>Ga0308165_1001903_pt1 | contig 27282 bp, 21 predicted proteins | sample PhyWR2_FD_201032 | JGI IMG/M metagenome (GOLD analysis project Ga0308165, IMG submission 201032) | Phyllosphere microbial communities from UC Gill Tract Community Farm, Albany, California, United States - DLSLW.R2 | ecosystem: Host-associated > Plants > Phyllosphere > Unclassified | place: USA... | reverse complement strand
TAGGAGGGCTTCCATGCGCATTGCCTGTCTCGGCGGCGGACCTGCCGGTATCTACTTCGCCATCTCGATGAAGTTGCGCGACCCCGCCCACGAGATCCACGTCTTCGAGCGCAACCGCTCAGGCGACACATTCGGCTGGGGCGTGGTGTTCTCGGACCAGACGCTGGCGAACCTGGAGGCCAACGACCCGGTCAGCGCCGCCACCATTACCGACAGCTTCGCCCACTGGGACGATATCGACGTCAGCGTAGGCGAAAAAACCGTCACCTCGTCTGGCCACGGCTTCATCGGCATCGGCCGCAAGCACCTGCTGCAAATCCTGCAGGCCCGCGCGACAGAACTGGGCGTGGTGATGCACTTCGAAACGCAGTTCAGCGATGACCTCTCCGCTTACGCCGACTTCGACCTGATCGTTGCCGCAGACGGCATCAATTCAACGGTTCGCACGTCCAACCTCGAAAAATTCGAGGTGGATATCGACACCAAGCGTAACAAGTTTTCGTGGCTGGGCACCACCAAGCTGTTCGACGCCTTCGCCTTCATCTTCGAAAAGACCGACCATGGCTGGATCTGGGCCCATGCCTACCGCTTCGACGCCACGCATTCCACCTTCATCGTCGAATGCTCGCCCGAGACGTGGGAAGGCCTTGGCCTCGACAAGATGGAGCAGGCCGCTTCAATCGCGTTTTGCGAGAAAGTCTTCGCCCGACATCTGGACGGCCACCCACTGATCACCAACGCCACCCACTTGCGCGGTTCGGCGGCATGGATCAACTTCCGCCGCGTGATCTGCCGCCAGTGGTCGTTCGACAACGTGGTCTTGTTGGGCGACGCCGCACATACCGCGCACTTCTCGATCGGATCGGGCACCAAGCTGGCGCTGGAGGATGCGATCAAGCTGGCGCAGGTTCTGGATCGCCCCGGCATCACCGGACGCCAGCAACTGGCCGGTGCGCTTGCCGAATATCAAGCAGAGCGCCACGTCGAAGTCCTTAAAATTCAAAACTCTGCACGCAACTCGACAGAATGGTTCGAGACTCTCGACCGTTACCTCGGGTTTGACCTGCCGCAATTCGCCTACTCGCTGATGACCCGTTCGCAGCGCGTTAGCCACGAAAACCTGCGCCTGCGCGATCCCGCCTGGCTGGCGGGTCTCGAGCGCTGGTTCTGGAACGGCAACGAGGGTCGCAATACCCCGGTGCAACCGATGTTCACGCCGTATACCCTGCGCGGCATGACGGTGCCCAACCGCGTGGTCATGCCGGCGATGCTTACGTATTCTGCTGACACGGATGGCTATGCGACGGATTTCCACTCGGTTCACTACGGCGCCCGCGCGCTGGGCGGGGCCGGTCTTGTCGTGACCGAACTGTTGGCCGTCAGCCCCGAAGGCCGCGCGACTCCCGCCTGCCCCGGCCTGTGGCACGACGGTCAGGCCGAGCGCTGGTCCGCCTTCAACGAGTTCGCCCACAAGCATTCGGCCGCGAAGACCTGCGCGCAGATCGGGCACTCCGGTGCCCGCGCGGCCTGCAAGGTGCCAGGCGAAGGCGCCGGCTATGACGTATCGTTGGACGAACCATGGCCCACCGTCTCGGCTAGCGCGCAGCCTTGGCGTAAGGGCGGCACCGTGCCCCGCGCTCTCGACGCGCGCGAGATGGACCTGATCGTCCAGCAGTTCGTCGCCGCTGCCCTGCGCGCCGACAAGGCGGGTTTCGACATGCTCGAAGTGCAGGCCGGCCACGGCAACCTGCTCTCCAGCTTCATCACCCCGGTCATGAACAAGCGCGAGGACGAATTCGGCGGTGCCCTTGAAAACCGCATGCGCCTGCCGATGCGCGTCATCTGCGCCGTGCGCGCCGCATGGCCGCAGGACAAGCCGCTGGCGGTGCGCATTTCCGCCAACGACTGGGTCGGTGAAGCGGGCGTCACCCCTGCCGAGGCCGTCCAGATCGCCCGCATACTGCAGGAAGCGGGCGTCGATATCGTCGACGTTTCCGCCGGCGAGACCACGCCCGAGGGCCGTCCTGTCTACGGCCGCATGTTCCAGACCCCGTTCGCCGACCAGATCCGCAACGAAGCGGGTGTGCCGACCATCGCCGTGGGCAACATCGCCGACGCCGATCAGGTCAACTCGATCCTGACCGCCGGGCGCGCCGATCTCGTCGCGCTGGGACGCACGCACCTGTTCGACCCGGTATGGACCCTGCGCGCCGCCGTCGACGCCGGATATGCGGAGCAGCCGGTTCCCGCGCCTTACCGCACGGGTCAGGACATGGCCCTGCGCGCCGCACGCGGCCGGGCCTGAGGCTGAGGGCGAATTTCGGCCAACCGGTTTCGCCATCCTCGCGCAGCTCCCAGCCTGCGCGGGGATGGCGGATCAATCGCAGGCCCACGGCAGGCAGGGGCGCTTAAATGTCACTTGCAGGAATCGACATGTTCGCTCTGCGCGCTATGGAACCTCCCGAAAGAGGAGCTTTCGAGGCGATGGGCGAGTTCGATAAACCTGCATCTGCAAGCACGCTGGACCTGCGCGTGTGGGTCCGTCTGCTCGACTGCGCGAAGATCATCGAGAAGCGCCTGCGCCGGAATTTCGAGGACCAGTTCGGCACCACTCTGCCCCGCTTCGATATTCTGGCAACGCTGGACCGCGCGCCCGACGGCCTGCGCATGGGCAAACTGTCGCGCGCACTGCTGGTATCGAACGGCAATGTCACTGCGATCGTGCGCCAGTTGCAGGAACAGGGCCTCGTCCATTCGCGCCCTGCCCCGGACGACGGCCGCTCCGCGATCGTATCGCTGACGGCGCAAGGCCGCGCCCAGTTCGCGATACTGGCCGAGGCGCACCACGGCTGGGTCCGCGAGGCGCTGGCCGAGTTCCCCGAAACCAGCCAGCGGCACCTCCTCGACCTGTTGAGCCAACTCAAGTCATCCATCGCCTAGGATAGTCCAAGATGCCCTTCACCACCCGCGCCCAGGTGCGCTTCGCAGATGTCGACCCGGCGGGAATCGTCTTCTACCCGCGCTACTTCGAAATGCTGAACGGCGCGGTCGAAGACTGGTTCGAGCAGAAACTGGGCATGGATTTCGCATCCATGCACCTCGATCATCACATCGGCGTGCCGACCGTGAAGCTGGAGACCGAATTCGTCTCGCCGAGCCGCCTTGGCGACCGGCTGGAAATCATCATCACTCCCCAGCGTCTTGGCCGCACTTCCTGCGGAATTTCCATCGTGTTCACCGGCGAAGGCCGCGAACGCCTGCGCGCGCAGGTCGTGCTGGTCTGCATGGACCTCGTCAGCCACCGCCCGGTCGAGTGGCCCGAAGGCGTGCGCGCCGCGATCGAAGCAGGATTGGTTCCAGCCTGATCGAAAGGCTGCAGCCGCTCCATTGATAGCAATTACGCCCAACGATCCAGCTGTCGCGGCCCCACTCCTAGAAGCTCTGCCACTTTTACTGCCGGGGCCAGTTCATGAAAAAGGCGCCGCCCGGCAGAAGCACGGGCAGCGCCTTTTCATTCAACCGGGTACTTTTATACGAGCGCGCCGTGGCAGTGCTTGTACTTGTTGCCCGAACCGCAAGGGCACGGCGCGTTCCGGCTGATCGGCAGGTCGGCAAACGGATTGCCTGCCTGCTCTCCGCCATCCTGGCTACCGGCATCCTGGTCGATGTACCCCTGCGGGCTGCCGGCAAGCGAGCCGAACAGCGCCGGGTTCAGCGAGGAACCATCGCCGTCAGCGGAATTGTCGAGGCCGGTGAAGGGATCGATGTGCCCGGTCAGGAAGTCCGGCAGCTCAGGCAGCTGCGCCGGCTCGGGCATGCGCAGTTCGCTGACCGAGATGATGCGGGTCACGTCCTCGCGGATCGTTTCCAGCATGCGCTCGAACAGGCTGAAGGCTTCCTGCTTGTATTCGTTGATCGGCTGCTTCTGCGCATAGGCGCGCAGGAACACCACCTGACGCAGCGCGTCGAGCGTGGCGAGGTGTTCTTTCCAGTAGTGGTCGAGACGATCGAGCAGGATCGACTTTTCGACCTGGCGCCAGATCGCCGGATCGTCCTGCGACATCTTCTCGTTCATCTGCGCATCGGCGATGTCGGAAATGCGCGTTTCGATCACTTCCGGGTCGATGCCGTCCTCTTCGACCCAGGCATCGATCGGCGCATCGACATTGAGAATGTCCTTCGCCTTTTCCTTGAGTTCTTCGATCTTCCAGTGCTCGGGATAAGAGCCGGGCGGGCAGGTATCGGCGATCAGGGCATTGATGGTGTCGTTACGCATGTCGACGACGACGTCGTCGACGGTCTCGGCGTCCATGATGTCCGAGCGCTGCTCGTAGATGACCTTGCGCTGGTCGTTCATCACGTCATCGTATTCGACGACCTGCTTGCGCACTTCATAATTGCGCGCCTCGACCTTCTTCTGCGCGGTCTCGATGGCCTTGGACAGCCATTTGGAACCGATCGCCTCGCCATCCGCAAGGTTGTTGTTCATCATCTTGGAGAACAGCGTGTCGGGACCGAAGATGCGCAGGAGGTCGTCCTCCAGGCAAAGGTAGAACTTCGACAAGCCCGGATCGCCCTGACGGCCCGAACGGCCGCGCAGCTGGTTGTCGATGCGGCGGCTTTCGTGACGCTCGGTGCCGATCACGCACAGGCCGCCCGCTTCGAGGACAAGGCGCTTCTGCTCACCGACCTCGGCCTTGATCTTGGCCACGGCGGCATCGCGCTCGGGACCTTCCGGCATGTCGCGCAGTTCGTCCTCGACGCGGAATTCCACGTTGCCGCCCAGCTGGATGTCGGTGCCGCGGCCCGCCATGTTGGTGGCGATCGTCACCGCGCCGAGCGAACCGGCCTGCGCAACGATGTGCGCTTCCATTTCGTGGAAACGGGCATTGAGGACCGAGTGCTTGACGCCTTCCTTGTTGAGGAAGTCCGACAGCAGTTCCGACTTCTCGATCGAAACCGTGCCGACAAGCACCGGCTGGCCGCTTTCGTATTTTGTGCGGATCAGCTTGGCGATGGCGGCGAACTTGTCCATCGTGTTCTTGTAGAACTCGTCCTCCTCGTCGACGCGCATGACGGCGACGTTGGTGGGAATGGTGACGACGTTCATCTTGTAGATGTCGTAGAATTCGCCCGCTTCGGTCGCGGCGGTGCCGGTCATGCCCGAAAGTTTGGGGTACATGCGGAAATAGTTCTGGAAGGTGATCGAGGCGAGGGTCTGGTTCTCGGGCTCGATGTTGACGCCTTCCTTGGCTTCCACCGCCTGGTGCAGGCCGTTCGACCAGCGGCGGCCGTCCATCATGCGTCCGGTGAACTCGTCGATGATGACGACCTTGTCGTCCTTGACGATGTAGTCCGTATCGCGCTTGAACATGACCACGGCTTTCAGCGCCTGGTCGAGGTGGTGAACGACCTGGGTATTCTCGACGTCGTAGAGGTTCGAGCCTTCGAGGTGGCCGGCGGCTTCGAGCATACGCTCGGCCTTTTCCACGCCGTCTTCGGTCAGGCTGATGTTCTTAGTCTTCTCGTCCGCCTCGTAATCCTCGGGGACAAGCTGCTTCACGATGGCGTCGACCTGGACGTAAAGCTCGCTCTTGTCGTCGGTCGGGCCGGAGATGATGAGCGGGGTGCGGGCCTCGTCGATCAGGATCGAATCGACCTCGTCGACGATCGCGTAGTTGAAGGGGCGCTGCACCATCTGGCTGCGCTCATGCTTCATGTTGTCGCGCAGGTAATCGAAGCCGAATTCGTTGTTGGTGCCGTAAGTGATGTCGGCGCCATAAGCCTCGCGGCGCTCGAACTCGTTGAGGTTGGGCACGATCACGCCGACGGTAAGGCCGAGGAACCCGTGGACGCGCTCCATCTGCTCGGCATCGCGGCGGGCGAGGTAGTCGTTCACGGTGACGACGTGGACGCCCTTGCCTTCCAGCGCATTGAGGTAAGTGGCGGTGGTGGCCACCAGGGTCTTGCCCTCACCCGTGCGCATCTCGGCGATTTCGCCGCGGTGCAGGACCATGCCGCCGATCAACTGTACGTCGAAGTGGCGCATGCCGAACACGCGGCGCGAGGTTTCGCGCACGGTGGCGAACGCTTCGGGCAAGAGGTCGTCGAGGGTCGAGCCGTTCGCAAGCATCTCGCGGAACTTGGCGGTCTGGGCAGAAAGCTCCTCGTCGCTGAGGGCTTCGATTGCCGGTTCGAAGGCATTGATCTGCGCGACGACCTTGTCGAGCGACTTGACGTAACGCTCGTTGGACGAGCCGAAGATGGACTTGACGAGTGCGCCGAGCATGGCGGGAAATCCCTGTTTTTCGTGAATGCGTAAAATCGAAAGTGCGCGCAGCCGGGGCATGGCCCGGGCGCGTCAAAAGCTCGCGAGAAAGCGAAGAGTTGCAGGCGGCGCGCGTTATTCGCGCGCGCGGTCTATCCCTGTAAGAACTGTCGCCACCGCAATCTGAACCGGCGCGGCCATACGCGGCGGGGCATGGAGCCGGGTATTGCGCAGGCCCGGTTCGGGCAATTGCGCCAATGCGGCTGGCGCGCGGGGCGCCTTGATCGCGGAAACTTCGCGCAGCGCCGTCACCTGCACACTCGCCACCCGCGACGCACACGCGTCGGCAGGGCCGATCTGAGCGGCAAGGCCCGTCAGCAGGGCAAGCAGGGTCAAGAGCAGGCGATGTGCCATGACAGAGCAGATAAGGACGACGATGCGGCCTGTCCACCGGCAACATCGCGGGAAACGCCGAAAGACGCAGGCTACGCTTACCGCATGTTTACCTTGTTGCAGCTAGACCCCGTGCATGAACACGGCGACAACCGACAGACCTCAAAGCCCCGGGCGGCTTGTCCTGCTCGACGGGCTGCGCGGCGTCGCCGCGATCGGCGTGGTACTGTTCCATGCCCAGTTAAGCGGCGCCGGCCACGCCTTCTCGCGAGGGTATCTGTTCGTCGACTTGTTCTTCCTGCTGTCCGGCTTCGTGCTGACGTTGGCTTTCGAGCCGCGTTTTGCCGGGGGGCTGGCGGCAACGCCTTTCCTCCGCCAGCGGCTGCGCCGTTTTCTGCCGATGATCGCGGCGGGCGCTGCCATGGGGTTTCTGGCGCTTCTGGGGCGGGACTATCCCCTTGTCGCCTGCGTTCTGGCCCTGGTCGTGTCGGCCGCGATGATCCCGCTACCTATGGCGACGATTTTCCCGCTCAACCCGCCGCAATGGTCGCTGATGGTCGAGCTTATCGCCAATGCCGTACATGCCCGCTGGCTTCACCGCATGACGAGCGCACGATTGCTGGCATTGGCCTGTGCCTGCGCGCTGGGAATGGCGGCGATGATGGCGCGCGCCGGAGACGGTAATCTGGGCGCGGGGATTGCACAATTGCCGGCAGGACTGCTGCGGGCGGGCTGGTCCTATACGCTGGGCATCGTCCTTGCCCGCATCTGGCGCGAACGCAGGCCAGCCCCGCTGCTGGACTGGCGCATCGCCCTGCTGCTGCCAGTGCCTGTCGTGATGGCGCTTCCGTTCCTGCCGCTTGTCGCCTGGGGCGGCGATGTCATCGTCATCACCGTGGTTTTCCCTGCACTGTTCTGGATCGCCGCCAGCGCCGTTCCGACGCAATCGGGAGAGCGCATCCTGAAAACGCTAGGGGCGATTTCCTTCCCGCTATACGCCGTGCATTTCCCGATCCTGCTGGCGGCAGACCGGTTTGGCGGCGGCGAGCCGGGGCGCGTCGTCGGCATCTTCGCGGCGATCGCCGTTGCCGCTATCCTCGCCCGCGCCACCTCGCAGCGGGCGAGCGCACGCAGGCCCGTACCGGTTCCGCTCGCCGACGCTTGACCTGTCATAACCATGCGCTAGTCGCTTGGACCATGGCCTACCCAGTCTCCCCGCTCGCCTCGCCCTTCCCCGCCCTGCCCGCGATTGCCGGGGTAACGCCGCACGTCGTGCGCGCCGGTTACAAGGACTGGGGCCGCTGCGACCTCACCTATGTCACGTTCGAGGAAGGCACCGCCGTAGCGGGCGTCTTCACGAAGAACCTGTGCTGTTCGAGCGAGGTCGAACTGGGCCGCGACAACGTGGTGCAAGGCCGTGCCCGTGCACTGGTGGTCAATGCCGGAAACTCCAACGCCTTCACCGGCTACCGCGGCCGCGAGGCGGTGGAACAGATCATGGACCAGGTCGCCGCCCACATCGGCTGCGCGCGTGAGCAGGTGTTCGTCTCCTCGACCGGCGTGATCGGCGTGCCGCTGCCCAAGGACAAGGCGCGCGAAGGCGTTGAAAAGGCGCTCACCGCCCAGCCCTGCACCTGGGAAGACGCCGCCAACACCATCGCCACAACCGACACCTTCGCCAAGGGCGCGTCGGCAACGGCGATGATCGGCGACACCAAGGTCACGATCAGCGCCATCATCAAGGGCTCGGGCATGATCGCGCCCGACATGGCGACGATGCTGGGCTACCTGTTCACTGACGCAGCGGTGGAGCCGGCGTTCCTGCAGGCCTGCCTCTCCGCCGCGAACCTGCGCACGTTCTCCTGCATCACCGTCGATTCGGACACCTCGACCAGCGACACCGTGCTCGCCTTTGCCACTGGCAAGGCAGGCAACGCCCCGCTCACCTCGTTCCAGAGCGACGGGGCCCATGCTTTCGCCGCCGCCATCCATGACGTGTGCCGCCAGCTTGCCCACCTCGTCGTGCGCGACGGCGAAGGCGCGCAAAAGTTCATCGCAGTCGCCGTCACCGGCGCCGTCTCGGACGAGAGCGCCCGCAAGGTCGGCATGGCCATCGCCAACTCGCCGCTGGTCAAAACCGCCATCGCGGGCGAGGACGCCAACTGGGGCCGCGTCGTCATGGCCGTGGGCAAGGCAGGCGAACCAGCCGACCGCGACAAGCTCTCGATCGGCTTCGGCGGCACCTGGGCCGCACGCGAAGGCCTGCCGCTGGCCGACTACGACGAGGCTCCCGTCGCCGCGCACCTCAAGGGCCACGACATCTCGATCGAGGTCGACCTGGGCCTTGGCGATGGCAGCGCCACCGTGTGGACCTGCGACCTGACGCACGGCTACATCTCGATCAACGCCGATTACCGGAGCTGACATGGCCTCTCCCATATTCACGCTCTGGGGGCGGCTGAACTCCCACAACGTCAAGAAGATCGCCTGGTTTGCCGAGGAACTGGGGCTCAACTACGTGCGCAACGATATCGGCGGCCAGTTCGGCTATACCGACGACTATCTCGCCAAGAACCCCAATCGCCTGATCCCGATGATCGAGGACGGCAAGGTCGTGCTGTGGGAATCAAACGCGATCCTGCGCTACATGGCAGCCGAATACGGCGGCGAGCGCTGGTTCCCGCGCGATCCTATCGACCGCGCACTGGCCGACCGCTGGATGGATTGGCAATTTACTTATGCCGAGGCGCAGCGCGTGCCGTTCCTCAGCCACGCCCGCACCCCGCGCGAAGACTGGGACCACGAAGCCATCGCCCGTGATGTGGCAACCTGCGCCCGCCAGATGACGGTGCTGGACAAGTACCTTTCGGCAAAACCATGGCTGTCGGGCGACACCTTCGGCATCGGCGACATCCCCATGGGCGTCTACGCCTACACCTGGTTCAGCCTGCCTTTCGAAAAGCCCGAGTTCGCCGCCGTGGCCGACTGGTACACGCGGCTGTGCAAGCGCCCCGGCTTCGCCGCCCAAGTGATGATCCCGCTGACGTGATAATGCCCGCCCTCCACGCCGCCGTCGAAGCCATCATGCGCGAGGCTAGCGAGCGTGCAATCCTGCCGCACTACCAGTCGCTTGCCGCCAGCGAGATCGACAACAAGGCGGTGGACGATGTCGTCACCATTGCCGACCGCGAAGCTGAAGCCCTGCTCACGCAGCGCCTTTCCGCCCTGCTGCCCGAAGCAGCGGTGGTCGGCGAAGAAGCCGTGTTCGAGGACGCCTCGGTGATGGAACGCCTGAAGGACGGACTGTGCTGGATTGTCGATCCGGTGGACGGCACCAACAACTTCGCCGCCGGCAAGCCGCCTTTCGGCGTGATCGTGGCGCTGGCTGACCGGGGCGAGATCCTCGGCGGCTGGATCCTCGACTGCCTCAGCGGCCGGTTCTGCCATGCCGGCCTTGGCACCGGCGCCTGGATCGACGGAGAGCGGATCACTGCGCGCACCACCGGCGAAAGCCCGCCGGTCGCGGCCATCTCGACGATCTTCCTTGATGACGGCGCGCGGAAAAAAGTGCTCACCCACATCGCCCCGCATTACCGCCTTGTCGACATCCCGCGCTGCGCCGCCGAACAGTACCCGCGCCTGCTGCTGGGCACTAACGACATATCGGTGTTCAACCGCACCCTCCCGTGGGACCACGCGGCGGGCGTACTGCTGCTGAACGAGGCCGGCGGCAAGGCCGCCCGCCCTGACGGCAGCGCCTACCGCGCCGACGAATACGAGCGCCGCGACCTCATCGGCGCCTCCAGCCCGGCGCTGTGGGACGACTTCGCAAAGATCGTCGCTAAAATCGGCTGACGCCTACCCTCTCTGCGGATGAGGGCTTTCAAACCAAAGAAAAAACCCGCCGCATCGCTGCGACGGGGTTTTCAAATCCTTGGAAACTCAGCCGATCAAAGCTCGGCTTCGAGCCAGCCCTTGAGCGCGTTCTTGGGCGCGGCGCCCAGCTTCTGCGCAACCGGCTGACCGTCCTTGAACAGCACCAGCAGGGGGATCGACTTGACGCCGATCTGGGCCGGAATGCCGGTGTTGGCCATGATGTCCATCTTGGCGATGATCACCTTGTCGGCCAGTTCCTCGCCGATTTCTTCGAGAGCCGGGCCGATCATCTTGCACGGACCGCACCAGTCGGCCCAGAAATCCACGAGGACGGGCTTGTCGGACTTGAGGACGTCGTCCTCGAAGCTGGCGTCGGTAACAGCAATGGTGGACATCGAATAGCTCCTGGGAAATAGGTCGGGGGGAATAGGTTGATGCGCAATCTAGGGAAGAAACGCGAGGACGCAACGCCGCGCGCATGAAAGCTTTACTCCCGCACGGTCAAGTCCGGCTTGTGCAACGCCAGAACCTCAGCCGGAACCTCGATCAGCAGCGGCACGGCGGTGTAGAGTAGCGCCACCTCGACATCGCGCCCCGGAAATGTCGCTTCCAGCGCGGCGGCATAGGCGCCCATCTGGCGCAGCACCCCTTTCGGCACCTTGTCCAGACTTTCAGGCGGGCGGCGCGCGCTTTTGTAGTCGACAAGGCGGATGCGCGTCGGCTCGATCACCAGACGGTCGATCGTACCGGCAACCACCTGCCCGCCCACGACCGCCGCCACCGGCACTTCGGCAAGGCTGTCAGGCGCGAACAGGTCCGCCCATTCAGGGTTACCCAGCACGGCCATCGCACTGGCCAGCATGGCCGCGCGGTCCTCGCCGCCAAGGTCCGCCGCGTGGCGCGCCAACCAGGCCGAACCGGCACTTTCGCGCGCATCGGGCGCCACTTCGGGCAAACGTTCGAGCAACTTGTGCACCAGCGTACCGCGCCGGGCGGCATCGCGCCCCGCTCCCGGCGGAAACGGCGGATCGGGCGCGTCTTCCTCGCCCAGCGCGGAAGGGGCCAGCGGGCGCGGCGGGCGCGGTTCAGCCGGGGGGCCGCGCTCCAGCCAGACCGGCAGCGGATCGCGTAAGTCGAGCTGCGCCGCAGCCGCCTTCACCGCAACCGGCGCCGCCAGCCCGCCATGCTCGCAGCGCGCTCCCCATATCGGATCGGCAAGCTCGGCCCCGTCAGGAAACACATCGCGCAGACGCGCATACCAGCTTTTCGGGCTAGGCCCCTCGCGGTCCTTCGGCCCCAATGCGCCGCCCACGAACAGCGCTTCCTCGGCGCGCGTCATCGCGACGTAGAGAAGCCGCCAATGCTCTTGCTCATCAGCGCTACGGGCATCCTCGATATGCGCGGCGATGCGGCCCTGCTTCTCATCCTTGGAGAGCGGCGGCAAGGGGATCGCGCGCGCCTCGTTAGCCGGATCAGGCAAGTCCATGCCGCGTTCGCGCGCGTTGTCTGGATTGCTGGTGGCATCGGCCAGGATCACGATCGGCGCCTGCAGGCCCTTTGAGCCATGCACCGTCATCACCCGCACCAGACCCGCGGCATTGTCCGCCTCGCGCTTCAGTTCGCCGTCACCGGCATCGAACCACGCAAGAAAGCCCGCAAGGCTGGGCGTATCAGTGACGACATAGGCCTTCGCGGCATTGAGCAATTCGTCGATCGGATCGTTCGCCTCGGTGCCCAGCCGCGCGACCAGCCGCCGCCGCCCCTGCCACGGGCCGACCAGCAGCCAGTGCAGCAAATCCTGCGGCGGATTGAAATCGGCGCGCCCGAGCAGATCGACCAGCTGTGCCATGACCGCAGCCACTTCAGGCTCGCGCGAGCGGCGCAAATGCTCCCACAAAGCCGTATACTTCGGGCGATAGGCATGGGCCAGAAGCTGCTCCTGACTCCACCCCACCAGCGGCGAGACCAGCAACCCGGCAAGGTTGAGATCGTCGAGCGGCTGCACTGCGAAACGCAGCGCCGCAACCAGATCCTTGACCGCAAGCGGCGCCCCCAGGCGCAGGCGGTCGACGCCCGCAACCGGCACCCCAGCCGCATGAAGCCGCGCCACGATCAGCCCCGCCAGTTCCTTGCGCTGGCGCACCAGAACCATGATATCGCCCGCCCCAGCGCGGCGCAGCGTACCCTTGACCAGCGTCAGGCCGGGACCGTGCGGATCGAGCCATTCCCGGAGCTGAAGCGCGATGCGCTCGGCCATCTGACGGTCGGGGCGCGACAGCCAGTTCGGCGCGGTCCCGTCCTCACCATCTTCCTCGCCGGCGCCCTCGTCCTCGCCATCCGAGGCATCGCTGACCGGCCGCCACAGCGCGACGTAGCCCTTGCGGTCCTGCCCTTCGTGCCGTCCGGGCGGGGCATCCAGCCCAAAGTTTGCGTGACCGATGCCGACGATCGCTTCGTCTACGAAATCCAGCACCGTCTGGGCGGTACGGAAGGAACGGTCCAGCCCGAGTTCCAGCAGATTGCGCGGCGAAAAATTGCTGCGCAGCATCTGCGCGTTGTGCGCTGCTTCGCCCATCTCACGCCGCACGCGGTCTGCGGCGCGGCGAAAGTTTTCGGGGCTGGTGCCCTGAAAGCGGAAGATCGCCTGCTTGTAATCGCCCACAACGAACAGCGTCCGCATCAGTTCGCCGGGACGGCCATCCCCGCGCCCCTCATGCTGGCCAAGCCCGGCCCAGAACTCGCCCGCCATGGCGAAGATGATGTCCCACTGCGCAGCATTGGTATCCTGCGCCTCGTCGACGAGGATATGGTCGAAGCGCCGGTCCAGCTTGTAGCGGATCCAGTCTGCCTGCCCCCGGTTGCCCAGAAGGTCGGCGGCGCGGCGGATCTGATCGTCAAAATCGATCAGCCCCTCGCGCTGCTTCGCCTCGTCCCAGGCGATCGCGAAAGCCCGGCCCAGGCGCAGCGCCGGGACTAGCCGGTCGGCAAGGTCAAGCAGACCCCGCGCTCTGCGGATCGCCTCGATACGCTCGACCACGCGGGCGCAATATTCACCGTAGGCAGGGTCGATCTTTTCCTGAGACTTGCTCGCCTTGGGCTCACCTTTCTGCGTCAGGAACACGCCGGTCAGCGCGTCCAGCCCGGCCAGTCGCTGCGCGCCGTCGCCCAGCAGCCATTCGCTGATCGCATCGACCGCACCAAGCCCGGTCTTGGTGCCCCATTGGTGGTTCACCTCCATGCAGCGGCGCAGCGAGGCGATATCGAACGCAGCATCCGCGCATTGGCCGGCAAGCCATTCACGGTCCGCCTCGGGTGACAGGCCGACCAGCCGCAGTACATTGGCGCGCATGTCGCCCGCCTGCCAGCCGCCGGGGCCGAACCATGCCGAGCGCGCAGAGGCGCAGCGCAGCAGGAAACCAAGCACGGCGTCAGGCCCATGCCGCAGCGACAGCCCTTCCACCGCGCGCAGCAAAGCCGGATCGCCCAGCGGATCGTCCTGTGCATTCACAAGCAGGTCCGCCAGCACCTGCCGGGCCAGCAGTTCGCGTTCGCGCTCCTCCATCGGGCGGCTGCCGGGAATGAGATCGGCTTCTTGCGGAAACGTCGCCAGCAGCCACTGCGAGAAAGCATGGATCGTGTCGATCCGAAGCCCCCCGCCCGGACTGTCGAGCACCGACGCGAACAGCGTGCGCGCCCGCGCCTTGCTCTCTGCGCTGGCAGTCGCCCCGATGGCAGCCAGCCGCATCCCCAGTTCGATATCGTCCAGCCGCACCCATTCAGCCAGCGTGCCGTTGATGCGCGCGGCCATTTCGGTTGCGCCCGCCTTGGTGAACGTAAGGCACAGGACCTGCGAAGGCTCGACACCCGGTTGCAGCAAAAGCCGCAGCACGCGCGAGGACAATACCTGAGTCTTGCCCGTGCCCGCCGAGGCGGAAAGCCACACCGTTTCCTGCGGATCGACTGCCAGCATCTGGTTGCCGTGCAGCGGATGGACAGTTGCCGGGCCGCTCATGCCGCGTTCTCCCCGCCTTGCGCCGAAGTGCCGCCCAGCGTGGTGATCCATTCGTCCAGCCGCATCAACTGGTCGTAATCGGCATAGCTGCCCAGTTCCGGGTTGAGCCGCGCCACGAAGGCTTCGTCGCCCAGAATCCACCTGTCCAGCGCATCGTCGAGATAGCGCATCGTCTCTGGCAGGAAGTCCTCACGCGGGATGCCCGACTTCTTGCGCCCCTCTAGCACGGGTTCGAATTCATAGCCCATGCTGCCGTCCTTGGCCTTCGCCATCGACCAATATTCAAAGGCATTCGCCTTGCCCGAAACGCCATCGAACCCGCCAGCCTCAGCAATCAGCGCGACAAGGCCGAGCTGCAGCGCAAAGCCTTCCTCCACGCGCCGCCCGGTCGGCGGCTGCCCCGTTTTGTAGTCCACCACGGCAAGGGAGCCGTCCGCAGCCCGGTCCAGCCGGTCGGCGCGGCCGTGGATGCGGATATCGCGGTGCTGCATGTCGCCCCATGCCTCCACCGCAAGCACTTCGCGGCCATTGGCCTTGGCGGCGAGGATCTTGCGCTCGAACGTCTCCAGCGCAGCGGACAGACGCGGCCACCACAGCACCCGCATCAGCGGATGCGCGTTCTGCTGCGTCAGCACGTCCTGCGCGATGGCGTGCAGGCCGCCTTCAGGCTCACCCGCGCGGTGCCACAGTTCCATGATGAGGTGCGCGACTTCGCCCTTCCAGGCCGCGCTCGGCTCGGCATCAAGACCATCGAGGCTGCGCAGGGCCAGGATCGCGCTGGCGTAGAACTGGTAAGGATCCCCGCGCAGACGGTCCAGCCCGGTCACCGAAAGATCGACACGCCGCTGCTCCGCCGAAGGGCTGGGTTGCGGACGCGGATGCGGCGGCACGGGTGCAGCATCGTCGATCAGACGGGCGAGCCGCAGCGCCTCGCGCTCCAGATGGCGGCCAAGCTGGTCGCCCAGCATCGCACGCACCCGCAGCACGAAGCGCGAGGGGATCACCGGCCCGCCTTCGTCCCGCTGCGCCCAGCTCAGCACCACTTCGGGCGCACCCAATGCTGCGGCCAGATCGTGCGCGGCAAGGCCGATGCGGAAGTCCGCGCCCGGCACCCCGAGAGAGCGCAACACCGCCGGCGGCAGCAGCGAATCCTGCGCCGGGCTGGCGGGCCATACGCCCTCGACAAGCCCGCCGCAGATGACCAGATCGGCGCGGCTCATGCGCGCTTCGAGCAGGCCATAGATCGAGACACGCGGGTGCCCGCCCCAAGGCGGACGCACCGAAGCGCGGTCCATCGCATCGCGCAGCACCGCGTGGAGTTCACGCGGATCGAGCAGCGTTCCTGCCGCCGCCGCGGCATCGCGCAGTTCCTCGACGAAAGCGCCCAGCGCACGGCCGTCCGCACCGGTCCACAGCGTCTCGCCGCACAAGGCTTCCGCAGCATCGGCCAGCATTCCGAGCAGCTTTTCCAGCGGCTCGGCATCGGTCAGTGCGAACAGCGGCGTCAGCAGCGTTTCCACCTCGCCCCACCACTCGCCCAGCTTCGCCTCCTGCGCCTTGGCGGCAACCGGCGCGAGGCCGACGCCGGGGCGCGGCCCCCGCAGCGCAAGGTCCAGCCGCCGCGCATTTTCCAGCCAGCGCGGACGGCGTTCACCTGCCCCCGCCAGCGGATGGACCAGCAGCGCGATCAACGGCACCGGCGTGGCCTGCTCGGCCACCACTTCCGCCAGCAGCAACATGAGCCGCCCGGCGGCGGTCTGCGGCAGGGGGCGACCAGCGGTGTCGTCGGCTGCGATGCCCCACCGCTCCAGATGGGCCACGACGCGCGCTGCAAGGCCCCGGTCGGGCGAGATCAGGGCGACACGGCGCTCGGGCGTTTCTAGTGCCTCGCGCATCAGCACCGCGATGGCCTGCGCTTCCTCGCCGGGGTGAGTGCTTTCCATCAGCCGCACGCCGGAAAGCCGGCGATGTTCGGCAGGAAGGTCCACCCACGCCGCAGATGCGCGCGGCGGCAGGAACAGATTGGAGATCACGCGGCGGCGCTCGGGCGGCGCGGCGGCGGGGCCGGAACGGTGCCACGCCTGCACTTCGTCGCGGCGCAGATCCATGCGGTTCAGCAGCAGTTTCAGATGGTACTGCGGGTGCGTAACCGCATCGCTGCGGCCGAACGGCGGATCGTCATATTGCGCCGGATTGCCCGCAGTGCCGAGTTCGTCCCAAACCTCCGCATCGAGTGACAGGTCGAGGTCGGGCAAGACGACGCTGCCCTGTTCCATCTCGCTCACTACCCGCAGCAATTTTGCGAGAGCAGGCGATGCGCCCGTCACGCCCGCTGCCACCACCGGCCACGCAGGCGGGCTTTGCGCCCAGCGCGCGGCAGCGTGATCGAACAGGCGGTTGCGGCGCTCCGGCGCGTCGATTTCCCCGCGCGCGGCGAGTTCGGCGATCCAGTGCTGCTGCACCATCAGGAAGGTGCGGGTATTGTCGGTCCAGTGGCCCGCCATCTCGCCGACGATGCCGATCACGCGGTCGGACAGGAGGTCGATCGGGGCGATGCCCTCGGCCAGAAGGCGGTCCATCGTGCGCCCGATTTCCCAGGCCCGGCGCAGCAATGCCGCGCCCTTTCCGGCCGCATCGCCTTCGACTTCGCGCAAGTAGTGGGCCAGCCGCAGCCAGCGCCGGGTCGGGTCCGCAGCGGGCGGAATATCCGCAGCGCCCAGCGGATCGAGCAGAGGGCCAAGCGTCTCGTCCAGATCGAGATCGCCCACCACCACCATGCGCGGCAGCAGCAGGCCCGTGCCGGAATGGCGCACGAACGCCTCGGTCATCGTGCGCACCGTGCGGCGGCTCGGCAGCAGCAGCGTCAACCGCGCCAGGCCAAGCTCACCTTGCGTGTAACGCGGCACAAGGCCCGCTACCAAGGCATCGGCAAATCCGCGATGGGCAGCAATCGAGTAGACTTGGGGGCCACCTTTACCGATGGGCGCCCTCTCAGGCACGCGTCAGCCATTCCTCGGTGGGCTTGATCGCTGCGGGTTCCCCCACTTCGAACCACAGTCCCATATGCGAAACGCCGTAGAGGCGGCCTTCTTCGATCGCGCGGCTCCACAGCACATTGGTCGAGAATGGTCCTTCGGGCGCGTCGCGCAGCAGGCGCTTCGATACGAGCTGGATGCCGGTATAGATGAACGGCGCGACCCGGCCCGGACGGCGGCGGGTGACCTTGCCATTCGGATCGAGGTGGAAATCGCCCTCGCCCCGGTAATGGAAGGCGCGAGTATGTGGCACCACCAGCACCAGCGCGTCCATGCGCTCTGCATCCCATCCCTGCGACAGTTCGGCAAAAACGTCGCTGGGACCATCGAGCCAGATATTGTCGCTGTTGAGGCAGAAGAACGGATCGGGCAACAGCGAGGCCGCGCGCACCATGCCGCCGCCGGTCTCCAGCAACTGCTCGCGCTCATCAGACAGGGTGACCTGCGGCGCGGTCTTGCGGACCTTGAGGTGGCCTTCCAGCGCATCCGCCATGTAGTGGGCATTGACCACCGCATGTGCGATCCCGGCACTGCCAACCTTGTCCAGCGCATGGTCGATCAGCGACTTGCCCGCAACGCGCACCAGCGGCTTGGGCTGGCTGGCGGTGAGCGGACGCATGCGCTTGCCCAGCCCGGCGGCCAGGATCATCGCCGTATCGCTGGCGAGCAGCTTGTCACTCATCGCTCGAAAGTGCCCCCGTCGGCATCGCGCAAGGCGGCCGGAATGTTCGCATCGAACCACGCCGCCATGGGTGCCAGCGCCGGATGCGCTAGGTCGCGCTCAAGCATGGTCCAGACGCGCGGGATCAGGTCGAGGTAGCGCGGCTTGCCGTCGCGGCGCCACAGGCGTACGAAAATGCCGATAATCTTCACATTACGCTGCGCTCCAAGGCGCGCGTAATCGGCCAGGAACGTGTCGGCATCGGCGCCGGATTTGCGCACGTAATGGTCGAACATCTGCGCCTCCAGCTCGGGCGAGACATCGCGGCGGGCGTCCTGAAGCAGCGAGACGAGGTCGTAGGCCGGGTGCCCCACCAGCGCGTCCTGGAAATCAAGCAGACCCTGCTTCTCCAGACTGCCGAGCAGCATGATGTTTTCGGCATGATAATCGCGCAGCACGGTAACGCCGCTCTGGCGCTGGCGGCCAAGCAATTCGCCCATGACAGATTCCCAGGCGGAAACGAAACCGGCGACATCGACGTAAAGGTTCTGCGCGGTACAGTACCAATCGATGAACAGCCGCACCTCGCGCTGATATTCGCTCATCGAATAGTCGCGGAAAGGCCCCGGCGGCAGCTGGTGGAGCTTGGTCAGCGCATCGACAGCTGCGCCGTAGATCGCAGGCTCGTCGTCCGGCCACTGGTCGAGGTAGTCGCGCATGCGCGCCTCGCCGAAATCCTCGATCAGGACGAGGCCGCGCACGGCATTTTCGGCCAGGATGTGCGGCGCGCGCATTCCGTTGGCGTCGAGCCAGTGCGCTGCGCGCAAATACGGTTCCGGGTCTTCGTTGGGCGGCGGTGCGTCCATCAGCATGGCGGTTTCACCGTTGGCCTTGCGCACGCGGAAATAGCGCCGAAACGAAGCGTCGCCGGGTAATGGCTCCACCTCGGCAGCCCCCCAACCGGCAGCGGCTAGGAAAGCGTCGACGCCCTCGGGCAGGGACGTGGCGGGCAAAGGGACAGTGTTCTGCGTCATCGTGGCATCCGCCCTAGCCAATCTGGCCCACCTTCGACAATGGCGATCCTGCCCTCTTCCGCAACTTCCAGCGTGATTGAAAGGCAGCCCGGCTCATGTGCGAAGCCGCCGGCGTGATCGGGCCACTCGGCGATGAGCGCGGCGCCGCTGCGGTAATCGTCGAGACCGATCTCCTGCGCCTCATCCGGGTGCTTCAGGCGGTAGAAGTCGGCGTGGACCAGCGGTAGCCTCACACTGGGCGGATCGTAAGGTTCGATAATGGAGAAACTGGGCGACGGCACCTCGCCGTCGTGCCCAAGCGCGGCGATGATCGAACGGGCAAGCGTGGTCTTGCCCGCACCAAGCCCGCCGGTCAGCGCAACCACGTCTCCGGCGCGCAGCTCCTGCGCAATCGCGCGGCCAAGGCGGTCCATCGCGGCGAGGTCTGGCAGCAGGATCATGGCAGTTCGATGATCGCGCTGGTGCCCTTGCCCGGCTCTGACGCAAGGCGCAGCGAACCGCCGTGAGCCTCCACCAACTGGCGGGCGAGCGGCAGGCCAAGGCCCTGACGGCGGTCAACGCTTTTACCGTCGGCGCTCACCTTCATGCCATCAAGCGCGCGGGCGAGGCTGCGGCTGTCGAGCCCGGCGCCCTTGTCCTGCACCACGATCCGCACGACGTCCTCCCCCGCAGCCGACTTGCGGCGCGAGACATGGACGAGCACGCGTGCCCCGCGCGGCGAGGCGGCAATGGCATTGTCGACGATATGGCCGATGGCGCGCGCCAGTCGGCGGCGGTCGGCCACCAGCGGGCGCATCAGGCCGTTGGCCTGCAGATCCAGCGTTAGCCCGGCCTTCTGGAGCCGCCCTGCCCGTTCTTCCACCACGGCGCGAACGAAGGGCATCGGGTCGATTTCCTCCAGCTTGAGCGGGAGCAGGCCCGCTTCGCTCTGCGACAGGTCGAGCAGGCTGTCGATATGTTCGCCCAGTTGCGCCGAAGCGCTGATGATCGAGCCGACATAGTCCTTGCCCGCATCGCTGAGATCGCCGCCTAGACCGATTTCCAGCATCTCGGCAAAGCCGCCGATTGAGGTCAGCGGCGTGCGCAGTTCCTTGCTCATATTGCCCAGGAAGCGGGTCTTGATCGCATCGGCCTCTATCAGGGCGGCGTTGCTTTCACGCAGGGCGTCCTCGGCCTTTTGCGAATCAGTGATGTCCAGCACCGCCAGCAGGCCATTGCCATCGGGCAGCGGCACCCCGGCGAACTCCAGCATCCGTCCGTCTGCCATCGCAATGCGCCCGCCGGTCTGGTTACGATCGAGCGTCGCGGCGCGCACGACATTGCCGACAGTCTCCGCCTCGACCGGGCGTTTAAGGCGCGAGGCGATCTTGCGCAGCAGCGCTTCGATATGCGGGTGCGTGTCGAGGAACTCGTTCTCCAGCCCCCAATCGGCGGCAAAGCGGCGGTTCCATATCTGCATCCGGCCATCAGGTGCGAAGACCGCGATCGATTCGAACAGGCTGTCGAATGTGGCGGTGCGGGTGCGCAGCAAGGTGTCGCGCATGGCGGAAAGTCGCAGCTGTTCGGTGCGATCCTCGACGATCAGCAGCAGCCCGCCATCGGGGACCGGCTGGGCGACGATGCGCAAATGCGTGCCGTCCGCCAGCGCCCATGGCTCCTCCTGCGTGCTGCCGGCGGAGAACCATGCCGCCTTCTCGCGCCGCCATGCCGGAAAGTCGCGCGCCTCGGGCACGCGGCCGGCATCGCGTGCGGCATCGAGCAGACGCTCGAACGCGGGCGGATCGACCAGAATGCGGCCATCCAGCTTGAACAGGCGCTGGAATGGCTGGTTGGCGAACGTCAGGCGGCGCCTGGCATCGAACTGGGCGACGCCAGCGGAAAGCTGGTCGAGCAGCGCGCGCTGCGCCTCGCGGAAGGCCCGGAAGGAACGCGACATTTCCTCCAGGTCTTCGATGTCCACCGCATAGCCCGCCACGCCGTCCTCTCCCAGCGGCAGGTCGCTGACGCGCAGGGCGCGGCGCTGGCCGTCGATGGTGGTGGAGACGATGCGCTCGATCGGAATGCCCTTTTCCATCGCCTGCCGGGCGACGTGCCCGGGGGCGATGCCGTCCACCGCCTCGATCAGCTCGGTGCCCTTGGCGACGACCGCATCGGCGCTATCGGCGCCTACGGCAGCGACATAGGCGTGGTTGACCAGTTGCAGTTCACCGTCGGGGCGGCGGAACCACATGGGCATCGGCGCCGCTTCGATCAGCGAGACGAGCGCGTGGAAATCGCCGCGGGCGCGGGCCGCTTCATCGCGCAGGCGAGTGAGTTCGGTCTCGCTGTCGCTGAAGTCGAAGACCCAGACCATCGCCGCGCCGCCGGGGGACACCTGCGGGTCGGCAAGGTGGCCGCGCAGGGCCAGGCTGCGGCTCGACCCATGGGGCGTTGCCACCATACGGAACGGGGCGGCGGTCTTTTGGCAGCGGCGCACCGCCTCGGTCAATTCGGCCAGCTTTTCGGCAGGCAGGCCCTTCCCGTTTCCATCGAGTTCGGAGAGATATTGCGGCACCCCGTCCAGCCCCAGCCATTGGCCAAGGCGCGGGCTTGCGTCGATCCGGCCATCGGTGCGCACCAACAGCGGCAGCGCCGGAGACTCCTCAACCATGCGGCCAAGACGGCGGGCGGAGCGAAGCTGATGTTCAGCGCGGTTCTGGCGGGCGCGCGCGGCCAGCACGGCCCAAGCGGCAGCCATGGTCCAGCCGCCGAGAAGCAGGCCGATCAGAACGGGCAGGAAGCGGGAAAATTCCATTGCGTAAGGCTATGCTGCGCGCTGCCGGTGCTGACAATGGGGAATGGCGCGATTCCGGTAGATACGCGCGCCATAGTGACAGGCGATGGACGCCCGAAATCGCCCCCTAGGGCCGCACCACAGCTGCGGTTCAAGCCGGCTTGCTATGCGCTTCGTCCGTACCGTCTCCGATGGATGCGGTGATGTGGCTTTCCGCCGCCGTCGCTTCGGCGATCAGGGCGCGCAAGGCGGTCGCGGTGTCGCCTAGCAGCCGCGCGCTTACGGGCAACTCGCCGTTGACGAAACGCCGTAAAGCCCGCTCGTCTATGCCCAGACGCCGCGACGACGCCGTGGTGCCGCCGAACACCTGGATGCAATGGGCAAAGTGGTCACGCAGATCCTCGGCAGGGACTGATGCGGTCATTGATATTCCATTCCTGTAGGCGGCTATGTGCTGCACCCGGCATTCGGCAAGGCAGGCTTGCCCGTCAACCCCGGAACGACTTCTTCTACCGGCCTACGAAAAAGGGGCGCCTCCTTGCGGACGCGCCCCTCTGCCTGTCGGATCGAAGACCGATCAGTAGCGGTAGTGGTCCGGCTTGAACGGGCCGGCCTCGGGCACGCCGATGTAATCGGCCTGCTTCTTGGACAGCACGGTCAGCTTCACGCCCAGCTTTTCGAGGTGGAGCGCGGCGACCTTTTCATCGAGGTGCTTGGGCAGCACGTAGACGCGGTTTTCGTACTCGGCGCTCTTGGTGAACAGTTCGATCTGCGCCAGGGTCTGGTTGGTGAAGCTGGCGGACATCACGAAGCTGGGGTGGCCGGTGGCGCAGCCCAGGTTCACCAAGCGGCCCTTGGCGAGGATGATGATCTGCTTGCCGTCCGGGAACGTGACGAGATCGGTGCCCGGCTTCACTTCCTTCCACTCGTAATTGTCGAGCGCCGAGATCTGGATCTCGCTGTCGAAGTGGCCGATGTTGGACACGATCGCCTTGTCCTTCATCGCGGCCATGTGCTCGCCGGTGATGACGGCTTCGTTGCCGGTGGCGGTCACGAAGATGTCGGCGCGCGTGACGGCGTCTTCCATGGTGACGACCTCGTAGCCTTCCATCGCCGCCTGCAGTGCGCAGATCGGATCGACTTCCGTAACGAGGACGCGGGCGCCGCCGTTGCGCAAGCTGGCGGCAGAACCCTTGCCGACATCGCCGAAGCCGGCGACGCAGGCGACCTTGCCGGCCAGCATCACGTCGGTGGCGCGGCGGATCGCATCGACCAGCGATTCACGGCAACCGTAGAGGTTGTCGAACTTCGACTTGGTGACGCTGTCGTTCACGTTGATCGCGGGGAACGGCAGCTTGCCTTCCTTGGCGAGGTGATAAAGGCGATGAACGCCAGTGGTGGTCTCTTCCGAAACGCCCATGATCGCCTTGACCGAAGCGGTCAGGTAGCCCGGACGCGCCTTGAGGAAAGCGTTCAGCGCGCGCACGAACTCGATTTCCTCGGCGTTCGAAGGCTCGAACAGGGTCTCGCCGGCTTCGACGCGCGCGCCCCAGAGCGCGAACATGGTGGCATCGCCGCCATCGTCGAGGATCAGGTTGGCTGTGAGGTCGGGGTTCTCGTCGGTCGCCCAGTCGAAGATCTTGCCGACGTAGTCCCAGTAGTCGGACAGGCTTTCACCCTTGATCGCGTAGACCGGAATGCCGGCAGCGGCGATGGCGGCTGCGGCGTGATCCTGCGTCGAGAAGATGTTGCAGGTGGCCCAGCGCACGTCGGCGCCGAGCGCGACGAGCGTCTCGATCAGCACGGCGGTCTGGATCGTCATGTGCAGCGAACCGGTGATACGCGCGCCCTTGAGCGGCTTGCTGTCGCCAAATTCGGCGCGCAGGGCCATCAGGCCCGGCATCTCGGTTTCGGCGATGTCGATTTCGGTGCGCCCGAAGTCGGCAAGCGACAGGTCGGCGATCACGTAGTCTTGAATGGCGGTCGAGGCAGTGGCCAAGGGAAAGCTCCTGGGGTTTGTCACGTCGGCGCCGCACACGGGACGAACCCCGAGCGCAGCGCCGACAATAACGCTTCCCTATCGATTCCACCCGCCGGTGGCAAATATAAAGATATCTTTATATGATTGCCGCACGTCGAATACGCGCCGTTCTCAGCGGCCGGCCAGTGCCAGCAAAGGACGCGGCTGGCGTTCGAGAAGCTGCCCCGCCACTTCCACCAGTGTCTCGCGGCCCTGTACTGCCGCCAGTCCCTGCGCCACCTGGTGCAGTTCGTGGCACGAGAGCCAGGGGTGCCCAGCACCGTATTCGTTGGCCATGACGACGCTCATCTTGTCGAGCGCCTTGACTGCCCCTTCCTCGCCCGCCTCTACGGCGAGTTGAGCGCGCAATTCACCGTTCGCTTCGTTGAGTTCGGTCATGTGGCTGCTGGTGAAGCGGCCGTAGTCTTCCATGAAATTGTCTTCCGTGGTGCGGCATCGCAGGCCGGTGACCATCAGCATGATATCCATCCGGCGCAGCTTCTGCGCGTCCCCCGCCTCGGCATGGGCTGGCATTGCCAGGCCAAGGCTGCAAGCTATTGCCGCAGCCGCTGAAAACCAATTTTTACCTTTATGTTCAGAATTGCACATTTTGCCGTCATCCCCGCAAGTTAATACCCGCAAGAACACGATGACAACGATTGCATTTACCTATTTCTGAAAGGTCATCCTGAATCAAAATTTACCATCGGGGCTACGCCGTTTTAGGGGCGAATTTGCCACATGCGGCCCCTCCCCGCGCTCAGTAGTGACCGTAGCCCTGCGATTGGTAAAAGAAAATTCACTGGTCCTAACGCCCGGGAAAGCAGAGTTCTGGACACAACGCGCCGTCCACGCCTCTGCGCCCGTACCGCACGCACGAACGCTTCACCCGAGTCGCGGCACAGATTGTCGGCCGCGAACCTGCGGCGCAAATTTCCCATCTCCCAGCCGTTGCCGCTGCGCCGCTCCGCCCTATATCTCCCGCGACGCTACTGCCCCCTGAACGAAAGGACGAATTCATGACCATCGCCGTTGGAGACAAGCTGCCTGACGTCAAGTTCATCAAGGTCGGCGAAGGTGGTCCCGAGCCGGTCCAGAGCGCGGACTTTTTCGCAGGCCGCAAGGTTGCGCTGTTCTCGGTCCCCGGCGCCTTCACGCCGACCTGCTCCGCTAAGCACCTGCCGGGCTTCGTCGACAAGGCGGCAGACCTCAAGGCCAAGGGCATCGACGAGATCGCCTGCACCGCCGTCAACGATGCTTTCGTGATGGGTGCATGGGGCAAGGCGTCGGGCTCATCCGACGTGACCATGCTGGCCGACGGCAATGCCGACTTCGCCAAGGCCGTGGACCTGGTGATGGACGGTTCGGGCTTCGGCATGGGCACGCGCGGCCAGCGCTTCTCGATGGTCGTCAATGACGGCGTCGTCGAGCAGATCAACGTCGAGGCCCCCGGCACGTTCGAGGTTTCCTCTGCCGACTACATGCTCGGCCAGCTCTGATCCTCAGAACCGGTTGATCGCACGAGGGCGGCCTTTCCTTCGGGAAGAGCCGCTCTTTTCGCATGGTGCGCAGTCATCGGCAGGGCGTTGGAAGGCCCGCCCGTCTTGTCGCCCACCTGCACCCAAGTTAGCACTGCGAAAACAGGCTCACTTCGGGAAACAGCATATGTCACGTTCGGTTATCGTCACCGGTGGTTTCGGCTTTCTGGGCGAGGCGGTGGCGCAGGCCTTCGTGCAGGGCGGCGACAAAGTGGCGCGGATCGACTTTGCGCCCGAAGCCAGAAGCGCCCTGCCCGGCGCGCTCGACATCGGCGGGGTCGACCTGACAGATGCCGCGTCGACCGGAGCGGCGCTGGCCAAAGTTACGGCGGCGCATGGCGGGATCGACGTTCTGGTCAATGTCGCCGGAGGCTTCACCTGGGAAACACTGGAAGGCGGCTCGATCGAGTCCTGGGCGCGTATGCAGTCGATGAACCTGCTGACGGCGGCCACGATCACACAGCTTGCCCTGCCCGCGCTCAAGGGCTCTGCGGCGGGGCGCATCGTCAACATCGGTGCCGGCGCCGCAAACCGGGCTGGCGCCGGAATGGGCGCCTATGCGGCATCGAAATCGGGCGTCCACCGCCTGACCGAAGCGCTGGCCGAGGAACTGGCGGGAACCGCCGTCACGGTCAATGCGATCCTGCCCAGCACCATCGACACCCCGGTCAACCGGGCCGACATGCCAGATGCGGATTTCTCGACCTGGGTGCAGCCGGGCGCCATTGCCGAGGTCATCGGCTTCCTCGCTTCGAACAGTGCGCGCGCAATCAGCGGCGCGCTGATCCCGGTGACGCGCGGCGGCTGAGTTTCAGCGCCGCCGGGGGACGTAGACGACGATCCCGTCGCGCGACCAGATGCGGCGCCACTCGCGGCTATGGGCCAGTTCTCCGGCAAGCGGAGCGTTGTGCGTCGCATCGAGGACAAAGGCCGCCGGCTGCCATTTGTGCACCACGTCGACCAGCGGGACGATGCCGTTCTCGATCCCGCCGTTGTACTGCCACTCCTTGCGCGAATAGCGGTAATAGCGCCCGTCGTAGGCGACATGCCACGCCGGATAGCCGGCATCGATGATCGCGCCGCCGAAGGGGAAATCTCCGTAGACAGTGCCACGCACGCCTTCCTTGCGCAGCCGCTCCACGGCAACCAGCGGCAAGGTCGCGGCGAAACGCGTAGGTGCGAGCAACGGCGCGAACAGGGTGACGAGGAGGATCGGGGCAACCACCCTTGCCGTGCCCCAGCCGCCACCCATGCCGCGTTCGTCATCAGACTCGGCGCCGGCGCGCGCGATGACGGGGACCATCGCCACGGCCCAGAACAGCACGAAGCGATAGGCTGTGATCGTCATCAGCAGCAGGCCGATCGCCGTTGCCAGTTCGCCGGCATCGATCCGCCGACGATTGCCCATGATCAGCCGCGCGGCCAGCAAGACCGTGACCAGCACCGGCACCGCATTCAAGCGATTGCCGGAAATCCAAAGGGGCAGCCACTCGCTGGCGCCGATGGCGATGCTCGCTTCGGCATTCGTAGCCGAAGTCTGGATGATCGAAATTCCGTCAGGCGTCGCGAAAACCGCCGCTGCGCCGATCAGTGCCAGAACGCTCGTCGCTACCGGCACGGTGCGTTTACTGTCGCCCAGCCAGCCAATCCAGCCCGGCAAGGACGCCAGCCC
>Ga0308165_1001902_pt1 | contig 27292 bp, 26 predicted proteins | sample PhyWR2_FD_201032 | JGI IMG/M metagenome (GOLD analysis project Ga0308165, IMG submission 201032) | Phyllosphere microbial communities from UC Gill Tract Community Farm, Albany, California, United States - DLSLW.R2 | ecosystem: Host-associated > Plants > Phyllosphere > Unclassified | place: USA... | reverse complement strand
TATTGTCGACTATAAAGCCGCGAGGGACGAGCGTCGACGATCTGAGCGAATGGCCCATGGTATTGATTCCTTGCGTGAAACCAACATCAGCCAGCACTTGATTTCATCAAAAGTGAGTCAGAGCCAATATTGGACGCCGATAAGGGGTCAACATTCCGAGCCGATTGACACTCAAAACTGTGCTTGAGCCTTTCTGCCTGACTGTCCGGTCGAAACGGGCGTTCAGAGGCAGCATTAATTCAATTTAATAAATTTGTGCCGCCGCGGCGGCGTGGGCGGCATGGCAGGATATATATGGAGGTAGTTACCTCAGGGTTTCCGACTTGGCGACCGATATCCCACTTCGGAGGCTTGCGCTATGTTAGCATCCATTAAATTCGGAAATGGACAGACAGTTTAAGATGTGATCCCCAGGCCTGGAGAAGAAGTGGTCGCAAACGGAGTCTTCACATGAGTTGGTACTACACAGGCGTATCGCGTTCAAAATCAGGATAAAATTCAATGAGATATTTCTACAGATAGTTGTCCGTAGTCTTCAGTCGCTATCCTCTTCCTGACTGCCAATACTTTCGTCGTCTGTCGTCCCGTAGTGCTCATTTTCGTCCATGTAGGGATCCATGGCTCTGTCGATTGCCCTATAAATTTCTGGAACAGAATACCCGCTTCGCAGCAGGAGAATTCTGGAATGAGGCATTCTGGCTCGGGGAACGTTGTCGTCAGCGGATATAACGAGCAGGATATCTTCAACTTTGTCGAACAGTTCGAAAATCAGCATGTCGCTCCATGACGTCGCGATAATGATCGCCGGCTGGGTGGTCAGTCTATCCCGCAGTATGAAGGCGTCTGCAATGTGGCTACTCGACGGCTCGTGAAAAGGAAAACCGTGGAGCCAGGTTCGAGCGATCTTGAAATCAATCGCATCACCGCTCGAGTATACAATGGTATCGAAGAGAGCCTTGCTGGTTGGTTGGAGCGACACAAACGAGAAGCTCAGCTGCATGTTGTCCATCGAAATCGTGCCGGATTGTTTGTGGGTTCGATCGTCAAATATCTCCGAACGGACGTTTGTCGCCTTCTCGTCGGTATATGCGGAGAGAGATGTGTAAGATCTCTGACGAATTTGTTCTCTGACAAACGGAGACAAGGGCCGATCGTGTTGTTCGAGGAATCTATCCAGATTGAAATGGCAGCGAACCTGCGCTGGTTAGCTACGACGTCGGGCGGCACTGATAATCTTACTTTGGATCGACCTGGAATCTCCCTAAGAAACCGCGCGAGGTGTTCTTTGTCAGTCTCGGTTAGTTCGCGCAGAGGGAACTCGTCGCATGCTGTCGTTTCAGAAGCGAGCGAGGGTGGTGCCATGAGGCTATCCGGGGCGAAGGCACAGAGAGACCGAGGCTGCGCCGGGCGCGGCTCGCTATGACTCATGGCTAGATAACTTCTGGATATTGTTGCTTAGAACAGTTGTCTGGGTGGGCTGAGTGACTTCTTAAGTAGTCGAAGTTGCGCTTCAGCTGAGAGAAAGAATTGGAGGCCTCTTAAAGATCAGGCCATCTACGCGAATAGGTGGCTGTAGATAGAGATGCGGGCGTCGCTGGTGCATCTTGGCATTGAGAAATACGAGGTCCGGTGCAGCACTGGCGTTTTTCCACCGCGTTCCGACCAATGGCAACAGTATCGTGTGGGGCTGTGCCGCTAGTGTCAGACGGAATGCTCTTGTTCCGGTGGTTCAGGTGGCAAATCAGCCCGTCATGGCACATAGAAATCGGCCTGATGTCCTTTATTGAGCGTTTACGTAAAAAGATGACGCGGCGTCTTTTTCAATGGGGGGAAGGGTCAGTGCTCAGACTATTGGCTTGGCGGTGGATCAGTTGGACCGCATCACGTCCGGTATGCACTGCTTGAGTTCAAACGACTGTGCGTAACGATCTTCCGAGTGCGCAAGCGAAGTCAGCCAATAGCTAATCACGGAAGGCGCACCGAAGCCAACGGTGGAAACCGATTGCGTGGCGCTTGATTTGATTTGTCATCGGTATGGTCTAGCCTGCGTCGTTTGTTCGACCTGGAATGCAACTATGGCCCTGAGTTATTGCAGGATATATAGGAGGGCATTGTATGTTCATATGTTTGTTTGCTACTTCGATTATATGACTATTTGTTGCGGTATGTCCGCTTAAGCGGGTATTCGTCAATGAACGCGCTCATCGTTTGAAGAGGCGGTGGAGCTCTGCGCCTGCGGTTCTCCCTCTCCAGAGCCTTTATCTTCTCCGCCACGTCATTTGGCAAACCTGCACGCTTGCCGCTGTCGCCGCCACGGTCGAACGGGCCGAATCCTTGGGTTCTAGCACTTATCCGGCAACAGGAAGTTGCCCTAGAATAGGCCGTCTAGCGCATAAAAGCTGAAAGCAGCTTGGTTTCACTTGTAGCCGAATTGATTGAGACGGCAGCACAATTCCGTGGGAGATATGGTGACCTTTGCACGTATGCGAGGCATCCTCATGGACACGACAATTAAAGAAAAAAAAGAAAGTATAAAGCGCTCGCCGATGAAATGAGATCGGCTGGCAGTTCTGGACGGCCTGACTCGGCTGCGTCGGTCATAGTGTCGAGCGAGGCGCCAGCGCAACCCGGCACTACGCAAGCGCGAGTGGTTGATGGAGGAAAGCGGCAACGGCTTGGAAATGACGCGGATCGCCGTCCAATCAAACGCCTTCAGTACGGTAAAAATATCGCAATCGATGCCGCTCGTGATCGTGCTCCGACGGCCCCAGATACTAGCCCCAGATACTAGCCCCAGAACGACAGGCATCAACGCGATTCCACCAGAAACTTTTGCATTGATTGGCGCTTATGTGGGGTTGAATGCGCTAGAGATGGGTCGGCACGAATTGACGAAGCTACGCCTTCTGAATCGGGCTTCAAAAGCCTCGGTAGATAATTTGCCGGAGATAAAAAAGGTAGAACCAACCCTACATGCTGTCGAAACTACACGGTATCTTATCGAGAGTGCCCATATCAAACGAAAACGGCAAGATGACTTCTTCGAATATTCCAAAGAAGATGGTAACGGTGATCCGGAAACTTGGTCGAAAGGCTATCTCCATGGCCACGTAGAAGACATCTATGCGGTTATGAAGTTCAGTGATCCTGACTATAACTCTGCCTTACTGAGGGCGGCCCTCAAGGAAGCCGACCAAGTGAATTTACAATCTCAAGGCGGGATGTTGTACCGATTTGCTTTAAATGCCAAGGAGTTCGATCGCGCTGAGCGAGAGGCTATCGCTGACGCATCCGTCGAGATACTGGAGAGCAGAAAAGGTGGCCAAATCCCGGCCGCAAAAGCATATTTGCACTTGAGAGATCACTTGAGCGACGATGAGGCGCTATAAAGTCATCTCCGTACTCTCGATCCGGAACGTGAAGACAAATTTCGGAGTGTTTTTCGGCGTGCTAAAGAAGAGAGAGGTGAATAGCCCCGCGTTTCGTAGACACCCTCGGGTTATGTTTTCTGCTGCTTTTCGAACTCGACAGGTGACAGCATTCCGTTTCTGACGTGTTTGCGCTTCGGGTTGTAAAACTCTCGATGTAATCGAACACGTCCTGTCTGGCTTCGTCTCTGGAACGATAGACTTTCCGCCGTATCCGCTCGCGCTTCAACAGATTGAAGAAGCTTTCAGCGACGGCATTGTCGTGGCAGTTGCCCCGTCGGCTCATCGAATGAACCAGATTGTGGTGCTTCAGGAACGCTGCCCAGTCCATGCTGGTGAATTGCGATCCTGATCCGAATGCACCAGAACCTTTTCCTTTGGCTTTCGCCTCCAGACAGCCATCAGCAACGCCTGCAACACGACATCCGTTGTCGACGGCTTTGCATCGACCAGCCAATGACGAGGCGGGAATAGAGATCGATCACCACCGCGAGATAGGCGAAGCCTTCGTTGGCCCGGATGTAGGTGATGTCCGGGAACCACGCCTTGTCCGGAGCAGGAACGTCGAAAAGACGGTCCAGAGTGTTGTCGATGACAATGGAAGGCCCGCCGCGGTAAACTCCGGGACGGCGCTTGTAGCCGATCTGAGCCTTTATCCCGGCAATCCGCGTCAGACGTGCAACCTGATTGGGGCAGCATGTCTCGCCGTGATCGAGCAGGTCGTCATGAAGCTTGCGATACCCGTAGACCTTGCCATTCTCTTCCCAAGCCGTCTGGAGCAGATCGATCTGCAGCTTGTCCTCAAAGGCACGCCTGCTCAAGGGCATCCGAAGCCAGGCATAAAACCCGCTGGGATGGATGCGGAACAGGCGACACATCATTCGCACCGAGAACCGCTGTTGATGCTGGGCAACGAACGCGTACTTCACTTTGCATCCCTGGCGAAATACGCGGTCGCTTTTTCTAATAGGTCGCGCTCCTCCGTGACCCGCGCCAGTTCCTTTTTAAGCTGCCTGATCTCTTTGGACTGGTCGTTACTCTGGTTCCCAGACGCCAAGGAGAACTTCTTCTTCCACTCATGAAGCGAGTGCGGGCTCACACCCAGCCGCTGCGAAACCTCCGCAACCGGATAGCCCCGTTCCGTGATCTGACGCACCGCGTCGCGCTTAAACTCTTCGCTGAAATTCGATTTGCTCATGGTGATCTTCTTGCCTCAAAATTAGGAAAGAAGGCGTCTACAAATCTCGGGGCTATTCAAGCTGTCCTCGTGAGAGGGGGTGTGAGCGCTGAAGCGCAGCGCAAGTGTATCGATCTTCATTGCATCCGGGACGCTGCGTCTTATAGATCGGCGCATGTAAGTGCATAGAATAGCTATAAAGAGGAAATCGCGAGTAAGTTTAAGCGTGAGATCAGGGGGGAGTTTAGGAAGGGAGTTGAGGCAGAATTGCTTACTAAAGCCGCGGTAGGATTGAGGGGGACGGAGGGAGGGGTCAAAACAGAAGACGTCGCGATTGCGACAAGAGAAGCCATCTCTTCCAGTGAAAAAAGAGCAACCTTACTCGAAGGATCTCGTCGGATGGAGGGACGTGCGGAGTAACCGCTGTTCCATTGTCACGTTGTCTCGCCACTCTGAACTGTGATCGAATATCCATGGGCTAGCAACGGGAGTTTGTCCATGGAGAGCAACTGGAGGCTCTCATGACCGGGAACGCTTGTGGTGAGGTCCACCGGCTGGGCGGCAGTATCATCGTCACGAGAAACCTTGCTTTCGGTGAATGGCCATCGGTATTCGGTGATGCCAAAATGACAACCGCACTTCTCCACCGTCTCACCCACCACTGCGAAATCGTGGAAACCGAAAACGAATCCTGGCGCTTCAAAAATCGCTCTAAAAGCTAAAGCAGAAGATCACCATCACCCGCACTTGGCCTACCCTCTGCAACCCCGGCCAGCGCCGGGCAGTTGCCGTCGCCTTTCATCCGCTTGCAGCGGATAGTGGAGGTCTAACAGAATCCCAACCCGAATGGGCGAATGATCGAAAAAATCTGGATCTGGATCAGGAAAACCAGCTTCGAATCATATTCCGTCGCATCCTCAATTCATACTTTGACTTGATCGGCAGAGCCTGCCTACGGCGTTTGAAATTACGAGTGTTTACTGAGTTCCAAGAGACAGCACTCGATCGCATGTCAATCGGTTCAAACACTTGTCGCATCACGGCCCGCAGCCACAGAAGATCCGTCGGCGCTGGGACTCCCCAGAGTCAGTATTAGCGGCGATTGTCACTAGACCGTTTCGGGCGTTGGCTGTTCGCTGTCGTCCTCGTCCATATTATTCAGGACACTCACAATTACCTCGTCGTCGAATGATTGCAGGAGCGAAATCGCGGCGGCCTGGCATTCCTCGCGTCCTTCACTTAGACCGAGATTAAAGGCCATTTCCATAGCCGCTAGCAATTGGATAAACTGTTCCGAGGAAAAATCGTGGTCAGTATAAAGTTCCATGAATTTTTCTTTAGCCAAGTCGAGTACTTCCCAAGCGCCGCTATCGGACTCTTCTGGAGGAACAACCGATGTATCCGGACTTTTCAGATGGTACAGGGTATCAAACACTCTGATGTTGAATGGGGTATTGGTGGGTTCAGTCATAAAGAGCTTTCCTCGAATTATTCAGCGCGAGCCGGCGAAGTCTCCTGCTAAATGCAGCAGGAGACACCATATGGACGGATAGGTAGCCTTTGGCCGATCAGAATTTGTGAGCAATGCCGATGCTGATAACATCCTCATCGAAATCGACGTCGACGCCGGCCAACGTTGCGGGAGAATAATTGTTGAAGCGATATTCGGCCCGTAGGACTGTTTTATCGGTCAGTGCCCAGTCAATACCTGCTCCCAGAGTCCAGCCCTGGGTGAAGGTCGTGTCGTCGGGGTTCTGGACATAGATGTTTGCGCCTGTCCATCCGAAAGCAGCATAGACGAGGGCGTTCCCAACTTCCTCACCGACACGCAGGCGAACGGAGCCCGCAAGATCGGTGCCGACCCGGGACCCGAAATAATGGATTTCGGTCCACTTGCGGCTGATATCGCCTTCGATTCCCAACCAGGTCCCATCCAAAATTTGCCAATTGCGACCAACGAACAGACCCACCTGTCTGCCCATAGCCTCGGCGGCATCTTCGCAGTTGCAGCTATCCGTAAAAACACCTTGCAGATTGCCGTATCCGACATTGAGACCGACGTAACCGCCATCCCAGTTGTATCCCGGAGGCGCATTTTGGGAGGGGGGAGCTAAAACCAGTGGAGGATCAATCAGATCCGCGGCATGCCCGGAAGAAAAAGACAAAGCGCTAATGGCGATTGCCATGATAATAGATTTTTTCATATTTGCCCGATCAAACAACGTGAATACAATAGAGGGACGATAACGTCATTCTCGACACGGCACCAATTTGAATGTCGTTGCATTTGTAATTCGCCGCCCCAACAACAGGCTAAGATATTGATCTTCTGGCGGCAGGAGATCTGCTGAAGTATCCGATTTTGTTATGGGAACGGTCGGCACAACCGTAAAGGCATGCCAAAGGACCAGTCTGTCAATAACACTATATGCTGCAGATTGTGACGTTCCGCGACGAGCATGACAGTGACCGTATCGCCATCGTGCCCGAGGAGGCAGTGGCGGCCAAGCCAGCCATCGGTCTTTGCGGCAGCAACTATTCGACACCAACCAGCAGTCAGAGGAGGTCCTCTCCAATCTGACGTTGACGGCGATCTTGCGGCCGATATGTTGCAAAATGTCACCAACAGGGACGGGCGGGCGTCTCAGTTGCGGCGCATACGGAGGAATTCCAGGGATTAGGTATGAAGGCCTGCGCTCCTTTTGCTGGACGCGTGTCGGTCTGCCAAAGCTCGAGACTATGCTTCTTCGCTCGCCGCACCAGCATCGGCAGAGCCTGCCCCCTGAACCGCACCGGATTTGCCGGAGGCTCCAACTTCTGAGAGAGTGGAGCCGATATGAGCAAGACAACGAACAAGTTTTCACCCGAAGTCCGCCAACGCGCCATCCGTATGGTGCTGGATCACGAGGCAGAGCACCCGTCGCGATGGGCGGGCCGTTTCATCTATTGCGAGCAAGATCGGTTGCTCGCCAGCCACGCTGCATGAATGGGTGAAGAAGACTGAGGTCGACAGCGGCAAACGAGCAGGCTTGCCGAGCGACGCAGCCGAGAAGATGAAGGCTCTTGAGCGGGAGAACCGCGAGCTTCGTCAGGCCAACGAGATTTTGCGCAAGGCGTCTGCTTATTTCGCGATGGCGGAGCTCGACCGCCCCTTCAAACGATGATCTCGTTCATTGACGAACACCGTGGCGTGTTCGGGGTCGAGCCGATCTGCAGGCTTTTGCCGATTGCCCCATCAACCTACTACGAGAATGTCGCCAAGCGCCTGGATGTGGATCGCCTGTCGGTTCGCGCCCGCAGCGATATCGGCCTGAAGATCGAGATACGCCGGGTGTTCAATGAGAACTTCGAGGACTACGGCGTGCGTAAAGTCTGGCGGCAGTTGCAACGAGAAGGCTACGACATCGCTCGCTGCACGGTCGCTCGGCTTATGAGGTCGATGAGCCTGCAGGGGATCATTCGGGGAAAGCCGATCCGCACGACCTTCTCGGACAGGGCAGCCCCGAGCCCGCTTGACCGGGCAAACCGCCAGTTCAAAGCCCCAGCACCAAACAGGCTGTGGGTTTCGGACTTCACCTATGTCGCGACCTGGCAGGGTTTCGTCTACGTGGCCTTTGTGATCGACGTCTTTGCTCGGCGCATCGTTGGCTGGCGGGCGAGCCGGACGGCACATGCGGGCTTTGTCCTCGATGCCTTGAACAGGCACTTCATGATCGGCGTCCCGTTCATGGCGGCGGGCTCGTGCACCATTCGGACAGGGGCGCTCAATACGTGTCCATCCGCTACTCCGAGCGGTTGGCCGAAGCTGGCATAGAACCTTCTGTCGGAAGTGTCGGCGACAGTTACGACAATGCCCTCGCCGAAACGATCAACGGCCTCTACAAGGCCGAGGGGTGAGCTCAGCAAAAGCGTCGCGTGGTTTCAGATTTAATCTTCGTACGGCCATAGGTCATCTTATCGCGAGTGCGCGGGGCTGCCAATATCGATCTACACAGCGTGAAGGATTACGGTTGGTATCTTAATTTTTATCCATTAGACGATGTGGAAAAGCCATCATTTGAATTGTAACGAATATTTCACATTTGACCGATCACGACGGTTAAGCGACGACTAACAAAAGATGTTGTTGCGATCGCCCAAGCGATCAGTACGCATACCGTGAAGACCGCAGATCAGGCCGCTTGCGCGTCAATAATGGCGGCGTCCAGTTTCTACGTAGACAATACTCCGACCTGAAACTCGTCGGTATTTGAAGACCGTTTGGTAAGCGGCGCCTTCTGACGAGTATTGTTGAGCTTTGCCGTGATGCTCAATGTGGCCATGATTTTTTTGACGAGTGCAAAGCCGCGAGCGCTCGTCGTCCAATCGAGACGTATTTCGCGTTCATCGTGTCTAGGTCGCCCGGAGTGAAGCAGCATCAATTCAATTCTATGACCTTGCGCTTCTGCGTCGCCACGGCAGGATATATAGATGTGTAGTCTTTCCTAACCCTAACCCTAACCCTAACCCTAACCCTTCGATTAGATCGATTGCATGGCATGTCCGCCTTCGGAACACGGTCTATCAAGATGCAAGGGTATTCACCGAAGCAGGTGGTTTCAGCCGAAGTATGTGTATTTCGCGGCTATTTATTTGGTTTATGGGATCAAACAAAAACAGCCCCGATAAGCGAGGAACAAAAATCATGAAAGCATCAGGTGTCAAGCGAGCAGAAGGGGAAGTCGCATGCGCAGCGCACTGACCTCCCGGACAAAAACGAATTGAAGAGAACCGTTTCCCAACCAAGCATGGGTGTTGAAGCACATGCCACCGTGTCGTTGAGGACATCTAACCCGTGTTCCATTTGCGACTGCTTCTGCAATCCTACTCCAACCCCGCAAGGGTCGGCACCACTAGGCTCCGCGCAGGCATCAATTATCCGCGGACAAGACCAGGTCGAATTGGGGGTGGCGATATCCGTTGCTGTCATCGGCCTTGATGCCGCAGCACTCTAGGGCCGCCTTCTCGGGGGCGTCGGTGATCATCAGGTCAGGGCGAAGAACTCTCTCGCAGACGCCGGGAGTGGCGTACAGTTCCTTGATCTTCCTGAGAACCGCCGACTTGGGCCAAGGCACCGGCTTGCAGGTCATGAGATCGAAGGTATGGAACTCCAACTGGCCATCCTCGTGAGGGATGGAGTAGTCGTAGGCACGAGTGCCGGATCCGATCTTCAGATAGGGGAGTGCGGCGTTGTCCCGAGACCAGTTTACAAGCTTCACCATCGCCTCTTCCGCGAAAACATTCTGGCGCTCGACCTTGGTCAAGTAGTCAAAGTCGGGAAAATCCGCCGAGGTCAGGCCGGAGTTCATCGCCAGAAGTCCGAAGAGGGGAAGCTGCTCCTTGATATAGCTGTTCATAACAGCCTTGCCGGCATCCAAAAGCTGCTCGCAGGTATCTGCAAGCATGCCGAGGCGCGAGGCGACGGTGATCAACTCGCTCGGGTAGAAGTTGAGAAGGCGGTGGGTGCGGGTCTTCCAAAGGGGGTGGTGAGGGAAACTCTCGACCTTACGCGCATGATCGTCGCCAAGCACAATCCCGAACGTGTAGAACATCATGACGACATGATCGCAGATTTCGTCCTCCATAAGACTAAGCTTGGCCGTGAACGGGGCACACTGCTCGTTGCGGAGGTCGGGATAGAAAGTGGCGGTGGGATCGAGCGACAATCCGTATCGGATCAGTCCGAACATCTCTTCGACGGTGTCGGTAGCCACCTTGACGTGGGGAGCTAAGCCAGCCGCCTGGAACTTGGAGATCGTCATCTTTACTCCGATGATCTGCTCGGACAAAAGGTCGCCGACCGGCGTATTGATGCCCGCTTCGCGCCACGCAGAGAAGTCATGAAGGATGGCCACGACTTGGTCCTTGGTGAGCACGCCATCCAGTTCGTTGTGCCTTCGCCCTTGCTTGAGGTTCGCAATAAGGGAGCTGCGACTGTTCGCAGGCTTGCCCACGGCGGGAAACATCTGCGCGCGATGGTGGCCGAGCTGACGGTGTTCCCAAGGCTCATTGCGATGCTTGACCATGTCGGGCATGCAATGAAGATTCCAGAACTCCTCCTCCGACATGCCGTCGGGCAGGCGAGGCTTGGGCTGGTCTGCCTTGGGGTAATCGTAGATAGGGTCCTAAGATGCTGTCAGCACGAGTTTCGTAACGCACTGGAGGGGCTACTCACTGCCATTGCCGATGTTCGCTGCGGTCGGATTGGGATGCTGTGAGTATGCTGATATTTGTTGGGGAGATGATGGTGTCGAAATCAGGAGAGGTCGCCTGGCTTTATAGAAAGAAGTGCCTCCGGGCAGCGGAGGGTTGTTCCTCCGTGCTTACGCGTGATTGCGCGGATTTGAGCAAGTTTTCGTCAAGCTGACGTGGCCTTCAGCCCGAGGGGGCAGTGTATGCGTCACGCATGTAAGACAATTCCCTTATTTTTACCCTGCCGGAGGGGATTATTACTCCGTGCTGACCTGAGTGGCGCTTTGGCATACATTAGCGTCACTTGGCGTTCCGGCGGAGAGATTGTTGCCCCGAGCTGACCCGAGTGGTGCCTTGGCATGCATTAGCGTCTTGGCATTGGCAGGATGTATATATGTGTATTGCTTGTAAATTTGTCCGATAAATTGTGCGAATGTTTGTAAATAAATTCGTACAGGCGCGACGTATATTTGTCTTTTTATTTATTTGTTCGTGCCGGGTTTGGCCAGAAAAATGGCTGCTGCTGCGCAAGCAAACCATCGAATAGCGGAAGGGTATGTTCGCCCGCGATGAGGGAGAGACAGGCACGTTTGCTGCCCGGCAAACCCGGTCAGCCGCTGTGGATCGGTCGAGCAAAACTGCGGGTGCAGGGCTCAGGGCCTCCGGTTCGATGACGTGTTCAAACTGCGGAAGGGGAGCGGTGATGGACGGTCGTCGGCGCATTCTTGCCGATGGCAGGTATGTATATGGATAGGCATCGAACTTGCGGGCCTCAACAATGTGAAATCAGGACATCAGGGTGAGTCTTAGCCAATAAGACGCCCGTTCTCCCGGCAGGAGCTCGGTCTCCTTGGACGCGCGTCTCATGGGTTCAAATGCAAGCGCGTAAACTCCCGATTGAAACGCGCGCCATACACCGAAATCCGGTAGACTGTTCCTGTCGAAAGCAAGCTGCGTTCTTAGGCCGCCCCCGATCGCTTCATTGCAGAGTTCGACAACAACCTCAGACGTATCGACTGCAAACGGAATTTCCTTGAAATAGTCTATGAAATCATCCCGGGGCGCCTTATTTTCGGAGTTGAACATCTCCATCTGCGACGGTTCCAGATTTCCCGCGATCTTGATCGTCTCGTCCAGAAACGGGTAGCCGAAATTGACGTGATACAGGATGGCGTGCGGGGTAGGGCGAAAGCCTTTATTCCCGACAATATCGTCAATCCGAACGGTTCCGCCGAAAACCTCGACTTCCACCCGGCGCCGCAATACGAGGTTTTCGCCAAAGACCGAGCTTTGCCTGACGAGGCCTTCTGCCCAAATGACAGGAGTATCTTTCTCCCATTCGATGCCATAGCCTGAGATTGTCGCACGCTGGCTGGAGATTCTGCCATGCAGCGGATTAAACACTTCCTTTCGATGCTTATGCATGAAATGCGTTGCGTTGCTCCGGCCCGCGGCACCGAAGTGATCCAATCCGCAGGTGACGATGAAGCCATCCAAATTCCTGTAGAAGCCGACGCCATCCTCGGCATCGACGGAATTGGGCGGCCAGGGCAGGTTGTTCGCACTGTTCCAGCCGATATTAACCCCGCGCCAGGTCGCGCTGCAAATGTCAAAGCCCCGATCGATGGCGATTTCCAAACCGAGGCCGGTGGAATTGCGAAGGATGAACAATCGCTGCCCCCGGCCTGGGCCATCCTCGACCTGCACTAGGCGTATATCGGCAGCGCCGCGAAGATCGACCGTTCTCTTACGAAGTTCAGGAAGCGGTCGCTTGCCGACGGCATAGCCGTCTCCATATCCATTCGATGCCACGAGATCCTCTCAAGGTTGGGGCAAGCGCCATCTAGAACGCAGGTGCTCTAGGCGGCCTCGAGGAGTGGACGCAACCTCGTCAGATATGCGTCGCTTCCGCAGGCAAAACGAAGTTTGTCCTGCAGGTTGACCTTTTTCCAGTCGATCGTGTGGGACACGCCGAGACTTGCAAGTATGGCGAGGCCCGCCATGACGTCCCATGTGGAATCGTAAAGCGCGACATAACCGTCAGTTTCCCCTGTAGCGATTTCAATAAGGGACAAAGTTGAAGATCCGCAGCAGCGGAAATTGATGTGGAGCTCGTCGAATATAAAGCGCAGGACGTTCAGCCGGTCTTCCGTCGCCAGCGACGGATGGAGGCCGACACCCGTTGAAGCGCGGCTGGCGTCGAACTCGGGAAGCTTGGGCACCGGCTTACCATTGATGCGCGCTTCGCTCGTCACTCCACCCGTAACCATCAGATCCCGAGCAGGAGCGTACACCGCGCCGAAAATGGGCTGGTGATTTTCATAGAGCCCGATTGATACAGCCCAGTTGTGGCTTCCGCGCACGAAATTGAACGTGCCGTCGATCGGGTCAAGGACCCAGATCCGCCCTGATCGTCCGGCGATCTCGCCACCCTCTTCGCCAAAAAATCCATCTTGTGGAAACGCGTCCCGCAAACTTGCAATCAGGTACTCTTCAACCTCACGGTCGGCACTCGTCACCAGATCCAGATGCCCCTTCCTTTCAACCGGCAAGATTGCCAGCGATCGAAAGTGCCGCAGAGCGATCTCTCCGGCACGGCGGGCTATTGCCTCGACGACGGTTGCCATGGACGTGGGGGAAGACGAATTGTTTGCATTGCTAGCCATAGGCTTATTTCCTCATATTTACTGAAACATCGGTATCGTCGCGACGATGCTGATGACGTCTGCGCAAGACCCTTCGGCGGGGTGGCTCCAGCCGCTAGTTCGAGAATGGTAACCGGGCCGGTGACAAGCCGCAGGACTTCGTGAACTCGACGATCCAGGCGACGTCGTCACAAATGAGCATGTCTATCAGGCCCGCCTGCATATAGGATCGCAGCAGGTCGAGATAGTCGAAGCCGTATGAGGTTCTCAGGGCAAAGTGTTGCGGCGGAGGGACGTAGTGGCTGACACAGACCCCTGCGGCGTGAAGGCTTTCGGCCAGGTCGGGCATGAATTGCGGATAATCCGTGTTCAGGACGTCCATGGCTGCCGAGCGCGCCGTCAAAGCAGGATCAACCAGCCGATGGTAATTGATGCCCATCGTGCGGATGCCCGATGCAAGACGCTTGATATCGCGCAGGACGACGTAGTCGAAAGAACTGATCAGCGCGCGCTCGATCATGTTTGCCTGGCTGAGGAGCCGGATAACCTCTTCGAGATAGGATGCGCCCTCGAACTTGTCCTTGATCTCGACGATAAGCCCAAGGCCAAGGTCCCGGCTGTAGGCCAGCATGTCTTCGAACAGCTCGATTGGCTGGCCGCCAACCGCCATGCCATTTCGGTTTTTCGTTTTCAGTCCGGTGATCCCGGCATAGTCCGTTTGAGAGATCAAGCCTCGTCCGGTCGACGCGTTGTCGAGGATATCGTCGTGAAAAACAACAAGACGACCGTCGCGCGTCATGCGAAGATCAATCTCACAAAACGAGGCCCCGAGTTCCTTTGCTCGCAGCAGGGCAGGGCGGGTATTTTCATGTCCCTCGATCGAATGGCCGCGATGGCCGCCGACGAGTATGCGCCCGGAGCGCGAGGGCAAAAGGTCGAACATTGATTCCTCATTCATTAAATGCGGGTTCCCCGGCACGTGCGGAACCGGGAAACTCAGGAAGACTGTCGAAGCGGGCTATTTCAGCCCGCTTCGGGCAAAGCTGGCGATGAACCTCTTCTGGAGGATCAGGAAGATGATAACCATCGGCAGGGCGGCCAGCACGCCCGCGGCCATCAGCACGTTCCAGTCGGTCGTGTATTCGCCGCGCAGCAGGGCGAGGCCGGGTCCCAATGTCATCTTGTCGATGGATCTGTTGACGACGATCGGCCACAGCAGCTCCTTCCATTCGGCGAGCGTCGTCAGGATCGCCAGCGAGATGATGCCGCTGCGCGCGATCGGCACGACGATCGTCGCCAGGATGCGCAGATGGGAGGCGCCATCGATCCTTGCCGCCTCGATCAGCTCCTTCGGGACGCCGCGGAAGAACTGGTAGAGCAGGAAGACGCCGAAGACATCGAACAGCGACGGCAGGGCGAGCGCCACCAGGGTATCGGTCAGCCGCATCGAAGTGATGATCGAATAGCTTGGGATGATGAAGATATCACCGGGGACCATGATCAACGCCAGAATGACCAAGAGAATGAACTTCGCGCCGGGAACCTTGATGATGGCCAGCGCATAGGCTGCCATCGAGCAGATGATGATTGTGCAGATCACCCGCCCGATCGAGACGGCGACGGTATTGTACAGTAGGATCGCGAAGGGAAGCCGGTTGAAGACTTCCCGCGTCCCGTCAAGGGTGGCCGGGGACGGTATGATGTTCGGCGGGATCTGCAGCGTCTGCGCCGTCGTCATCAGCGCCGTCGACACCATCCAGGCAAATGGCGCGAGGATCAGCAGCCCAACGAAGCTGACGGCAACATAGGTCCACCGTTGGACGCGATATTGAATCAACACTAGCCGTCCTCCCCATAGTGTACGAATCGGCGTTGAAGCCGAAGCAGAACGATCGAGACGCCGAGGATCAGGATGAGCAGGAACAGGGAAACGGCTGCCGCGTAGCCCCGCTGGCCGGCGTCGACGAATGCCAGGTAATAATAGTAGTAGACCAGCGTAAGGCCGTAGTTCGTCGAGACCGAATGGTCGACAGGCGGCAGCAGGATGTAGACCGTGTCGAACAGCTTCAGAATGCCGATAGTCGACGTCAGGATCACGAAGAAGAGCGACGGCGTCAGAAGCGGCAGCGTGATCGAGAAGAACCGGTGGACGGGGCCTGCGCCGTCAAGCATGGCCGCTTGGTAGACGTCGGAGGGAATGTCCTGCATCCCGGCATAGAGGATAATCGCGGGAACGCTGAACGACAGGTAGACCACGATCAACGAAACGACGGCCGTCACGCCGGCTTCGCTCCCGAACCAACTGACCGGAGAAGAACCCATTGCCTGGATCGCGGCGTTAACAAGACCGTATTGCGTCTGGAACAGCCATCCGAAGACGAGGATGATCGCTGTCGGCAGGCAGACCGCCGGCAGGAAGACGATCGCCCGGAATACCGACTCGCCGCGGAACCGGTATTGCATGAGCAACGCGCAGAGAAGCGAGACGATCACGACGCCCGGCACCGCGATCAGGGCAAATTTTACGGTATTGTAGAGTGCGACCACGAGCTGGCTGTCGGAAAGCAGCCGCCGGTAGTTGTCGAGACCGATGAAGCGCGGCGGGCCGAACGCGCCGGCCTTCGTGAAGGAAAGCCAGACGTTGTAGCCGAACGCATAGAACCGAAAGACGATCAACCCGGCGAGCAGTGGGATCAGAAAAAGATACCCCGCCCGCGCCTGTCGCCACTTCAGCCCCCCGGGCCACAGTGTTCTGTGGCCCGATTGCGGTTCGGCGCCGTTGAGTGGAAATGGAGCGGCACTGGTCACCGCAGTGCCTCGTCCAGCGCCTGGTCGATCTTCCTTGCGGTGTCGGAAGCCGAAACGGTTCCCGCATAGAAAGGACCCATCACCGCACTGTTGATCTTGCTGTTGGCCGTGATGATCTTGGGATACCGGGTGGTGGTGCGAAGGTAGCTCTTGTCGATCGTGACTGACAGCGCTTGCTCCAGACCGCCAAGCTTCTCGTTCGCCTTCACAAATGCCGAGAGCGTGGCCCTCGCGATGTTGGCCGGGAGGCCCGCCCCGCCCTCGGCATGAAGCCCGGCGCCTTCATCCGACGTCAGGAACTTGATAAGCTTCCACGCCTCATCCTTGTGCTTCGAATTTGCGTTCATCACGTAGGCGAGCCCGTTGGTGTCCGTGGTCCACGATCCGTTGACCGACGGCATCCGGACGGCCTGAAAGGTGCCAGCCGGAAGATCGGCCTTCGAAAGAAGGCTGAGGTTCCACGAGGGGATTTCGCCCATGGCCAGCTTGCCGGAGATCAGCGACGAAACCGGATTGAAGTCCGAGGAGTCGGCCACCTTCAGGATAAGCCCCTCGTCCTGGAGGGACTTGACCATTTCCAGCGCCCTGGTGCCGGCGGCCGCCGACATGGCGCTCTTGTTGTTGTCGATCACCTTGCCGCCAAGCGCGTGAACGAGGCTCGCGACACCATTGTTGAAGGAATAGTTGTAGTAGAGCGGAACGTCGGACGGGGCCTGTTTCGCCTTCAGTTCCTTCGCAATGCGGACCATGTCCTCCCACGCCCAGTCGGGCTTAGGCGTTTCCACGCCAAGCTTCTTGAAGATGCTGGCGTTATAGATGAAGGTCCAGGCGTCCATGTCCTTTGGCACGCCGTATTGCTCGCCGCCGATGTTGTAGAGGCCGGCGATCTGCCTGTTGTAGCCGTCAAGCGACAGGTTGTCCTTCTTGATGTAGCTGGTCAGGGGCTCCAGAGCTGCGCCCTGGACATAGTAGGACGCCCTCGAGCTCTGCCACATAACGTCCGGCCCCTCGCCGGCGCCGAGCGACGCATCGAGCTTGGTGTAATACTGATCCGGGGGAACCTGAACGAGCGAGACCTTGATGGCGGGGTTCGCCGCCTGGAATGCATCCACCGCCTTCTGAACGCCGGCCTTCTGGGCCGGATCCCAGATCATCAGGCTGAGGTTCACGTCGCCGGCGCTCCAGGCGCTGTCGACACCCGACAGCGATGCAAGCATCATCGCGGCCGTACCGAACATGATATGTCTTCTGCTGGCAAACATGGGTCTCTCCCTATTTCCGTTGGAAATTGTGGTTGGGTGGCGCGGCATCGCTACTCAGTTTGCGATGACGAATTTCCTTCTGAGCTTTTCTGGCGCGGTTTCGATGATGGCCTTGGCGCCCGCGTCGGTGACGATCGCGCCGACATCCTCGATCTTCGCGGTGACGGAGAAGCTGGATTTCGTGAACTTGGTGTGGTCCGCGACCACGATCGTGCGGTTCGAAACCTCGATCATCGCCTTCTGGATGCTTGCGTTGACCGGCGACCCCGTGAAGATCAGGCCCCGGCCGAGATCGATCGAGGCGGCGTTGAGGATGAGCTTGTCGACATTGAACTGCCGGATGAAATGCTCGGCCAGCGGCCCCCGGAAGGACCGGTTGATCTCGGCGAATTCTCCCCCGACGGAATAGACGCTGGATGCATCGTGCCGGATCAGTTCGACTACGATGTCCGCGCCGTTGGTGATGAAGGTCAGCCCTTTGCGGCCGACAAGCAGCTTGGCGACTTCCAGCGCGGTCGTGCCAGCATCGAGAAGGACGACGTCTTCATCGTTGATCATCGCCGCCGCGGTTTCCGCGATCGCCCTTTTTTCCGCTCTTTGAGAAACGGCTCGTGTTGCGTTGGCCGGATCGTGCGCCACCTGCGATATGCTGACCGCGCCGCCATGGGTGCGCCGCAGGAGACCCGCCTCCTCAAGCTCGACCAGATCGCGCCTGGCGGTTGCGACCGAAATATCAAATCGCTTTGTCAACGTCTTGATATTGAGGAATAGCTCCTCGCGAAGAAGATCGACAATCTTCTCCTGGCGGTCTTCGGCTGTATTGAGCACGGCGTCTCCAATTTGCTAATGACTTATATCGCTCATAACGAGCGAATACATTCGTTGTCAAGTCATCGAAACATGAAGGTTTTGTGACGTTTATTGCCATATTGAACAAAAGAAAGCGCCGTGCTACAGGCAAGTTCGAGGTGCCTAACCATCCAAGTCAATGTATGAGCGATTTCGTTCATTTAGGGCATATCGCTGCTCCTTGGCGGATTATCCCGTGCGGTAACGGCGGGCATGACCATGGGAGGGGGGAAATGCCGGTTTGCGGGTGAAAGCTTTCCCGACCGAAGATCGCAGGAACAGTACGCCATGGAGGAGCAGCACGATGGCAGGATTGGCAATCGACAACGTAAGAAAGACCTACGGCGCGTTGAACGTGCTTCACGGAGTATCGGTCAACATTGAGGACGGAGAATTCGTCATCCTCGTCGGCCCATCCGGTTGCGGCAAGTCGACGTTGCTGCGGATGATTGCCGGCCTTGAGGATATTTCGGCGGGAGAAGTTCGCATTGGTGATCGCGTCGTCAACGACGTGGAGCCGAAGGAGCGCGACATCGCGATGGTTTTCCAAAACTACGCGCTCTACCCGCACATGACCGTCGCCAACAACATGGCCTATTCGCTCAAATTGCGAAAAATTCCTTCAGCGGAGATTTCCACCCGGGTGAGGAATGCGGCAAGCATTCTCGGCCTTGAAAAATATCTCGACCGGCTCCCCCGGCAATTGTCCGGTGGGCAGCGCCAGCGGGTGGCGATGGGCCGGGCAATCGTCCGCAATCCGCAAGTCTTCCTCTTCGACGAACCCCTGTCGAACCTCGATGCGAAGCTGCGCGTCGCCATGCGCGCCGAGATCAAGGAACTGCACCAACGGCTGAAAACCACGATCGTATATGTCACGCATGACCAGGTCGAGGCCATGACGATGGCCGACAAGATCGTCGTCATGCATGACGGCGTCGTTGAGCAGATCGGTGCTCCGCTGGAGCTTTACGATCGTCCGCGCAATCTGTTCGTAGCGAGTTTCATAGGCTCCCCATCGATGAACTTCGTGCGCGGCAGGGTTCGGGACGGCGCATTCGTGAGCGAGGGTCGTTTGCGGTTGCCACTACCGCAAGCAATCGCCAGGGCCTTCGAAGGCCACACCGCAACCTATGGCGTCCGGCCGGAGCATTTCCGCCTCACGACCTCCGGCTCGGCCGACGGCGTCCCGGTGGAAGTCGTCGTGGTCGAGCCAATGGGATCGGAAACGCAGGTGGTCGTTCGCGACCCCGGTGCAAAGTCCGATCCTGTTGCGGAAGGAAATCGGGATCTGGTCTGCGTCTTCCGCGAGCGGATCTCCGCCAGGCCCGGCGAGACGATCCATGTGGTGCCCGAGGCTGACAAAATCCATTTGTTCGATGCGGATAGCGGCCTGCGGCTCGTATTCGACACCCAGTAGAGCACGTCAACGTCCGGGACGGGATTTTGCCTGCTGCGAGGCAATTTTCGCCCCGGAAGCCCGGAGGATTCTCCGGGGCCTCACATGTGTTGAACATCGTCATAACGGCTGTCGCGGCCGTTATCTGCGGGCCGGATTTTTCTGACCCGCGGTTCCTCCCGGAGGTGGGGCCATTGGTCGCCGAACGGCGGACCGCATGTTGCGGCGACCGATGGCTCTGCTGGGATTCGGGCGGAGAGAAACAACGGGCCTGCCGTGGCCATCCGGCGCGAGGATATCGGCCCCGCACTTCAACCATGTCCACCATGGCGGCGCGTCTCTGTTCGACACCGGCGGGGCCGTGATCGATGCTCGTGGAATATCAGGCGCGAGGGTTTGATTTTATCTCCGTTGGTAATACCTGGCTTTACCGACAGCGCAGCGCTCAAGGATCCTGACGCGGTCTGGGGACGACTGCTTCGCGCCAGCTTTTCAGCGATTCAGACCGACGAAATGGCTGCACTTCGTTCCTATCGCGAAACAAACAAGTTTGCCGCCGCCGGGAAGGCCAAGGCTGCTGTCTAGCCTATCGACGCTATAGAAAAGAGAGGCACACCGATGCAGTTCAATCTTCGTGAACTCGCTGACAAGGTCCGTCAGGCCGCCTGGAAGGAAATCCTTCCGCGCTTTCAGAAAGTGCAGGGTCTGGACGTCCGCGCGAAGGCCGACGCGGCTGATCTGGTTACGGCGGCCGACGAGGCGGCAGAGCGATTTCTGAAACAAGCAGTCGAAAGCATAATGCAGGGGTACTGTTCGTGGGCGAGGAAAGTGCGTCCGGGGATACCGGTCTTCTTGACCGTCTTGATCATGCCGAAACGGCGATCGTTGTCGATCCGCCGGACGGGACGGCAAATTTTGTGGCGGGCGTGCCGCTGTTTGCGGTTGTCGCGGCTGTGGTCCGCCAAGGCAAGGCCGTCGCCGGCGTGATCTATGACCCAATGAATGACGACTGGGTCATGGCCGAACAGGGCAGTGGAGTATTTTTGATCCGAGCTGACGGGACGCAGCAACGTCTGTCCGTCTCAGAGCCTGCCTCACTGCCTGAAATGGTGGGTTATGTCTCAACCGATTTCCTCCCGACGGCGGTTAAATCCGATATTCTTGCGAGACTGGCAAAGCCGAAAATGTTCTCCAGCCATCGATGCGCCGCCCATATGTATCGTGCCTTCGCGCGGGGCATGGTCACTTCGTGATGCTGGACCGCTGACACCCTGGGATCACCTTGCGGGAACTTTGATCGCAACGGAAGCCGGAGCCCATATCACATGTCTGGATGGTTCATCCTACAGTACGTCCAAACGTTCCGGAGCTCTCTCGACGGCGACGGACCCCGACAGCTGGCGAGGTTCTCGCAAGCGAGGTCTTTTGCGCATGATGGCTGGGGTTCCACGGCGATGCCTCTTTCTCTCCGCATGAAGGAACGGCCATGGCATGGGCTTTACGAAGACGGCCAAAAGAAGGGAATTGACGGTCCCCAGCTCCGCACGAATTCAAATAGTCGTGGCAATATCTTGTGACAGGATGCACATGGCTGCGACGAAAACGGAGATAGCCGCAAAAGCGCAGATGTCCTGAAGAAAAAAAGGAAGTAGGGGGACATAGCAGGCCGTCGCACCTGCTGTGCGCCCGGAATCTCCGTTGTCTCGGGCTGTACGGATGCTACAATTGGGGTTGTTGCTTCCGCTAAGACCCCGAACCGCAACGGCCGATCCAGAGGAATTTGTTGACCTGCGATTTCCCCATATTGCCTTTTTTCAATTGGGTTGCTTTATCCATAAGAATGTCCCGACAGTCGCGTGGTTGAGTATCCTTTCTCTCATGAATTGGTTTTGCTGTGTGATGGATTTGGCTACGGCTGAAACAATGTCGACTGATAATTGTGCTTCTATTTCTCGACGGTCTACCGATATCACCAGGCGATACCTACGATAAACTGTCCTTTTTATCTCAATACGTCTCGCGCCGTCGCTCCATGAACGTTTCTGCAGTGCAAAAATTAACGCTCGTCTTCGATCACCCGATGTTGTCGATGAAGGAACTAAGCGTAAGTTGCTCTGTTCGGAAATAATTTCCGCTCAAGCTGTTGCCGAATACGCTTGCACCGCTTCTGGATTTGATGATCGCCCTGTTCGAGCATGCGTGTCGGATCGCCTGAGCGTTGCGAAATAAATGCGGCGGTCTCACTGCATTTGTATGCAACAACCTCGGTCAATTTCGCCACCCGCCGCAATGTTGCCGCAGGACTCAGGCCGATGTTGTCCGCGAGCATCTTCCAATCATTGTCCCGCAAATCAGATGCGGTGAACCGCCCGCCAATATTTTGCGGCAGACTCTGGTCGACCTGCCAGTATACCGCTGTGCACATCAGATCATCAAGAGGTGCCATCCTCGCTGATCCACCTGAACCGATCAGCACGGAATAGTTCTTGGCGTGGGAATCCGAATTGCAGATCAATACGTTGAAAATTACGGCGTCCAAAAGTCTCAGACGTTCGCCGGGCGAGACCATATTACTTATGGCGTCAAACATCATTTTCAGCGTCGCATCGTGACCTGTCGAAGATCGCTCGTATTTATGGGACGGAAAATGACCCGTTAACTGACAAAGATCTTCCTGATGAAGCCTGCGGATCCGTGAAACGATCATAGCGTTTCACCAGCAGATAACGCCGCTTGCCAGCCTGGCCGATCGTGGCTTCGGCTGCTTCCAATCCACAGACCCGTGCAAGTGCGAGGCAGAAGGCTTCGTTCTCGACACTTCCGGCGAGACGTTTTGTATCCGGCTTGATAATATGTGTTGATGGGATTCCCTCGACTGGGATTGAGATATTGCCATCTTCCCCAACGAAAACAGGTAGCTTTTCCTGGACGCCTGCCAGCGACATTGAAACGCCATGCTCGCCGACAAGGAAAGGCTTGGCGGGAAGTTCGTCAAGAATGCGCTCCAGAGCGGCTTGGTCAGGAACCGGCTGAAGGTTGATGCCGGCCTTACACGGCTCACCGATAGACAGGGCGCCTGCGGTATCACGGCCTATATTTTCGAGGACCCCAACGATATCCTGCGGCGATATTTTCAGCCGCTGACCGATTTCTGCAAGATGGGTTTCCGGAAGGAGGTTGACCAGCCACGGCAGCAGCCTGTCTGCGCCGACCGTCCCTGATCGCAAGGGCATGGTGAGTGAGACCGGGAAGGCTGCCCGACGCGCTTCCCAGGATGGGTCGTATTTGAGCCGCCACTCGCCTTCGAACCGCAGTTGTGCGACCGGTAGGGTCTCATAGAAGATGGCGGTCATCGGCCATCACCGAAGTTTGGCAGGAAGTCCAGATCGTCATCGGCTGCGGCCGGCGACGGTTGGGCGGTCCTCAAATCGCCGATCTCCAGGCCGACGGTGCGCGCAACGGTGAGCGCCTTCTCAAGCTGGCAGCTCGGCTTGCCCGATTCAAGCTCGACGATGAAACGCTCTCCTGTGCCGGAGCGTGCCGCCAGTTCGATCTGGGTCCAGCCGAGGTCTTTACGTTTTTCTTTGATAGCAGTGCCGAAATCATGCGCGGACCTGAACATATCCCTCACCCTCCAAATTGACTTACCGTACAGGAAGACTTGTGGGGTTACAATATTTGTCTTACCGATCGGTAAGTCTAAGCGGCCGATCTGAAAATCAGCTCAGTCGGGAAGTTTTTACGGCTCGTTACGTAGGCGAAGTTTGAGCCAGAACGGTAATTGAACGACGACGGTTTCAGCGCCGGCGTCGAAATTGCAATTGTAACGCGATTTATCTGATCAGCTGTAGGAAAAAATGCTAATGCGGCGATATGGAATTACGAATTCTCGCTCCATGTATCTGCATTTGCTTTAAGTTGTAAGGAAACTGGTGATAGAGATGACTTCTGGCGTGCTGGCAGGAATTGAGGAGGAAAAGAGCAAGACGGAGCCCCAAGCCGGAGGATTTATGGATGATAGCGCCGCCCAACAAGCCGATACATTCAAGCGTTGGCAAACCGCTTACAGGCTTGCTGAAACGTATGCCCTGCTCAATCAAAGCAAGCCTTCCTTCGAAGCGCAGTTCAAGTTGGACCAGGCACGTGAATTGTTCTTATCGCTGTCGGAAGATTATGTCACTCTTGGCATGACAAGAGATCGGTTTCCTGGTGTTCCCGTCGTACCGCATTCACTGCAGCAGCGGCTAGACGAATTCGGCCAAACGTTGGATGGACATATAAAGGCGGATCCCAGCGATCGGCCCAAGCAACGGCGCAAGGTGCTCGAAACACTACTTGATGGCATCGAGTTACCGGAAGATTTATACGAGAAATGCCAGAGTTTAGGGCTTTCTACGAATGCCGCGTTCGAGGTCATTGATCAGTTTAAGTTCGTCAGAGAGGGTGTCGCAGCGCAGCTATCTCCTGATCGGAACCATTTGAAAGCACTGCTAAGCGATTTATGGGACCAGCTTGCGGAAGGCGCCAGTGCGGAAACGCAGCATGCGCAGGAGCGCGCGGATAAAAGAGCGAAATTGCTACACCTTAATGAGGATCTGTATGGCGATGGAGAATCTGTAGAAATTTCAAGCCGAGCCTCCTCCGACGAAATTATATATCGCGAGCAAGCAGGTGGGTCGAGTTGGCACACGGTGGGTAGCAGTTCCGGCAATTCAAACGCTTTTTTCAAAGCATCCCCTGCGAGATCAGTCTCGCGGCTCGGATCCCTCCGATCTGTCCCGGGTGATGCAGGTCCGGTTGGCGGCCAGGTGCCCGAGAGTGCGCCCAAACAACAAGCAGCTTTTTCTAAGCGCTGGCGCAACACACTCAACCGCCTCGATGACGATTTTAATGCCCACGAGGAAAGTTCTTCGACCGAACACATCAAGGCCTGGCTTAATATGGCTGCGGATGCAGGAATTGAAGCTGATCCGCTAGGCGCGGAGCCGTCACACTTTAAACGTGCCGCATCGGAAGTTCTGGATAGCCAGTCAAAGGGCGACCATGACAAGCTGTCTTTCAAGCGACGAAAAATGGAAGAGCGCGACGATCGCTCGTCGACAGCCAGCCGAGAATGAAGATATCGGCCGCATCTGCCATATGCCGTCCACCCGTTGGTAGGAACGAAATTGGCCGGAACGGCTAGTGGCTCATGCCCGAAGCCCATTGATCGCGCACCTTTAAGGGGTGCAGAGTAGCCTGGACAGCACGAAGGTATGAAGAAGAAAGACCCTGTTTACTCCACCTGTTTTATTCGAGAGATTGAAAAAGATGGCAAGGCGTTGTGGGTACTAATTGACGCGAATGGAGTGGCTGTTTGCGGAGCAAAGGACCGATCCGAGCTGTTTTTTCTCTCGAACACGGCATCACCATTCAGATGTGCAACTGAACCCGCCTCATTGGGGGAACAAGATTTCTTCCCATATACTGGCCTTTCGCGAGGAGGAGATCGGCCGTTCCAAAATGCTGTTTGAGGGCTTGCATGATGACGGCGATGTCTCGGCGTCCAATTTTGGCTTTGACGCAATCTCTATGATGTCAGAATGCTCCGATGGTGCGTGGCACCGGTGGGACGCTAATCAGTAGTGGTTTTCCATCGCCCGGATGCGAACCAGAATGTTATGCAAAAAGGGCACTGCCTCCCAATCCTCTTCTCCGTATTCGTCCGGATGTTGTTTTCTCCACTCGATCTCTTCGATGGCGAGAGCCGAAGGCATGATATCAAGCACATGGAAGAAAGTGAACCGCACCGGGTTTGCCGGAGACCTGTTAGGTTAAGTTATGCGGCCATGGCTGGCAGGTCCAGCATGGTGTAGTACCGTTCTTCAGCCTCGGCGGGCGGAATGTTTCCGATGGGCTCCAGAAGGCGGCGGTTGTTGAACCAATCGACCCATTCGAGCGTGGCGAACTCCACTGCTTCGAAGTTGCGCCACGGTCCCCGTCGATGGATGACTTCGGCCTTGTAAAGACCATTGATCGTTTCGGCGAGAGCGTTGTCGTAACTGTCGCCAACGCTTCCGACAGACGGCTCTATGCCCGCCTCGGCCAGTCGTTCGGAATAGCGAATGGACACGTATTGCGAGCCGCGGTCGGAATGATGAACCAGCCCGCCGCGATGAACGGGCCGCCGATCATGAAGCGCCTGATCAAGGGCATCGAGCACAAAGCCCGCATGGGCCCGTCCGGCTTGCTCGCCAATCGACGATGCGGCGAGCGAAGGCATCGATGACGAACGCGACGTAAACGAAGCCCTGCCAAGTCGCCACGTATGTGAAATCGGAAAGCCACAGCATGTTCAGTGCTGGAGCCTTGAAGTGGCGATTGACGCGGTCGAGCGGACATGGGCCAGACCTGTCCGACACGGTGGTTTTGACAGGCTTGCCGCGAATGACGCCTTGAAGCCCCATCATTCTCATGAGCCTTGCCACAGTGCAGCGAGCGATATCGAAGCCTTCTCGCTGCAACTGTCGCCAGACTTTCCGCACGTCATAGACCTGGAAATTCTCGTTGAACACCCGGCGAATCTCGACTTTCCTGGCAATATCATTCCGTTCGCGGGCCGATAGGCGGCCCACGTCCGTGCGCTTCGCGATAACCTCATAATAAGTGGACGGGGCAATCGGCAGCAGCCTGCAGATCGGCTCGACCCCGAGCACCGAGCGGTGTTCGTCGATGAAGGAAATCATCGCTTCAGTGGGCGGTCGAGCTCCGCCTGGGCAAAATACGCCGAGGCTTTGCGTAAAATCTCATTCGCCTGACGAAGCTCGCGGGTCTCCCGCTCCAGAGCCTTCATCTTCTCCGCCACGTCATTTGGCAAACCTGCACGCTTGCCGCTGTCGACCTCGGCCTTCTTCACCCATTCATGGAGGGTATGCGCCGAGCAGCCGATCTTGGCCGCTATCGATGATACAGCCGCCCATCGGGAGGGATGTTCGGCTTCATGCTCCGCCACCATCCGAACGGCACGGGCACGAACTTCAGGAGAAAACTTGTTCGTCGTTTTGCTTGTCATAGACCCTACTTCTCACGAGTTGGGGTCTCCGGCAAACCCGGTGCGGTTCACCATCGCCTTCATGTCCTTCAGCTCGTCGCGACCGGCTCCTACCGCGCCTAGTGCGGATATGATCTCGTAGAATGAGCTCGTATCACGTTCGGCGGATCTGGCAAGTCCGCCTATGCTGGATGGGCCGAAATCGCGCCGATATGCGCTGTTGAAATATTTTACCTATATGGATGGCATTAATACGTATATTTCTGTATTTATACTTATTTGGCGGAATAAATTACCCAATCGATGGTTGGACGACTGTAATTGAATCAGGGAGGAAGAGGGTCGATAAAACATATAATTTATGTGAGGGCGAACGTAAAACATATAAATAATTAAAACGCACCATTGCTGTGGAGAGATGAGAGATTTGCTGGAGGAGTCCGCCTGTTTGTGTACAGCCAATTTG
>Ga0308165_1001901_pt1 | contig 27294 bp, 20 predicted proteins | sample PhyWR2_FD_201032 | JGI IMG/M metagenome (GOLD analysis project Ga0308165, IMG submission 201032) | Phyllosphere microbial communities from UC Gill Tract Community Farm, Albany, California, United States - DLSLW.R2 | ecosystem: Host-associated > Plants > Phyllosphere > Unclassified | place: USA... | reverse complement strand
TTATAGAGAGCTACTCTCTCAAGACGATTGTTCTGTCGGTATTCGTGTTTTTTACCACGTTTATTGTCATCTTTATTCTTTATCTCCAGTTTCAGCAAGAGAACCATGCGCTGAATCGGATGAGTGAAAAGGTCATCACGTCTAAAGGGGAAACGGTAAAAAGCATGTTGGAGCACTATATCAATGTGCCCAAGCAGTCGAATGCCGCCGTAGCCACGTCACTGAAAGCCATGGATTTCAGTGAAACCAGCGATCAAATGCCGTTTATAAAAGAAATTTTGCTGCAAACCATGGGACGAATTTTTTCGGGTGACAAGTATTTAAGCATGGTGGCGCTTGGTACGAGGGATGGTCACTATATCGGCGTCGGTCGGAATAATATTACGGATAAAGAATACCTCATCCTGAAGTCGCGTGTCACACAGGGTCGGCTGAATTACTACAATGGTCTTTCTCAGGATGAAAAACCACGAGAAAGCATTGAAAACTACGACGTTAGCCAACGACCTTGGTTCCGTTATGTTGATCAAAGTAAACAATCCTCATGGACCAAAGCCTATCGAGACTTCAACTCAGATAGCGGCATCAGCATCTCTTTTAGCTCTCCCGTTTATGACAAAAAAAATCGCTACATTGGCGTTATCTCAAGCGATCTGCGTTTAAGCCGATTTAGTCGCTACCTGATGGAACTGACAAAAAATGAAAACAACGTCATTTTTATTGTTAACGGCTCTAATCAGATCATTGCGTCTTCTAAAGATGATTATCTTATTTCCGATCTCTCATTTGGCATTGCCGATCAGGACGGTGGTGGGCTGGTTTCGGTCATGGACAGTACCGATCCGTTAATAAAATCGACGGTTAAGATCCTGCAAAATAACCCTAGCGAAGTGGAACGTATTCAATCCGGTAGTTCCATGTACTTTGGTAAGGTAATGCCGGTTGGAAACGATCTTAATTTACCGGGATGGCGGATTGTGGTGCTGTCGGCTCAGGATGACTTAACCGGCGACTTACTGAGTAATCGTATTATTACTATTATCCTTTCGGTCATTATATTTGCACTGGGTTCATTGATCGCAGTGAAATTACTTTCGATGGTAACTAACCCGATATTAGATATTGCGCGACAAGCGCCGATGATTGCCCGACGAAAATGGAAACCGAGCCTGAATCATCAGGCGCAATTTTCTGAAATTAGGGTGCTGAATACCGCCTTTGCACAAATGTCGGATGAGCTAGAAGGCATGTTCCTAAAGCTAGAAAATCAGCTCAATATTGATGAAGACACTAAGCTGCTGACGCGCAGGGGATTGCTGGGTAAGTTCCGAGAATGTCATGAAGAGCAGGGGGGTTATACGATTGGATTGCTCGCGATTGTCGCTTTAAGCAATTTTAATGCTATCACCAGCAGTTTAGGGCGTAGCTACGGCAGAGATTTTGTTTCACGCTTTATTCAAGACTTACAGGCAATTTTGCCCGCTGGGACATGGCTTGCGCGGGATGCCGAAGAGCGGTTTATTATTTGCTATCCGGGTGTCAAAACGCAGGATTTCTGCTTAGCAGAGCAACATAAATTTGAGCGTTTCTTCAGAGGATTAGATGTAGAACATGATGCGGATGGGCAGGTATATGCGGGTAATACCGGCTTTGTGCATGACGTTATCAATCCGAGCACGCTCAATGACAGTATTATGGATGCGTATATTGCGCTCAAATTTGCCTGCAGCAAAGGCAACGGTTACAGCATGCTGTATCACTCAGATATTCGCGCCGAGGAAATCCTCAATATTAATATGCTGCGCCATCTAAAAAGTGCGCTAGCGCTGAACGAGTTCTTCTTGGTATTCCAACCAATTGTGAATTTGACTACGCGTAATATTACCGGCGCGGAATGCTTAATTCGTTGGCGTAATGCAGAACTTGGCATGGTGGGACCCGATCACTTTATTCCTCTGGCGGAAGATACGGGCTTTATTGTTCCTCTCGGAGCGTGGGTTTTAGATAACGCCTGTATGCAACTGAGTGAAAAACTTTCTAGCGGCGAATGGCCAAGCGACTTTAAATTGCACGTGAATATTTCACTGGTACAGCTCATGCAGCAAGATTTTGCGCATAGTCTTTTTGCCACGCTGACACGGCATAATATTGCGCCGCACAACATCTCGATAGAAATTACCGAAACGAGCATGATGAAAGAAACCGAGATCTTGATGGAAACTATTAGCACTATCCGTCGAGGAGGTATTTCTGTTGCCATTGATGATTTTGGTTCAGGCTTCTCAAGCCTCTCTTATCTGCATAAGCTTGAGTTTGATACCTTAAAAATCGATAAAGACTTCGTTAGCGATGTTCTCACCGATAGCCGCAACGAATCGATTGTGTCGGCGGTGATCCGGCTATCCCACGGTTTTAATGTTCCATTGGTGGCCGAAGGGGTTGAAACGGCGGAAGTGGCTGACAAACTACAGGCAATGGGATGCCAAAAAGCACAGGGGTATTACTTTGCTCGGCCAATGCCGCTCAGTGAGTGGCCTGATATAGAGAAGGTCTTGCCATAATTCTTGCCATAAAATGTGCCAACGTCGTGAGGTGTAATGTTTTGTTGGCTCTGGCGACTGGTTTCGTAAGCTAAGGACTCCAACAGGAATAGGCGAACGAAACCTTACACCGTCATTGTGCTGTTACTGAGTCAATCTCAAATCTGCCCTTTCGGTACAATATCATCGTTAAAACTCAGCCGCTTGCGGTCTGCTTCCTCTTCACGCAACGGTTCAACTTCTCTCAGCGTTTCTTTGCAGCGGATAACCAACTCTTGATATTCGCGGGTGCCTGCACGTTTCCAACTCAATTCTTGTTCGCTGAGCTCGCGTACCACGCGGGCGGGGCTGCCAACCACCAGCTTATTTGCGTCAAATTTTGCGGCGGCTTTCACAAACGCCGCAGCGCCAATAATGGTGTTTTCACCGATGTCTGCGCCATCCATCACTACGGCATTCATGCCAACGAGCGCATTACGACGAATGCGGCAGCCGTGCAGAGTTGCGCCGTGGCCGATATGCCCATCGATTTCCACCACGGTGTCCTGCTGTGGGAATCCATGCATGACGCAGTTATCTTGAATGTTCGCGCCGTCTTGCACCACGATACGGCCAAAATCGCCGCGCAAGCTGGCGTTAGGCCCGATATATACGCGTTTGCCGATAATCACATCGCCAATTAAAACCGCAGTAGGGTGAACGAAACTACTGCTGTCGACTACGGGGGTTAAGCCATCAATCTGATACACGGGCATCGTTAAGTCTCCTTAAAGTGTAAGGCTTTCTCGGGGTAATCCGCCAAAGCGACGATAATAGGCGACCGCTGGCTGGGGGAGTTCACCGATGGTGGTTTCTGTTTTCTCACTCACATAGCGCGTGGCGGCATGATCGATGCGCTGGTAAATATTGATACACAGGTTACGGGCGATCTGTCCTTCCCACTGATTTGGCAAGAGCGCATCGGGTAATAGCGGATCTTTCAAAACCACGCGGCGATAGTAGTGGATCAACAGCAAACGCAGCTGAAAGCAGCGCTCAGGAGTGAGCTCTTCTTCTGGTGTATCTCGCAGCAGCGTCATAAGTGGACGAAACGATGCGATAAACTCATGATAATACTCCGCGACTTCATTCAGAGACCAACTGGTGGAAACCAGCTCTTTCAAGCTCTGTTCTGAGCGGTTATAAGGATAGTCAGCGCGGAAATAGATAACTGATTCGCTGGCGTTCAGCTCGCTTAGCATGGCAGGAACATCGTTCTGTTCCCGTGCGGGAGCAGCCATCAGCGAACTGTTTATTTGACCAAAACCAAGCCAGCTGAGCGCTTTTTTCAATCGGACTCGCTCTGCTTTACTCGCCATTTCGAGCAATAACAAATCCCACTGCCCATCCCATTCAGGCTGTTCGCTGAGATAGATTTTGCTTTCTGCATGACGAAACTGATTCATGCCACGCTCTGTGACGCGATAGTAGCTGCGACGGCCTAATTTTATGACGTCCAGCCATCCCTCTTTTTGCAGCCGAAAAATGGAGGTGCGGACAAAACGATCGCCAAAACCAAGCGGCTCAAGCAGCGCGCTTAGGCTACCTAACCAAACCTCACCGCCACGATGGCTGAGTGCATCGCCATACAAAGAGATAATCAGTGACGTACCGCTGATCGGCTGGGCATCCAGCGCATGACGAATAAAGTCGTCAATTTTGTGTTCCATTATTCTTTACCGGTCAGTTTTTAGTGTGTCATCACAGTAGCATAACCGGATGAAAAGTTGTGGGATCTTCCAACCAGCGCAGAACGGTTCCCCCCCCCTGATAAGGGGAGGATTAGGGTGGGGATTGGTTACCGTCCCCGACAATCCACCACGCGAACAGCTTTACCCTCTGAGCGCGGAATATCACCGCAGTTGACGATGCTGACCTGAGTACTCACGCCGACCATAGATTTAATATGGTGTCGCAGCTGATGGCAGATATCACAGCGCTGGTCGTGGTTGAGAACGTTAGGTTCTTTCAGCTCAACTTTGACCGACAGGTTATCTAAATTACCTTTGCGCGTGACTTCCAACTGGTAGTGCGGCGACAGCTCGCGGAACTTCATAATCTGTTCTTCAAGCTGAGAAGGGAACACGTTTACGCCGCGAATAATCAGCATATCGTCGGATCGACCGGTGATCTTATCCATGCGACGCATATTGCGTGCCGATCCCGGCAACAAGCGGGTAAGATCGCGGGTACGATAGCGGATCACCGGCATCGCCTCTTTGGTTAGCGTGGTGAAAACCAACTCTCCTGCTTCACCGTCTGGCAGCACTTGGCAGCTATCGGGATGAATGATCTCAGGGTAGAAATGATCTTCCCAGATAGTTGGACCGTCGGCATATTCTGCGCACTCCATCGCCACGCCAGGGCCCATTACTTCAGACAGCCCATAAATATCTAGCGCTTTGATCCCCATACGGGTTTCGATTTCGCTGCGTAGAGAATCAGTCCAAGGTTCCGCGCCGAATACGCCCAAGCGCAGTGAACACCCGCGGGCATCGCCGCCCATTTTGCGCTCGAGTTCGTCAATCAGCGTCAGGCAATAAGAAGGCGTGACCATGATGACATCGGGTTTGAAGTCGAGGATTAACTGCGCCTGTTTTTCCGTTTGCCCGCCGGACATCGGGATGACGGTTGCACCGAGTCGCTCAGCGCCGTAATGCGCGCCTAAACCCCCAGTGAATAGCCCATAGCCGTAGGCCACATGAATTTTGTCTTTGGCCGTCGCTCCCGCGGAACGCAAACAGCGGGCCACAATATCCGCCCAGTTATCGATATCCTGTTGGGTATAACCAACCACCGTTGGGCGACCGGTCGTTCCTGACGACGCATGCACGCGAACCACTTGCTCCATCGGCACCGCGAAAGTGTCGAAAGGGTAGTTGTCGCGCAGATCTTGCTTGGTGGTGTAGGGGAATTTCGCAATATCGCCCAGTTGCTTAAAGTCATCAGGATGAACGCCAGCCGCATCAAATTTGCGCTTGTACATCGGCACGTTGTTATAGGCGTGATGCAGCGTCCACTTCATACGCTCTAACTGCAATGCCTGAATTTCATCACATGAGGCGAATTCAATCGGGTCAATGTGCGGTAATGTTTTAGTCATGTTTGCCATTCCTGATAATATTTTTCTTAGTATTTGAATCGCGCTCACAGGCTCTGGTTTGTAGGGTCAGAGGCGGAGGGATCAGACACGCTCGATAATCATGGCGATGCCTTGCCCTACGCCGATGCACATGGTGCAAAGTGCGTAGCGCCCGCCGCGCCGCTCCAGTTCAAAAGTGGCTGCCAAAGCCAAACGTGAACCGCTCATGCCAAGCGGATGACCGAGCGCAATGGCACCGCCGTTTGGGTTCACGTGTTCGGCATCATCAGGAAGGCCAAGCTGACGCATCACGGCCAGAGACTGCGCCGCAAAGGCTTCATTGAGCTCAATGACGTCCATTTGGTTCAGACTTAAACCGGCCAGTTCCAGCACTTTGCGCGTTGCTGGAAGCGGGCCGATCCCCATAATGCGTGGTTCAACGCCGCAGGTGGCGGTGGCGACAATGCGCGCTCTTGGTGTCAGTCCTTGAGCGATAGCCAGTGCTTCGGATGCTACAATCAGTGCGGCAGCGCCGTCGTTAACGCCGGAGGCATTTCCGGCCGTCACGCTGCCCGGCATACGGAAGGGCGTTTTCAGGTTTTGCAATTGCTCCAGCGTGGTTTCTGGACGAGGATGCTCATCCTGTGTCACGCGGATTTCCGCTCCTTTTTTCCCTTTCAAAACTACCGGAACAATTTCTTGCCCCAACACGCCTGAAGCCTGCGCTTTCGCGGTACGCTGTTGGCTGCGCAGTGCAAAGGCATCCTGATCGGCGCGGCTGATATTGAACTGAGCGGCCACGTTTTCGGCGGTTTCCGGCATGGAGTCGGTGCCAAAAGATCCCTGCATGAGCGGATTAACAAAGCGCCAGCCGATAGTGGTATCGAATATTTGTGCCTGACGGCTGAAGGCGCTGTCGGCTTTACTCATCACCAGCGGAGCACGCGTCATGGATTCCGCGCCTCCGGCCAACATCAGCTGAGCGTCACCGGCTTTAATGCTGCGAGCAGCAAAGGCCAGCGCATCTAAACCAGAGCCGCACAGGCGATTGATGGTGGTTCCAGAAACGGTTTGTGGTAATCCAGCCAATAACGCTGCCATACGAGCTACGTTACGGTTGTCTTCTCCGGCCTGATTGGCGCAGCCAAGGATCACGTCATCGACGCGTTCCCAGTCCAACGCGGGATAACGGGCCATCAAGGCTTGCAATGGAATAGCGGCCAAATCATCGGCGCGCAGGCTGGCTAATGCACCGGCATAGCGGCCAATGGGGGTGCGAACGCCGTCGCAGATAAAAGCGTGATTCATGGCTGCTCTCCTTGCTGTTCTAAAAGGGAATGACCGAGACGATGTGCTCGGCCACGAAACCACGCGACGGTTTTGCCATCTTGGTTTGTGATCTCAACGTCGTATAGACCCGTTTTCTTACCCTGATGGCGCACTTCTGCGCAGGCAGTTAAACGATCGCCGCTAAATCCTGGGCGGATAAAATCAATGGAACAGCCAGAAGCCACGGCGGCTAATCCTTGGCTGTTGCAGGCATAGGCAAACGCAGTATCGGCGAGGCTAAAAAGTTGCCCACCGTGACAGGTTTGGTGCCCGTTAAGCATGTTAGGGGCGATAGTCATACTGACCTGAGCGAAACCGCTATCAACACGGTCGATGGTCATCCCCATAGACTGTGCGCAGGTATCTTGAGCAAACATCTGTTCGGCGCAGCGTTGTGCTAAATGTGTCGGCGATGTGGCGTTCATCAATGATGCTCCTGAGTAGCAAGCGAGACATAGCCAGCCGCCAGTTGGCGCAATAGCGGCGCTGGGCGATAGCGGATGTCGGCATAGAAGTGATTAAGGTTTTCGAGCGTGGTGAGAATATGCTGCCAGCCGAGCTGGTTGCCCCAAGCTAATGGGCCTGCGGGATAATTCACTCCCAGACGCATGGCCAAATCGATATCTTCGACGCTGGCGATCCCTTTATTCACCACGTCGAGCGCTTCGTTGCACAACATGGCGACCGTGCGCAGGGTTAACAACGCGGGATAATCAGGAAGAACAATGACGTTTTTGCCTAAGGATTGCAGGAAGCGAATGACTAACGCCGTTTGTGCTGCGCTATTAACGCTGGCCGCGCTAATAGCGATGGCCGAAGCCTGTTGATGATTCACTGAAAGATCGAACTGAACCACGGGCGTTCTCGTTTCTACGGCGATTTGTGATGATAATTTACCATTCGTTAACATAAATGTAACTTCATCGAGGCGTAAAAACGGAGACGATTCGGTGCTCTCTTTAAGTTCTTCAATCACGATCCCATTTTGTTGCAACAGTGCAGCAAATTCAGGCAGCGCCGACCAGCGCCCGTGAGCGCTAATTCGTTGTGGCATCGCGCCAGTTTCAATCGGTGCAAACTCAGGGGGAATCGGTTGAATATCGCTCTGGTAGCGATAAAAACCACGACCACTTTTACGCCCTAAATGCCCAGCTTCCACCAGCTCTTTCTGCACCAGCGAGGGCTGAAAGCGAGGATCAGAGCCAAAGGCATAAAACACAGATTCCGTTACCGCATAGTTCACGTCGTGGCCAATTAAATCGGTTAACTGCAACGGCCCCATCGCAAAGCCGCCAGCATCACGCAGCACGGCATCCAGCGTGGCCGGTGTCGCTATCTGCTCTTCTAACGCACGTAGGGTTTCCGCATAGAAAGGACGCGCAACGCGGTTAACGATAAAACCGGGCGTCGAACGACAAACCACAGGCTGTTTTTTCCATGCCACGGCCAGTTCTCGCAGCGCATTGAGCGTATCCGCATCGGTTTCCAAGCCACGTACAATTTCGACCAGCTTCATCACCGGTGCGGGATTGAAGAAATGCAATCCAGCCATACGCTGCGGGTGTTTCAGGGCGCTGGCAATGGCGGTAATTGATAGCGAAGAGGTGTTGCTGGTAAACAATGTTTGCGGTGAACAAATGGCTTCCAGATCGCGAAACAGGCTTTGTTTGATCTCGAGGCGCTCGGCAATGGCTTCGATCACTAAAGTGCAAGGCGCCAGCTCGGTGAGCGCAGTGGCAATTTGAATCCGTGCTAAAAGCTGTTGAGTGGTATGAGCATCTGCTTTACCTGCGTCCACGCGCTGTTGCAGGCGTTGATGTAAAGCGCTTAACGCACGCGATGAGGCTTCGGCGTTAACGTCAAAAAGCATGACGCTATGTCCTGCGCTGGCGGCAACCTGAGCAATACCAATGCCCATTGTCCCCGCGCCAATCACGCCAACAGAGCCTTGTAGCAAAGGAGAAAGCATGATTATTTCCCCTTAAATTCAGGCTGACGTTTCTGGAAGAACGCGCTCACGCCTTCGCGATAGTCTTCGCTACGGCCACCGAGGCGTTGCAGATCGCGTTCAAGATCCAGCTGTTGGTCGAGCGTGTTGGTGGCAGCGCTGTACATCGCTTTTTTAATTAACCCCAAGCCATAGGTTGGCTGGGTCGCGAGGTGCTGAGCGAGTTCTTGTGTGCGTGCAGCGAGCATTTCGGGTTCAACAACCTGCCAGATCATGCCCCATTCCAACGCCTGCTGAGCGCTGATCTTATCGCCCAATAGCGCCATTCCCATGGCACGTGCATGACCGGCTAAGCGAGGTAAGAACCAGCTGCCGCCGGAGTCTGGCACCAGACCTAAACGGCAAAATGATTGAATAAAATTGGCGTTAGCGCTGGCGATCACAATGTCACAGGCTAAAGCAATAGCAGCACCGGCACCGGCGGCAACGCCGTTAGCTGCGCAAACGATCGGTTTTGGCAGGGCGGTCATACGGCGGATCAGCGGATTATAAAAACGCTCAACGGACAGCCCTAGGTCGGGAGCCGCTTGCTCAACGCTGACGTTACGATCGTTCAGATCTTGTCCTGCACAGAAACCACGTCCTGCGCCGGTGAACAGAACGCAGCGTACGGCCTCATCGCGTTCGGCGATATTTAATGCTTCGCTAAGCTGGCGGTGCATTTCGTCGTTGAAGCTGTTTAGACGGTCGGGGCGATTGAGCGTGATAGTCAGAACGCCAGCCTCAATGTGGGTGAGAACCATGTTTTCATCAGAGGGAGTCATAGGATTAGCGTCCTTTAAATTCAGGTGAACGTTTTTCAAAAAAGGCGGCGATGCCTTCTGCGCGATCGTCAGTTCCCGCCAATGAGACAAAATGCTGGCGCTCCAGATTTAATCCCTGTGAAAGCGTGGTTTCCTGCGCCGCCTTAAGTGCCGATTTCGCCGCACGCAGCGCGAGAGGCGATTGCTGACTAATGCGCGTGGCAATTTGCTGGGCGCGTTCTAACGTCAGCTCGGTAACGCAGATTTCGCTGATGAGCTGTGCATCTCGCGCCTGTTGCGCGTTAATCGGCTCACCGGTAAGCACCATCTGCGAGGCGAGAGATTTCCCGACGCTGCGCAGTAAACGTTGGGTGCCTCCGGCTCCGGGTATCAGCCCTAGGGTGATTTCAGGCAGCCCGAAGCGCGCATTTTCGCCGCTCACCACGATGTCGCAGGCCAGAGCTAGTTCACAGCCTGCGCCAAGCGCGTAGCCATTGACGGCGGCGATAATCGGTTTGCTGATGGCATTGAAGCGCTGCCATACCTGTGGGCGACGGTCGACAATAGCGTCTGCTACTTTTTGTTGCTGGAGCTCGCGTAAATCGGCACCGGCGGCAAAGCAGCGCGAGGAACCGGTGATCACCACGGCACCAATGCTGTCATCGCTATCGGCGTTTTCTAAATGACTGACTAACAGCTCTAAACAGGCGGTGCTCAGGGCGTTACGTGCATCAGGACGATTAAGCGTTAGGGTTAAAACCCGCTGTTGCTGGTGGCGTAAAATCCAGTCGTTGCTCATGGGATTTCCTTAGACGTCGAAGTCGAGCACTACGCCGTCGCCTTTCGGCCACGACTGGCAACTGAGGATATAACCGGCTGCGAGCTGGTCGGGTTCAAGGCTGTAATTCACCCCCATTTCCACTTCGCCAGATTTGAGTTTGCATTTGCAGGTAGCGCATACGCCGCCTTTGCAGGCATAGGGTAAATCGGCACCTTGGCGCAGCGCCGCGTCCAGAATGCTGTCATCCTGTGCGCTCATGGCGATATTCACGCGGCGGCCATCCAACTGGATTTCCACCATGGTTTGCTCTCGCTCGGTCATATTCGCAGGGCGCACGCTGATACCGGCGGTGTTGAAGCGTTCACTGTGAATATTTTCCGCCGCCATTCCCGCGGCTTCGAGCGTGGTGTGGGCATCGTCCATCATGCTTTCAGGGCCGCAGATAAACGCTTGATCGAACGTGGTAAAGTCCAACAGTGATTTGCCCATCAGGCTTAAACGTTCGCTGTCGATACGGCCATTAAGCAGCGGACTGTCCAGACTTTCTTGGCTAAACAAATAGAGAATTTGCAAACGCTGCGGGAAGCGGTTTTTGAGATCGCACAGCGCTTCTTTAAACATGATGGAGCGGCTGGTGCGATTGCCGTAGATCAGGGTGAATTCGCTTTTCGGCTCCAGAAGCAGCGTGGTTTTAATGATCGAGAGCATCGGGGTGATGCCCGAACCTGCCGCGATAGCCAGATAGTTGCCTTGGCGTTCGCCAGTAGGCTGATAGCCAAAGCGCCCCTGTGGCAACATCACTTCTAGCGCATCGCCCACGTTGAGCTGCTGATTGACGAAAGAAGAAAAACGCCCTTGATGGATAGCTTTCACGCCAATCTGGAGCACGCCATCCTGTGGCGAGCTGCAAATGGAGTAACAGCGACGCAGTTCCTCGCCGTTAACGTTGGCCTTGAGCGTGAGATGCTGCCCTGGCTTATAACGGTAATGCGTTTTTAACTCGTCGGGCACTCGCAGCGTGATCGCTACGGCCTCTGGGGTTTCCCGCTCAATGGCGGCAATACTTAAACGGTGAAATACGGTCATTTTTCTCGCGACCTCTAAATGCATTTGAAGTAATCGAAAGGCTCAAGACACTGCTTGCAGCGGTACAACGCTTTACAGGCGGTGGAGCCAAATTCGCTGATCTTCTGAGTCTCATGGCTGCCGCATTGCGGGCACTGCACCGCGCCGGAGGAAAGCGGTTTTTCACAGGCCAGCCCTTGCGGAGGCGCAACGCCGTATTCACGCAGGCGCTTTTTGGCTTCGGCATTCATCCAGTCGGTTGTCCATGCCGGACTGAGCCGGATTTCGACTTTGATCGGGGAAAAGCCAGCGGCGGTTAGCGTGGTTTGAATCGCGTCAATGAGAAACTCCGTTGCGGGGCAGCCGGAGTAGGTGGGGGTAAACGTGACCAGCCAGCCGTTTTTCAGAGGGGCAACGCCGCGTACCATGCCAAGATCGGTGATAGAAAGTACCGGCAATTCAGGATCGCTAATCTCATGCAGGCATTGCCAGATCTGATGGATCTCTGGCGTTAACAGGCTATTGAGTGGTTGACGTTGTTCCATGATCTTCTCCTGTTCCCCGTTGCAGCGTTACCAGCGACAGCCCGGATAAGCGCGCTGTAGAAACTGCATTTCAGCCAGCATGAATCCAAGATGTTCCGTGTGTTTGCCTTGTTTTCCGCCGTGGCGGTAGGCCTCTTCTTCAGGAAGCTGTAACGTGGCGTCTTGCAGAACTTGCTGCACGATTTGCAGCCACGGAGCCTTAAGGCTTTCAGGATTGACGGCAATGCCGTGCTCAGCGAGACGACGTTCTACGTCATCGCTGTGGAATAGTTCGCCGGTAAAACGCCACAGATCGTTGATCGCCTGCTGCATTTTTTTCTGGCTCAGTTCGGTGCCGTCACCGAGGCGGATCATCCAGCCACGGCTGAATCGTAGGTGGTATTCAGCCTCTTTCAGTGATTTGGCACCGATAGCGGCCAGCTGTGGATCGCTGCTTTGGCTTAAGCCTTGGTGCAGCAGAAAATGATAGGTATCGAGGAAAAACTGGCGCACCAAGGTGTCGTTAAAGCCGCCGTTTGGCTGTTCAGCCAAAAGCAGGTTGCAGAACGCCAGATCGTCGCGCCCAAATGCCAAGCTATCTTCGTCGGTGTTCACACCGGATAGCTCACCGGATAATTCGGCGGCATAGCTGTAGAAGTTGCGTGCCTGCCCGAGCAGATCTAGCCCGATGTTTGAGAGTGCGAGATCGATTTCTAGCTCAGGCGCATGGCCGCACCATGCGCAAAGGCGCTGGGCTAATATGAGCGGCGTATCGGCTTGACGCAGTACGTATTGGATGAGGTCTTGATTTAACGTTGTCATCAGTTGCCTCACATGTTCTTGATGCCGTCAGGAATGGTGTAAAACGTCGGATGGCGATAGACCTTATCGTCTGACGGATCAAAGAATGCGGCGCGATCTTCCGGCTGTGATGCCACTAAATGCTCCGATTTCACCACCCAGATTGAACAGCCTTCGTTGCGACGAGTGTAAGCATCGCGCGCGTTTTCCAGCGCCATTTGATCGTCTGCGGCATGCAGGCTGCCAACGTGGCGATGGGCTAATCCCTGTTTGCTACGAACAAAAACTTCGTAAAGTGGCCAGTGTGCTTGAGTCATTTGGATTTCCTTGTTTATGCCGCGGTGGCGTTGGTGGCAGATTTTTCTGCGTGGGCCATTGCGGCATCACGTACCCAACTGCCTTCTTCCAAAGCGCGGCGTTTAGCACTCAGACGCTCGTGGTTGCAGAGGCCTTGGCCTTTGAGAACTTGATAAAACTCGCTCCAGTCGATTTCGCCAAAACGGTAATGTCCGGTGGCTTCGTCCCATACCAAATCTTGGTCAGGCGCAGTCATGCCAAGCGCTTCTAACTGCGGCACGGTGTTATCAACAAATTTCTGGCGCAGCTCGTCATTGCTAAAGCGTTTGATTTTCCAAGCCATGCTTTGCGCGCTGTGTGGTGAGTCGCTGTCGTTAGGGCCGAACATCATCAGCACCGGCCACCAAAAACGGTTGATGGAGTCTTGCAGCATGGCGCGTTGCTCGGCCGTGCCGTTGGCCAGCACCGTAACGGCCTCATAGCCCTGACGCTGATGGAAGCTTTCTTCCTTACAAACTTTGATCATGGCGCGAGCGTAGGGGCCGTAGGAGGCTCGGCACAAAGCCACTTGGTTAACGATAGCGGCACCGTCAACCAGCCAGCCGATGACGCCAACGTCAGCCCAGCTCGGGGTTGGGTAATTGAAGATGGAGGAGTATTTCATTTTGCCATCGAGCATCTTTTGGTAGATGTCTTGGCGTGAACAGCCCAGCGTTTCCGCAGCGCTGTACAGATATAAACCATGTCCTGCTTCATCCTGCACTTTTGCCAACAGCACGGCTTTGCGGCGTAGGCTGGGTGCACGAGTGATCCAGTTGGCTTCTGGCAGCATCCCTATGACTTCTGAATGCGCATGCTGGCCAATTTGACGGATAAGGTTTTGCCGATAGGCATCAGGCATCCAGTCTTTGGCTTCTATCGACGTATCTGCGGCAATTTTTGCCTCGAAGAGCGCCTGATGTTGAGCGTTTTGGGTCATTGCTTCCTCACTTAATGATTCGAATATTTTATGTTTTAATTTAAATTGTGAATCACTTTAGATAACTCAAAAGCTACATTCTGATAACAAAAAGATCAAACACCTATTGTGCGTATTTGTCGTACAGGTCACAGGGTTTTATTTTAATTGTTTAAAAACAATGAATTGATTTCTTGTAAAGGTTTGTCTATCTCAATGGGTGCTTTTTTAAAGTGCGATGTGTTTCTATTTTGTTAAATTAATGAGTGGCGGGTAACTAAAATAATGTGATACACCTTGAGTAAATACTTAGTCATAAAGTGAAGCTTGGAGGGTAGGATGCAGCAGTTAACCAGTTATATTTCAGGTGTCTGGGCATATGGGCAGGGCAAAGAGCGAGCGATCCACCACGCCGTGAGCGGTGAAGCGCTGTATCAGGTGTGTTCAGATGGTTTACCGGTGGCTGAAAGCTTGGACTATGCACGCCAGCACGGTGGCAAAGCGTTGGCTGCGATGACGTTCCAACAGCGAGCACAAATGATGAAAGCGGTAGCCAAGCACCTGCTGGCTCACAAAGAATCGCTGTATCAGATCTCGGCCGAAACCGGAGCCACGCGTGGTGATGGTTGGGTGGATATTGAAGGTGGTATTGCGACGTTATTTGCCTATGCAGGTTTGGCTGGACGCGAGCTTCCTGACGATACTCTTTGGCCCGAAGACGAATTAATTCCTCTTTCCAAGCAATCACAGTTTGCCGCTCGCCACGTCATAACGTCCCGCCCCGGCGTTGCGCTGCACATCAACGCGTTTAACTTTCCTTGCTGGGGAATGTTGGAAAAACTAGCACCAACGTGGCTGGCGGGAATGCCTGCGATTATCAAGCCGGCAACGGCGTCAGCGCAGCTCACTCAGGCGATGGTTAAACTGATTATTGAGAGTGGATTGGTGCCTGAAGGCGCGTTGCAGCTTATCTGCGGCGGCGTCGGCGATATCTTTGAGCACTTAGACTATCAGGATGCGGTGACTTTCACCGGTTCTGCCCAAACCGGCCAGAAGCTGCGTTCACATCCACGCTTGTTACAAAAATCCATCGCTTTTACCATGGAAGCCGACTCGCTCAATTGCTGCATTTTAGGCGAAGATGTCACGCCAGAGATGCCTGAATTCGCGATTTTCATTAAAGAAGTGGTGCGAGAAATGACCACGAAAGCGGGGCAAAAGTGTACCGCTATTCGTCGTGTGATTGTGCCCGCAGCGCAAATGGACGCCGTTCAGCAAGCTTTGCTTAAACGCCTAAGTGGTGTCACGGTAGGCGATCCTGCGCACCCAGAGGTGCGTATGGGCGCATTGGTCAATCTTGAACAGCGTGATGACGTGCAGCAAAAAGTCGATTATCTGCTGCGCAACGGCTGTGAACCTTTGTGCGGTGGCTCGCTTTCGGCGCTGCAATTAACCGGAAGCGGTGCTGAAAATGGTGCATTTTATCCTCCGACGCTACTTTACTGTGCCGACCCTTTCACGCATCAGGCCGTGCATGGCACTGAAGCATTCGGACCCGTTGCGACGCTGATGCCGTATCAAAACGCAGAGCAAGCCGTTGAATTAGCGTTGCTGGGGCAAGGGAGTTTAGCAGGGTCGTTGGTGACTGCGGATGAGCAGATTGCGGCGAAAGTGATCCGCGCAACGGCGTGCGCTCATGGGCGTATGCTGATTTTGGATCGCCATGCGGCTGTAGAATCAACCGGCCATGGTTCGCCGTTGCCCATGCTGGTACATGGTGGCCCAGGGCGAGCCGGTGGTGGCGAAGAGCTGGGTGGCTTACGCGCGGTAAAACACTACATGCAGCGCACCGCGATTCAGGGAAGTCCAACGATGCTGGCGGCGATTGGCCGCGAATGGGTGCGTGGCGCAGACGTGGTGGAAGAGCAGGTTCATCCATTCCGAAAATATTTCGAACAGCTGGCGATTGGTGAAAGCTTGTTGACCGCACGTCGTACGATCACGGAAGCGGATATTGTGAATTTTGGCTGCCTAAGCGGCGATCATTTCTATGCCCATATGGATAAGATTGGCGCGGCAGAATCTCTGTTTGGTGAGCGCGTAGCGCATGGTTATTTTGTAGTGTCAGCGGCGGCAGGCTTGTTTGTCGATCCGGGCGTAGGACCGGTGATTGCTAACTACGGCATGGAAAATCTGCGCTTTATCGAACCGGTAAAAATCGGCGATACCATTCAGGTTCGCTTAACCTGTAAGAAAAAAATCAAAAAAGCTCAGAAAACCGCCGAAGATAAACCGCATGGCGTGGTGGTGTGGGATGTGCAGGTGCTAAACCAGCATCAGCAACCGGTGGCGTTGTATAGCATCCTGACGCTGGTAGCTCGCCAAAACGGTGACTTTATCCCTGCCGCTTAAATCCGTAAGATAGTCAGCACAGAAACCGCCGCATTCTGCGGCGGTTATTTTTTATACCTGAGAGCTGCACTATGACTTCCTCCCCAATGCAACGCCTGCTGACCATCATGCAAACCCTGCGCGACCCAGAACGCGGCTGCCCGTGGGATCAGAAGCAGACTTTCGCCACGATTGCGCCCTATACGCTGGAAGAAACTTATGAGGTACTTGACGCGATTCAGCGTGAAGATTTCAGTGACTTACGCGAAGAGTTGGGCGACCTGTTATTTCAAGTGGTGTTCTACGCGCAGATGGGACAGGAACAAGGGCTGTTTAATTTTGATGATGTGTGTAACGCCATCAGCGATAAGTTAGAACGCCGCCATCCGCATGTTTTTGCTGCCGAACACTCGGAAAGTGCCGAAGCATCGCTAGCTCGCTGGGAGCAGCGTAAGGCGCAGGAGCGCGCTGAAAAAGATCTCAGCTCATCGATGGACGATATTCCAAATGCGCTACCTGCGTTGATGAAGGCCTATAAAATCCAGAAACGCTGTGCGGCAGTAGGATTCGATTGGGATACGCTTGGCCCCGTATTAGGCAAGGTGTATGAGGAGATCGACGAAGTGATGGATGAGGCGCAGCAGGCAGTTGTTGATGAGGAAAAGCTAGGCGAAGAAATTGGCGATCTGCTGTTTGCAACGGTGAATTTATCGCGTCATTTGGGGCATAAAGCTGAAAACGCCCTACAGGCGGCTAACCGCAAATTTGAACGCCGTTTCCGTGCAGTTGAAGATGCAGTGCGCGCCTCGGGCAAAACCATGGAAGAGGCCACGCTTGATGAAATGGAAGCACATTGGCAGCAGGTGAAAAAGGCTGAAGCTAAATAATATCGACAGCGAAGTGTAGAGGAGGGAATATTCACTGTTCGTCTCCTTTTCATCACTTATAATTAATAAATTTATTTAAATAATCCTGATTATTTTGTGTTAATAATGTTTTTTATTATTTTTATTATTTTTATTATTTTTATTTATTGAGGTTTGTTATTTTATTTGTTTTTTCTTCTTGAGGTGTTAATTAAATAAGGGTATTTACATTCTGACTTTGATTTATATGTATCGTTTTCAACTACAGGTGAATGATATTTTTCAACGAACTCGCTGGCTAGTTTTTGTGCTTTACAAATCTCTTGATTGGACATGTTTATTGCTATTTTATCCTGATCCCCTCTGGTTTCTTTCAGACCATTGGCAGAGGCAGCTGCAAATCATGCGTAAGCAAGTAGATGATTTTATCTTGATAACACTGGAGAATTAGAACACAAAACACCTAAAGTTTACACTTGAACTAGATATATCGATTACGTCAATTTGTTAATAACCTATATGGCAGATTAAATTCGCAAATCATTACCTGCTCGCATTTAGTGTACACCATATAGCGTGAGTTAGTGAAATGATACAGTTTCTTATAATGATAGCGCAAAGTTTACGCTATCATGAGCGGGTAAATCATCGGGACGAATAGTGCGTTAATTCAAGGATTCATAGTTATATCCCTTTAACTCCATCGTCCCTTTAATATCTTCAAAAAGAAATGTTTCATATACAATTCTATTGGAGAATTCAGATAGATATACTAGCACTACTTCATTATTTCCGATGATGTGATGTATTTTTTTTCTTAACTTTTATACGTGATGATTTTAACTTTCCTAAATTTTTATTGTTGGCAGTAGTTAGGAGGTTGATGAATTCACTTTCTGTTGTTGCGCTTTTAAAAGAATTCGATGTTTTTGAATATATTTCAGCGTAATTTTTTTGTTGATACATGTCATGGAATTCACGTACGCCGTTTTGTGCCATTTCATCATTTATAGGTGAGCCAGCACAAGATGTAAAAATAATTATAATAATATAGAGGTGACGTATAAATGTTTTCATCTTAATTTTTCAAACAAAATTGTGCTGTATAACAAATTAGTGTTCCTACAAAGGCTCCAGCCCCGATTCCTACGCTTCCTGAAGTCTCCAAGTTAGTATCTTTATAGTCGCTCAATAAATACAGTAATCTGATACTTAATCTCCAATCTTACTTGTTTTTTTGTATGATAACAGACGTTTTTCGTTTTTCGAGTGTTTCCAGTTCGAGTTTGGCTTTATTATTGCCATTTTTTTTTGCTAACTTCAGCCAAAAAATAGCCTCATTGAGATTATAGTACTTCGAGTACTCAGGGAGTTCACCAGATAAGAAATATCCGTAACTGTACTGAGCTACATCATACCCTTGATATGCTGATTTCTTTAAATACAACATTTGTTTATCAATGTTATTTAAAGTTAAGAGGTAGTATAAATATAATCGAAATGATGCTTGAGAGTCTCCCTTAGATGACTTTTTTTCAAGGTCTATTCTATCTTTTTTTTCTAAATCATAAGCTATTGGAGTTGATGATGTCTCAATTTTTATTTTAGAGCTATTTTGATACTCGTCCAGCTTAACTGAGCTGGTTACTAGAGAAATAACTAAAATAACAAGTAAAAATTTCATCTATAGTTCCAGTTTCAATGTATATCACCGGGTTTTTCAACTCGACCTTTAACAGAAGAAACTACATCACCTGATGGCCCGTAAGTCACCCAATTCCCTGTATTACTACTATTTACATCCATGGAGTCCATTGGTGCTGTATATGTGGAGGTTAAACCACCCTCATCTGTTTTTTCCCAGACCGTCCATTTAGAATCAGGTGCAGTTACATTTGTCTGAAGCTCCTTAGCTAACTGACTTGCAAAAGAACCGCTTCCACCTTTACCTGTATCACAGGAAAATAATCTTACAGGCATTCCTGATTTATAGTCCTTGTTTTTTCTTATTAGCTCTGCTAAAAATTTAGCTGGTAAGAGGCCTCCTTGCTCATCAAGAATGATTTTAGGATGTCCATGAGCTCCAACAGTAAAGACCCCAGAGATATTTATTTTATCGGCAATCGAATGAATAAGTTTGTTTGCTTCGGTGTCGTTAGGATATAAATTTGAATTGACTAGTCCTAAAGAATCTATGTCTTGATTTGGGTTTAAGGGATACCGATAAAAATTAATCCCACCAAATAACCCAATCGGATCCTGAGTAATATATCGCCCTATCGTCGGGTCGTAATACCGATGCTGGTTGTAGTGCAGGCCGGATTCTTCGTCGTATTGCTGACCCTGCATTCTGATTGGCTGATGCAACTGATGCGGGTTTTCTTCACTGAGCGTATTGCCCCAGGCGTCCAGCGTGATGGACCAGTCGATGTGGCCGTTGAGGTTGATGAGCTGCTGCGGTGTGCCGAGGCGGTTGCAGTCGTACAACTGGGCGGTGTAGGGCGTATCCGGCAGCGGGTCGAGCAGGTTTTCCAGATAGTCAGGGCTGAGCTGAACCTGATTGAGCCACGCGTTTTGTTCTGTGCTGAGGCGATTGGTGCGCAGCGCCTGCTCCATATGGTGCAGGGTTTGCTTGAAATCGGGCGGTAGCGTGATACCCACTTCCTGCTCGAGTTTGTCGGCCAGTGGGGTGATTGCTGGCGGCTTATCGCCTTCAAAACGCAGCAGGGGTACAAAGCTGTGGGGCAAATAGACCGTGTGGATGCGGGTGCCATCGCGTTCGGTGAGCACCAGTTTGTCGCCGTCCCAGCCAAACCAGCTGATGTGTTTGGGCTGATTGCGCTGCACGACCTGTTTGCTGATGCGCCGCCCCAGCAGGTCGTAGCAGTAGCGGCCGCCGCGCAGGGCTTCGCCGTCTTGCGCGCAGAGGTAGCTGACGAGCCGATGGCTGCGGTCGTAGCGGTAGTGATGCACTTCACCCGCGTCGCGTTTGCTGATTTTTTGGCTGAGGTTGCCGTGGGCATCATATTGATAATGAAGAGGTTGCCGTGGGCATCGTATTGATAATGAAAATGCGCATCTTCGCTCAGGCGATTGCCCGGATGGCGCATGTCGGTCATATTGTGTGTGATGAGCCGGTTACCTTCGAAGTAATAGCGCCAATAGGAGGATATCATTAAACTTTACCTATTGTATTGTTATGTTATTTTAGTCAATTAATTTTGAAATGAGATTGCTTCTATGAATTAAAGTAAGTTATCATTTTATTATTTACATGGATATTTTTTATATAATTCTTTAATTATTTCAACGGAGGCTGTATTCGGGCCATTATAAGGCTTCCTAAAGTCATCGTTAGTATGTGAGATATCAAAAATATATTTGGTGTCTTGTAATATTTGCCAAGGGGTTATATTTTTAGGCAAACATACTCGTTGGTTTTTAGGGATGAATTTACTAACGGAAAGATAAGTGTCTAGCATGCCATAAATATAAGATTGACAATCAAAGTAAGGGATTATGCCTCCTCGAAGAACAGGGTCACCCATATCAGTAGCGCATGCCTCGCCCCAATAGTCTAGTGTCACTTTTGCCCTTGGGTGATCTCTCCCCCAGTCATTTAATTTAATTGATTGGCATGGGGGAGAAAATAAAACTGTAATGATAAATAATACATAACTAAATTTTATAGTTTCTTTAAGTTTAACCATGGTAATTTTCACTCCCAGCTTTGTAAGAATTTATAACAATATTGCTTGTCATTGTTCCGATTAATTAGGTATGCATATTTGTAGATGAATTTTGTTTCAATTGGTTTTCGGATTTAAATTGCTTTATTGAATTAAAATTAACAATATAATATATTATTTGCATGGGTATTTTTTGTGTAACTCCTTAATGATCTCTACAGAGGCCGTATTGAAGCCATTATAGGGTTTTCGCAGTGTTTTTTTATCATCAGATAATTCAATATATTGAGTATCTTGTAGTACTTGCCATGGTGTAATGTTTTCAGGGAAGCAAACACGTTCTTTTTTAGGAATAAAATCACGAATGGAAATGTAAACATTTAACATACCATAAATATAAGATTGACAGTCAAAATAAGGAATGGTTCCACCTTTTAAAACTGGGTCTCCCATGTCTATATCGCAAGACTCCCCCCAATAGTCTAGAGTTACTTTCTCTCTGGGATGATTTTTCCCCCAATCCTTTAATGTTGTTGCTTGACTTGCTGAAATGAAAAAAATAAGAAAAATTAAATAACGCATGATTTATCTCCATTAATCAGGGATGCAGATTTGTAAATAGATTGTGTTACTGGCTGAATTTATTTTGCTCGCCCACCAATTTCCTCGTCCTGAGTTTACGACTGCTGGACCTGAACTTGTCTGGCTACCAATAAATTGTGATACTTGATTGCTTTCATTTACACCGGTTACTACTACAACATGCCCTGGGGTTGTCATAAGTGCTAAGTCGCCAGGTTTTGGTGTATTTGTTTTTGAAAATGGCCCAATGCCAGCACGCATTTGATGAGTATTTGGTTCCCCCTGCACGGTATTTGGAAATGCTTGATTAATAGAGCGGTCAACTAATTGGTTACACACTAATTGGTTAGCTCCTGTGCCGTATGTGATTCCTTTATTCAGATAGCTTTGAAGTGCATCTTGCAGTTTCTTTGTATCGGCAGGATTTGAAGAAACCGCATGTGTTCCAGAAGCGCATGCTAATCCGAGTGGATCAATATAAACCATCGGATCTAACGGATAACCATAAAAGTTCACTCCCCCCCTCAACCCAATCGGATCCTGAGTAATATACCGTCCTATCGTCGGGTCGTAATAGCGATGGCGGTTGTAGTGCAGGCCGGACTCTTCGTCGTATTGTTGCCCCTGCATTCTGATTGGTTGGTGCAGCTGATGCGGATTTTCTTCACTGAGCGCATTGCCCCAGGCGTCCAGCGTGATGGACCAGTCGATGTGGCCGTTGAGGTTGATGAGCTGCTGCGGTGTGCCGAGGTGGTTGCAGTCGTACAACTGGGCGGCGTAGGGCGTATCCGGCAGCGGGTCGAGTAGGGTGGCTAGATAGTCAGGGCTGAGCTGAACCTGATTGAGCCACGCGTGTTGCTCCGTGCTGAGGCGGTTGGCGTGCAGTGCCTGCTCGATGTGGTGCAGGGTTTGCTTGAAATCGGGCGGCAGGGTGATACCCGCTTCCTGCTCGAGTTTGTCGGCCAGTGGGGTGATTGTGGGCGGTTTATCGCCTTCAAAGCGCAGCAAGGGCACAAAGCTGTGGGGTAAATAGACCGTGTGGATGCGGGTGCCATCGCGTTCGGTGAGTACCAGTTTGTCGCCGTCCCAGCCAAACCAACTGATGTGTTTAGGCTGGTTGCGCTGCATGAGCTGTTTGCCGATGCGCCGCCCAAGCGGGTCGTAGCAGTAGCGGCCGCCGCGCACGGCTTCGCCGTCTTGTGCGCAGAGGTAGCTGACGAGGCGATGGCTGCGGTCGTAGCGGTAGTGATGCACTTCACCCGCGTCGCGTTTGCGGGTTTTTTGGCTGAGGTTGCCGTACTGGTCGTACTGATAATGAAAATGTGTATCTTCGCTCAGGCGATTACCCGGATGGCGCATGTCGGCCATAAAAGCTTCGGGCATATAGCGGTTGATGAGCCGGTTGCCCGCAAGGTCAAGGTGGTAGTCGGTGCTGCGATGGGCGCTGCGCTCATGGATTAGGCGACCGGCGGCGTCATACTCATAGTGCTGTGACGAGAACGGGTTGACGATATCGCTCAGTTGACCACGCGGCGTATAGCGATATTCTTGTGTGCGCGGGTCGGCGTTGGGGGGGCTCAGCGTCAGGCTGTGCAGGCGCCCGACCTCGGTATAGCTTGTTTCCAGCACGCTTTCGCCAAAGCGGCGCTGTGTTTCTCGGTGTAAGGTATCGCGGTCGAACTCCAGCAGGCTTTGTTCGCCGAGCGCCACGCCGAGCAGATGGCCGGGGCCGTAGGTGTGCCAGTGCAGGTTGGGCAGGCCATTGGGCGTGGTGAACAGCAGGGCGCTGTTGGCATCATAACGATGCTGAATGCGGTGCTGCCACAAAATGCTGCCGTCGGGGGCGCTGACAATCTGCTGTTCTTGGTTAATTTGCCCAGACAGGTTGCGTTCAAACAGCACGCTGACGGGGTACCCTTCGCTGACGTGATGCGCGGCCATTAGCTGGCCGTCGAGATTATATTCCCAACGTGTTATCTCGCTTTCTGTGCTTTCTGTATTTTCTTTGCCTTCATCATCGTGATTTACTGCGTGGGTGCGGCTGACTAATCGCCCTAAAATGTCATGCTGCCACTGGGTTATCAGGCCGGCATCGTCGCTTTCTATTAATTCCCCGGCCGCGTTGTAGCGATAGCGCTGAACCCGTCCGTCAAAGCCCACTTCTTCTACCAATCGGTCCATTACGTCATAGGTAAAACGCATTTGAGCATCGTTTTCATTGGTGAGCGCAATCAGTCGGTCGGCGGCGTCATAGGCAAACTGCTGGGTGGCGCCCCCGTGGGTGCGCGTTAGCAAACGACCGTTGTCATCGTAGGTCATTACAGTTTGACTGCCATCGGGCTCGGTCAGCGTGACTAAATCACCGGCGAGATTGTAGTGATACTGGGTACGTTCACCGGCGCTGTTTTCCGTGCTTATCAGGCGGCCACGGGTATCGTATGCATAACGCTGCGTGAGGCCGGCGGGGCGGCAAATCTCACGGCGCTGTCCCCAGCGGTCATAGCGGTATTCGGTGGTGTTGCCCGAGCAGTCGGTGTAGCGAGAGAGCTGGCCGCTGCGCGTCCACGTCAGACGTTTCTCTCCGCCGCCGGCATCGGTGATTGCACAGGGCTGCGAGCTGGCGTCATCGGTATAGGCATAGCGCACGGTGCGGTTAAGGGCGTCACTTTCAGCGGTCAGGCGGCCAAGCGCGTCATAGCTGCGCGTGAGGCGACGGTCATCGGGCAGTATCGTTTGAGTCAGTAAACCGTGGAGATTATAGCCAAAGCGAGTGCGGTTGCCGTCGGGGGCGACGATACTGGTGAGCTGACTGGTGGTAATATCGTGGGTGAACGCCGTTTTTCGCCCCAGCGCATCGGTTTGCGCCATCAGCAGATAGCCCGCCACCTCGTTGTGACTTTCACTGTCGTCGGCGTAGGTGCGTTTCACCACCCGTTTGAGGCCTTTTTCACCGGTGTAATAGTAGGTTTCACGGCGGCCCAGACTGTCGGTCACCGTGGTGCTATCGGCGGCATAATCGAACTGATAATCCAGCCCGTTGGGGTTGTTTTGCGTCACGGCGCGTCCCTGTGCATCGTAGGTATAGCGGCTGACGGGGCGGCCCAGATAACGGTGGGCGGTCATGCGCCCGAGTAAATCGGGGTGGTAGGCGAACTGGCGCACGGCCTGCCCGCTGCGGTCATACACGGTTTGTAGCTCACCGCGCGGGGTGTAGTCGTAACGCACCAGCGGCTCGGCGGGTACATCGGGAAAATCAGGGTCATGCACCAGAAACACCGCCGACAGGCGAACGCCGTTGTCACGCCCCCAGCCGCCGCGCTGCGTACAGACCGCGTCGGCGATATGCTGGTGCTCTAGCCGATAACGCCGCCCTACGCTGTCCTCGACCTCGGTGATAACGCCAGTGCCATCATAAAAGTACTGTAATTCCTGTCCAAAACGGTCACGCATGCCGCGTAAAAAGCGCCGCGCGGACAGCGGGGCTGGGAGTGCGGTGTGACCTTCGTCTTCCGAAATACCGAGTACCCACCACGGGCCGAGGGCATCGGCGGTGCATAAATACAGGTGTGAATTTAACCGCCACGACTCGGGCAGGGTGTGCCAAAGCATCGCCAGCGGGTGGTTTTTATCGCGCTCTAATAGCCCGCCGCGCACCAGCCACAGGGACTCACTGCGGCTGAAATGCGCCTCGCCAACGGCCAGCGTATTGAAATGCAGGCTGCGCCCGCCGTTATCGTTGAGGATAAGGCCGGTTTTAGTCACCAGCAGGCTGATGCCGCTGGGCAACTGCCAGCCGGGGCCGAGCAAGCCCACGGGCGCAGGGGTATCGGTTTGGTAGCTGCTGTAGCTGCGGGACAGGATAAAAGGCACGGCGGCCGGTAAGGCAAAGTCGGTTTCGGCGGAGATAACTTTAGCGCCCAATAGCGGGTTGACGGGCTTGCCGACTTTAATTCCCCCAGGGCAGGTCGAACAGGCCACGCCGCTGGGCGCGCCAATCAACACGCCTAACGAACCCTGCGTGATGGGGCCGCCGATCGTAGTTTCGTCTGTTTGACGCGCTGCGGGTAATCCGATCATGTTATACCTTCCTTAGTGTCAAATACCTGATTGAAGCCCCTTCAAGCAAGCGGTCAATCCAATTGACGCTCACATCTCTTATCAAGATCCCGCATTAGATAATTTTAAGGACTTCCTGCTTTGTTGATATCCATGGTTTAAATTTTATTATTCAAACCATAAATGATTTGTTTCTTAACGCCAGAGGTAGATTCGTTTACATGTTTTGTATGGCTGGCGCGGCGAATTCAGGTAAAAAGAAAACAAAGCATTAGAGTTTCTTAAGAATCATGTCAGTTTAAGAAGAGTGACCCATCGAATCAATTTAATCGATAATTAAGAATTGATTAATTAAGAGGGAGTTGTAGGCTACCGATATCGGATACAGCGGCTTCTAACATCGTCATGAACAGTGCTTTTAGGATAGAAAACCAACATACGAGTTATCATCCGTTTTAACAAATTTCACCACCTATCGTTGGTTTATAGGTTTTTTTTACCAATGAAATTTTTATCTAATTGTAATTTAAAGATTAAATGAATTTAGTCATACCTTTTACCCTAAACAAATGTGACTTAGGCACTGAGATCGTTTGTGGCAAATGAAAGGTTCGGGTATACTACTGTCCCGTCTTGGTTCTTCCATCGTCTTTAAACCTAACTCTCAGGTTCAGCATGACAACTAATTATATTTTTGTGACCGGCGGGGTTGTATCCTCTCTGGGTAAAGGCATTGCCGCAGCCTCCCTGGCGGCTATTCTTGAAGCCCGTGGCCTCAACGTAAGCATGATGAAACTGGATCCGTACATCAACGTCGATCCGGGCACGATGAGCCCTATCCAGCACGGAGAAGTTTTCGTCACCGAAGACGGCGCAGAAACCGATCTGGATTTAGGTCATTACGAGCGTTTCATCCGTACCAAAATGTCCCGCCGCAATAACTTTACCACTGGCCGCATCTATTCCGATGTGCTGCGTAAAGAGCGTCGTGGCGATTATCTGGGCGCTACCGTTCAGGTTATTCCTCATATCACTAATGCAATCAAAGAACGCATCCTTGAAGGTGGCGAAGGTCACGATGTGGTTCTGGTTGAAATCGGCGGTACCGTCGGTGATATCGAATCCTTGCCATTCCTTGAAGCTATTCGCCAGATGGCGGTAGAAGTGGGCCGCGAGCACACCATGTATATGCACCTGACTTTGGTGCCATATCTGGCGGCGGCTGGCGAAGTGAAAACTAAGCCTACCCAGCACTCTGTAAAAGAGCTTCTGTCTATCGGTATTCAGCCTGATGTGCTGATCTGCCGTTCAGATCGCGCTGTTCCTGCGAATGAACGCGCAAAAATTGCGCTATTCTGTAATGTTCCTGAGAAAGCGGTTATTTCTCTGAAAGACGTTGATTCTATTTATAAAATTCCAGGCCTCTTGAAATCTCAGGGACTTGATGATTACATTTGTAAACGATTCAGCTTAAACTGTCCTGAAGCAAATCTGGCAGAATGGGAACAGGTGATTTACGAAGAAGCCAATCCTGGTGGTGAAG
>Ga0308165_1001900_pt1 | contig 27339 bp, 25 predicted proteins | sample PhyWR2_FD_201032 | JGI IMG/M metagenome (GOLD analysis project Ga0308165, IMG submission 201032) | Phyllosphere microbial communities from UC Gill Tract Community Farm, Albany, California, United States - DLSLW.R2 | ecosystem: Host-associated > Plants > Phyllosphere > Unclassified | place: USA... | reverse complement strand
TCTTCAGTCTGGTCGGCGCTTTCTATTTCGCCCTGTGTTACCCGCTGTCGCGCTGGAGCGAAGCCATGGAGAAAAAGCTCAATGTCGCCAATCATTAGCCTGCGCGAGGTCCACAAGACCTTTGGTTCCAACCCCGTGCTCAAAGGGGTGTCCTTTGAAGTCAACAAGGGCGAGATGATTGCCATCATCGGCGCCAGCGGCTCGGGCAAGAGCACCGCGCTGCGCTGCATGGACCGCCTGGAGACCATAGACAGCGGCAGCATCGAAGTTGCCGGCATACGCGTCGACGACCCGGGCGTGGACCTCAGGCAGCTGCGCCGCGAAGTGGGCATCGTGTTCCAGAGCTACAACCTGTTTCCCCATCTCACGGTGGAGGCCAACATCATGCTGGCGCTGCGCCATGTGAAGCGCCACAGCCGCGAGCAGGCGCGCGCCAGCGCCTTGCAGGTGCTGGAAAAAGTCGGCCTGCGCGCCAAGGCCCAGGCCTATCCCGAGCAGCTGTCGGGCGGCCAGCAGCAGCGCGTGGCCATTGCGCGCTCGCTGGCGATGGCGCCCAAGGTGATGCTGTTCGATGAGGTCACATCGGCGCTGGATCCGCAGCTCACCGGAGAAGTGCTGCGCGTGATGGAAGACCTCGCGGCCGGCGGCATGACCATGCTGCTGGTGACCCACGAGATGGCGTTTGCGCGCCGCGTCGCCGATCGCATCATCTTCATGCACCACGGCAAGGTCTGGGAGACCGGCCCCGGCGAGATGCTGGACCAGCCGCGCACGCCCGAGCTGCGTGCCTTTCTCGACAACGGCCTGTGACGGCCTGATTTTTCCTTTCCCTCACTTCCTGAAAGAAAACGCCATGACCTTGCCTCGCTCCCTGTTGCGCACCACGTTCGCCGCCGCGTTGCTGGCCTGTAGCGCCCATGCGGCCCAGGCCGACCAGCTTGACGACATCCGCAAATCCGGCAAGCTGCGGGTGGCGGTGGCGATAGGCATTCCGCTGTTCAGCTTCACCGACGCCGCCATGGAGCCCACGGGCTCGGACGTGGAGACCGCGCGCGAACTGGCGCGCGGCCTGGGCGTGAAGCTCGAAGTGGTGCCGGTCACCACGGCTGCGCGCATTTCCACGCTGCAGGCGCGGCGCGCCGACATGACCATCTCGGTGATGTCGATCACCGAAGAGCGTGCCAAGGTGGTCGACTTTTCCGTGCCCTATGCGGCAATCACCATCATCACCGCCGCGCCCAGGGACGTGAAGATCGCGGGCTACGCCGATCTTGCGGGCAAGCGCATAGGCCTGACGCGCGCCACCACCAACGACACGCTGACGACCAAGGAAGCCAAGGGCGCGGAGATCATGCGCTACGAGGACGACGCCACGCTGATCACGTCGGCCGTGACCGGCCAGGTCAGCATCTTCTCGGCCACGCCTTCGACCATGGACGAGATCAACCGGCGCGCGCCGGGAAAGAATTTCGAGATCAAGTTCTCGCAGCTTGATTCGCCGCTGGGCATTGCGCTGAACAAGGGCGAGCCGCGGCTCAAGGAATGGGTGGACCGCTGGGTCAGCGCCAATCTGGAAAGCGGCAAGCTCAACCAGATCTACCGCAAGTACCACGGCCGCGACATGCCCAATGTGGTCGTGAAGACCGTGCAGAACTGACTGGCGGTCATCCTCTACGATGTGCGGATATGCCCACGTATCCCATCATGTCCGCACTGATTTTTCAGCTCGAAAGATTCGCCACACCGCTAGGCCAGCTGCTGCTGGTCAGCGACGAACAGCAGAAGGTGCGCGCCATCGACTGGCAGGACTACGAGGCGCGCATGCAGCTGTTGATGCGGCGCCAGTACAAAGGCATTGCCGTGTCGCTGCGCGATGCCGCCCAGGCGTCGCCGGCGCGGCGCATTCTCGAGGCCTATTTCGAAGGCGATCTGGCCGGCATAGAGCAGATCCCGGTGGCCCTGGGCGGCACCGATTTCCAGCGCCAGGTGTGGCTGGGGCTGCGCGCAATTCCTGCGGGCCAGGTGCTCAGCTACGGCGACTTCGCCGCGCGTCTGGGCCGGCCCTCGGCCAGCCGGGCCGTGGGACTGGCCAATGGCGCCAATCCCGTGAGCATCGTGCTGCCATGCCACCGCGTCATCGGCAGCAATGCCGCGCTGACCGGCTATGGCGGCGGGCTGCAGCGCAAGCGCTGGCTGCTGGAGCATGAAAAGGCAATTCAACCGCTGACGCAATCCCTGCCCGGATTCTGAGCGCCTGCTGGCTGCCAGGTGCAAAAAAGCCCCGGCAAGCAGGGCTGGCCGGGGCTTTGATCTGCATGCCCGGCAAGCGCCGGGCGCATCGCTTTACAGCGCCGAGATGTTCTTGTCCTTGGCGATCTTGCTCCAGCGCGTGTAATCGGCCGCCAGGCGCTTGCGCATGGTTTCCGCGTCCTGGTAGCTGGCGACGGCGCCGGCGCCGATCAGCTTCTTTTGCAGTTCGGGGTCGGCCAGGATCACCTTGAGTTCGGCGTTCAGGCGGTCGACGATGGCGCGCGGCGTGCCCAGGGGCGCGACCAGGCCGCCCCAGGTGTCGGCGTCGAAGCCCGCAAAGCCTTGCTCGGCGACCGACTTGATGCCCGGCAGCAGCAGCTTGGCCTTGTTCGAGCTGCCCGCGATGGCGCGCAGCTTGCCGGCCTGGATATGCGGCAGGGCGGCGACGACGTCGGCGAACATCACGGGAATCTGGCCGCCGATCAGGTCGGTCACGGCCGGCGCGCTGCCGCGGTAGGGGATGTGCTGCATGTTGAAGCCGCCCAGGTCCTTGAGCTGCTCCATCGACAGATGGCCGAAGCTGCCCGTGCCCGAGCTGGTGTAGTTCAGCGGCGTTTCCGCGGCCTTGGCGTGGGCGATCAGCTGCTGCAGGTTGGTCACGTCGGGCAGCACGCGCGGGTTGATCACGATGGCCATGGGCAGGTCATAGACCGTGGCCACGGGCATGAAATCCTTGCGCACGTCGTAGGCGTTGTTGTTGAACAGCAGCGGCGCGAGCAGCGCGGGCATGCCGAACATCGACAGGTTGTAGCCGTCGGCGGGCGACTTGATGAACGCTGCCGTGCCGATGGAGCCCGAAGCGCCGGGGCGGTTCTCGACGATCATGGTCTGGCCCAGGCGTTCGCTGAGCTTTTGCGCAACGATGCGCGCAGCCGTGTCGGTGGGGCCGCCGGGCGGGAAGGCAACGACGATCTTCACGAGCTTGTTGGGCCAGGCCGGGTCGGCGGCAAAGCTGGCGCCGGTGGCGAGGGTCAGCGCGCTGGCGGCGCCTGCGGTCAGCAGGTGGCGGCGATTGAGGGAAGCTTGTGGCTTGGACATATCTTGTCTCCGGTAAAAAAATTGTATTTAGATGATGTTGCTGGCGCGCAGCGCGGCAATGGCTTCGGGCGCCATTCCCAGCTGCTCGCTCAACACGGCGTCGGTGTGCTCGCCCAGATGCGGCGGCGGCAGGCGCACCGGCAGGCGCTCGCCGTCCATGGCGTAGGGCGGGGCGAGCACGGCCTGGTTGCCGGCTTCGGTGTCTTCATAGCGGTGCAAAAGGCCGGCGTCCTGCGTGCGTTCCGACTGCAATGCGTCGAGCAGGCCCAGCACTTCGCCGCAGGGAATCTGCGCCGCCGTGAGCTGGGCCAGCAGCTGGGCGCGGGGCTTTTCGCGCAGCGCCGCGTGGATCAGCGGCATCAGCACATGGCGGTGGGCCGAGCGCGCGGTGTTGGTCGCAAAGCGCTCGTCGCTTGCCCATTCGGGGTGGCCTACGATCTCTTGGCAAAAGCGCTGGAACTGGCCGTTGTTGCCCACGGTGATCACCAGCGGGCCGTCGGCGGCTTCAAACACGCCGTAAGGCACGATCGACGGGTGGGCATTGCCGAACTTCGGCGGGTCGCCGTCCTTGAGCAGGGCTTCCATGCCGTAGTAGCTGGTGATCATCAGGCCGCAGTCATAGAGCGCCATCTGCACATGGCGTCCGCGGCCCGTGGTATGGCGCTCGTACAGCGCGGCAAGAATCGCCTGGGCCGAGTACATGCCGGTGAACATGTCCACTGCCGCCACGCCGAACTTGAGCGGGCCCTGGCCTTCGTCGCCGTTCATGGCCATGAGACCCGCTTCGCCCTGCACCACCAGGTCGTAGCCCGGGCGCCTGGCTTCGGCGCCCGAGCGCGAGTAGCCGGAGATCGAGCAGTACACCAGGCGCGGGTTGATGGCGCTGAGCTGTTCGTAGCCCAGGCCCAGCTTCTCGGCGCCGCCGACCTTGAAGTTCTGTATCACCACGTCGGCCTTGGCGGCCAGCTGCAGCGCGATTTCCTGGCCCTGGGGCGACTGCAGATCGAGGCTGATGGAGCGCTTGTTGCGGTTGGCGCTGTTGAAGTACGAGGTGTTGCGGCTGCCCACGCGCACGCCCCAGTCGCGCGTGTCGTCGCCGCGGCTCGGATGCTCGACCTTGGTCACGTCGGCGCCCAGGTCGGCCAGCGACATGGCGCACATCGGGCCGGCCAGCACGCGCGAAAGGTCGAGAACACGCAGACCAGCCAGCGGCTGGATGGGGAAGGAAGCGCTCATGGAAGAAGGGCCTTGTCCAACAAATCAAAACGAGGCACTCAGACCCCTCTCTTTGATGGTGCGTGCGACGACGCCCCAATCAGGTGCGTATTTTGATATGTTTAGAAAATTTAGCAATTGTGATAAAAATTGGACATTGTGTATTTCAAAATTTGACAATGAATTTGGCTACCCTGTCCCTGCTGGTTGACATCATCGAAGCTGGCAATCTGAGCCGCGCCGCGGCCCGTCTGGGCGTGAGCCGCGCCAGCGTGAGCCAGCGGCTCAACCAGTTCGAGCGCGAACTCGACCAGCAGCTGCTGCGCCGCACCACGCGCCAGATCGAGCCCACCGAGCTGGGCTGGAAGCTCTACGAACACGGCCGCGCCATACGCCAGGAGCTGCTGGCCGCGACCGAGTCCGTCAGCAGCCTGGGCCAGAGCCTGCAGGGCACGGTGCGCCTGTCGGTGCCCAGCGGCTACGGCCAGCTGATGATGTCGGCCTGGCTCACGGAGTTCATGCAGCTGTACCCGGGCGTGACGCTGGAAGTGGTGTTCGACAATGACATCGAGGATCTGCTCGAAGGCGCGGTCGATTTCGCGATGCGGGTCATGACCGAGCCGCCGCCGCATCTGGTCGCACGCAACATGGGGCCGGTGCACTATGTGGCCTGCGCGGCGCCGGCGCTGGTACAGGCCGGTGGCATGCCCACCAGCCTGGCCGACCTGCACCAGGTGCCGCTGATCAGCTCCAACCTCACGGGCCAGAAGCTGCGCCTGGCGGGCTACGAAGTAGGCGGCAGCACGGAGCTGCGCATCAAGCCGCGGCTGATGTCGGCCAATTTCTACTTCCTGCGCGACGCCATCCTGCAGGGCCTGGGCGTGGGCGTGGTGCCCGACTACATGGTGCGCGAGCCGCTGCAGCGCGGCGAACTGCTGAGCCTGCCGTTTGCGCCCGGCAGCCTGGATTTCCTGTCCACCAACAAATACCTGCTCTACATGCCCACACGCTACCAGACCAAGGCGATCGCGACGCTGATCGACTTCCTGCTGGGCAAAGCCGCACAGCAGGGCGCCGATGTCGAAGAAGCACGATGATGTACACCTGGCACGTTGGCATGGGATGCCGCGCAGTCCCTACAGGAAAGTACAAATGATGAACAAGCATGACTTTGATCTGATCGTTATCGGTGGCGGCAGCGGCGGCGTGCGCGCCGCGCGCATGGCCGCGCAGCGCGGCGCGCGCGTGGCGCTGGCCGAGCGCCTGGGCGGCGCTGGCCTGGGCGGCACCTGCGTCAACGTGGTCTGCATTCCCAAGAAGCTCTACAGCTATGCGGCGCACTACGCCGAGGCGTTCGAGGAGTCGCATGGCTTCGGCTGGGAAGGCCAGGCTCCGGTGCTCAACTGGACCGCGCTCAAGGCCAACCGCGCGCGCGAAATCACGCGGCTCAACGGCATTTACGGCAACCTGCTGACAGGTGCGGGGGTGACCGTGTTCAACGCCTTCGCGCGTCTCGACGGCCCGCAGTCAGTCATGCTCAAGCTTGATGGCGAAGCGGCTGAACAGCGCCTGACTGCCCAACACATCCTGGTCGCGACCGGCGGCACGCCCCACCTGCCCGATATCGAAGGCCGCGAGCATGTGATCGACTCCAACGCCATTTTCGACCTCGAGCCGTTTCCGCAGCGTCTGCTGGTGGTCGGCGGCGGCTACATCGCCTGCGAGTTCGCGTCCATCTTCAACGGCCTGGGCGCCCAGGTCACCCAGCTCTACCGCGGCGAGCAGGTGCTGCGCGGCTTCGATGACGAGATCCGCCATTTCGTTGCCGGCGAGATGGGCAAGGCCGGCGTCGATCTGCGGCTGGGTGTCGATGTCGCGTCCATCACCAAAACGGACGCGGGCCTGCGCGTGCGGCTCAAGGACGGCGGCGAGGTGATGGCCGATGCCGTGCTGTATGCCACGGGCCGTGTGCCCCTGGTGGCCGGCCTGGGCCTGCAAGCCGCGGGTGTCGCACAGCGCAAGGATGGGGCCGTGGTGGTCGATGAACACTACCAGACCAATGTGCCTTCGATCTATGCCGTGGGCGATGTCACCAGCCGCGTGCAGCTCACTCCCGTGGCATTGGGCGAAGCGATGGTGGTCGTCGACCAGCTGTTCGGCCCCCAGGCCGGCAAACCCGAGCGCCGCATGAGCTATGAGTTCATTCCCACCGCCGTGTTCACCCATCCCAGCATAGGCACGGTGGGTTACGGCGAAGCGCAGGCGCGCGAACTGTATGGCGAGGTGACGATCTTTCGCAGCGAGTTCAAGGCGCTCAAGCACACGCTTTCGGGCAGCAGCGAGCGCACGTTGATGAAGCTCGTGGTCGAGACCAAGACCGATCGCGTGGTGGGCCTGCACATGGTGGGCGCCGAGGCCGGCGAGATCGTCCAGGGTTTCGCCGTGGCCATGAAGGCCGGCGCGACCAAGGCCTTGTTCGACAGCACCATAGGCATACACCCGACCGCGGCGGAAGAGTTCGTCACCATGCGCGAACCGGTGAAGTCGCCGGCGAAATCCTGACAGCGGGCTGGCCCTGCAGGGCCAGGCCTCAGGTGCCCGATTTGCGCACCATGCGCAGCAGGCCCATCTTGTCCGTGAGGAAGTCGATGAAGGTGATGGTGGCACGCGACTGGTAGCGGTTGGGCATGTACATCAGGTACATGTGATTGCGGTTGATGCTGAACTGGTAGTCGGCGAGCACCGACACCATCTCGCCGGCCTGAACGCGCGCATGGGTCATGTAGTCGGGCACCAGGCCCAGGCCCAGGCCACCCAGAATGCAGTCGAGCACAAACGGATAGCTGCGCGACATCAGCGTGGGAACGAACTCGATGTCCTCCCCATGATCGTTCTGCGTGGCCGTCATGCGCACCCGGCCGCTGACGCCGCCCGACGTGATGATGGGCGTGCGCCGCAGTTCGGCCAGCGTCTGCGGCACGCGGTGGCGTTGCGCCCACTCGGCACTGGCGCACAGCGCGTAGCGCACCGGCCCCAGGTCGCGCGCGACCACCATGGGCGGCGGCTCCTGGGTCACGCGTATGGCGACGTCCACACCGTCCTTGACCAGGTTGTCGATGAAGTTCTCCAGCCGCACTTCCAGAATGATGGCCGGGTACTGCTTCTTGAACTCTATGAGCCAGGGCCCCATGACCAGCTGGCCGAAGCCCGTGGGCGCGCTCAGGCCAATCTTTCCGCTGAGCTGCCGATCGTTGGCGCTGGCGTTCACGGCTTCGCGCATCAGCGCCGACTCGTGCACGATGTTGCGCGCATGCTCGTAGACCTGCTGGCCCATGGGGGTCAGCTCAATGCCCTGGGGCGTGCGCCGCAGCAGCTCGGCGTCCAGCGATTTTTCCAGCCTGGCCACGTGGTAGCTGACATTGGCGCGCGACATGTTCAGTGTGCGTGCCGCCTGGGCCAGGTTTCCGCCGTCGACGATTTCGACAAAGATCGTCAGTGCCTGCAAGTCCATTGAAGCCATCTCCGCATGTCAAATATTCTTGACCATGATGTACATCGATGCAGTCGTTGTCAACGCCTGGCTTGTTTGCAAGAATGAGCCAAAGCCCAATCAATGGGATAAGAAAAATGCACAGGCAAGGAGACAAAATGGCCATCACACGTTCAAAGTTCTTACGCACTCCGACGCTGCTCGCGCTGGGTATCCTCATGGCGCTTCCCAGCCTGCAGGCATCGGCCGCGGGCTGGCCCGACCGGCCCATCAAGCTGGTCGTGCCATTCCCCGCGGGCGGCCCCACCGACTCCGCGGCGCGCGTCTATGCAGAGGCGCTGGGCAAGCGCCTGGGCCAGCCCATCGTCGTCGACAACAGGCCCGGAGCGTCGGGCGCGGTCGCTGCCGGCCAGTTCGTCGGCACGCCGGCCGATGGCTATACGTTGATGATGATGGTCACGCCCACCATTCTTGCGCCGCACTTTTTCAAGACGGCCACGTTCAATCCCGCGACCAGCTTCGCGCCCGTCACCAAGATCTACGACCTGCCCAATGTGATTGCGGTCAACAGGAACTCGCTGCCCGACGTGACCGATCTGAAGTCGCTGTTCGCCAAGTCGAAGGCCAGCGCGCAGACGCTGATGTACACCAGCTCGGGCGCGGGCAGTTCGGGCCATCTGAGCATGGAGCTGATGAAGTCCAAGGGCTTCACCAACATGCAGCACATCGCCTACAAGGGCAGCGCGCCCGCGATGAACGACACGCTGGGCGGCGTGGTGCCGGTGATCTATGCCGACATGGTCACGGCGCTGCCGCAGATCAAGGCTGGCCGGCTCAAGGCCGTGGCCGTCGGCACGCCGCAGCGCGTGAAGTCGCTGCCCGATGTGCCCACCATGGCCGAGCAGGGCTTTGGCGGCAACGAGGCGTCGTCATGGGGCGGCCTGGTCGCGCCCAAGGACACGCCGCAGAACATCATCAAGCGGGTCAGCGAGGAGTCGCGCCAGATTCTGGCCAGCGACGAGATCAACCAGCGCTTCGAGCAGATAGGCGTTCTGGCCGCCTTCCTCACTCCCGCGAAGACGCAGGAGCTGCTGCAGTCCGACTTCACGGGCTGGGGCAAGGTGATCAAGGACAACCAGCTCACGCCCGAGTAAACCGCTGCACTTCCCGAGAAAAATCAGCCCACAGACGCCGGGCGCGGGAAAGCCGCGCCCGCGCTGGCCAAAGACATAGACGCACCATGAAGACACGCATCACGGAGTTGCTCGGCATACGCTATCCCATCATCCAGGGCGGCATGCAGTGGGTGGCGCGCAGCCCGCTGGTGGCCGCGGTATCGAACGCCGGTGGTCTGGGCGTGCTGACCGCACTGACCCAGCCCACGCCGCAGGCGCTGCGCGCGGAAATCGAGAAGACGCAGGCGCTCACGCGCGCGCCGTTCGCGGTGAATCTGACGTTTCTGCCTGCGCAGAACCGTCCGCCCTACGATGAATTCATCGATGTCATCATCGACAGCGGCATACGCATCGTCGAGACCGCGGGCAACAATCCCCGGGAGTACATAGGCCGGCTGCACGCGGCGGGCGTCACGGTGGTGCACAAATGCACGTCGGTGCGGCATGCGCTGTCGGCGCAGAAGATAGGCGTCGATGCGGTCTCCATCGACGGCTTCGAATGCGCGGGTCATCCCGGCGAGGACGATGTTCCCGGCCTGGTGCTGATTCCCGCAGCGGTGAAGGTGCTAGACATCCCGGTCGTCGCTTCGGGCGGCATCGCCACGGGCGCGGGCATGGCGGCCGCGCTGGCGCTGGGCGCCGAGGGCGTCAACATGGGAACGCGCTTTTTAGCCACGGTCGAATCGCCGGTGCATGAGGCGCTGAAACAGGCGCTGGTCAATGCCAGGGAGACCGATACCCAGCTGGTGCTGCGCAGCCTGGGCAACACCTCGCGCGCGCTGCGCAGCAGCGTGACGCAGCAAGTGGTGGCGCTGGAGCGCCGCCCCGGCGGCAGCGCGTTCGAAGACCTGCGCCATCTCGTGACCGGCCAGCGCGGCAAGGCGGCGCTGCAGTCGGGTGATATCGACGACGCCGTGATTGCCGCGGGCCAGTGCGTGGGCCTGATCGACGACGTGCCCACCTGCGAGGAACTGATAGACCGCATGGTGCGCGATTGCCGCGCGGCGTTTGCGCGCGGCAACCGCTTGTTTGTTTCGTGATTTCCGAGTTTTTCAAGTCCCCATGTTTCACCCCATTCGCCCCATACGCAGCCTCGCCGACATCGAGGCCATCGAGCAGACGCCGCTCGATGCATTGATCGCGCCCCGGTCCACCCATGCGCTGTTCGAGGCCGCGGCGCGCGGCCATGGCGCGGGCGCGGCGCTGACGTTTCTTCCATCCGCCGATGGCCATGCCCAGGCCCAGCGCTACACCTATGCGCAGCTGCTGGGCAAGATCAACCAGACCGCGAATGCGCTGCATGGCCTGGGACTGGGCAGCCAGGACACCGTGGCCATCATGCTGCCGGGCTGCGCCGAATACCATTTCGCGCTGTGGGGCGGCGAGGCCGCGGCCATCGTCCAGCCCATCAACCCGCTGCTCACCGCCGAGAAGATCTCGTCGCTGCTCGACGCCACGCGCGCCAAGGTGCTGATCGCCTGGGCCGATGCCGATGACGCCGGCATCTGGCGCAAGGTGGCGCAGCTGACTTGCGGCATCACGCATGTGCTGTACGTGAGCCATGCGGGCGCGGCGCCCGATACCGCAGGCATAGGCGCGCGCGTGCTGGATTTTGCCGATGTGATCGCGCGCGAACCGTCCGACCGGCTGGTCTCGGGCCGCGAGATCGCGCCCGGCGACATCGCCGCGTACTTTCACACCGGCGGCACCACGGGCTCGCCCAAGCTCGCGGCGCAGACCCATGGCGCCCAGGTCTATACCGCCTGGGCCAGCGTGCAGATGCAGGGGCTGACGTCGAACGACCGCACCATCAACGGCTATCCGCTGTTCCATGTGGCCGGCGTGCTGCCGGGTTCGCTGGCCTGCTTTTCGGCGGGTGCCGAAGTCATCATTCCGACCACCGAGCTGTTTCGCAACAAGCAGGTGCTGGCTAATTTCTGGCGGCTGGTGGACCGCCTGCGGCCCACGGTGATGTCGGCCGTGCCCACGGTGCTGTCCATGCTGGCGGATATCGATCTGGCGGGCGCCGACATTTCCTCGATTCGCTATTTCCGCACCGGCGCCGCGCCGCTGAGCGAGGAAACGGCGCGCCGCTTCCAGGCGCGCACCGGCCTGCATGTGCACGAAAGCCTGGGCATGACCGAGATGACCGGCATCTCGACGATCACGCCGCAGGGCGTGCAGGCAAGCGTGGGCCATGTGGGCTTCAGAACGCCGCATGCGCGCATTCGCATCGCCCAGCTGGACGCCAGCGGCAATGTCACGCGCGACCAAGCTGCGCCCGGGGAAACCGGCATGGTGCTGTTCCAGTCGCCCAATCTGTTTGCGGGCTATCTGGGCGCGATTGCGCGCGACAGCTATTTCACCGCGGACGGCTGGCTGATTTCCGGCGATCTGGGTTCGCTGTCGGCCGAGGGCCTGCTCAAGCTGCAGGGTCGCTCGAAAGACCTGATCATCCGCAGCGGCCACAACATCGACCCGCTGGTGATAGAGCAGGCGCTGGAGCGCCACCCGGCCGTGAAAGCCTGCGCCGCGGTGGGCGCGCCCGACCCGCTGGCGGGCGAAGTGCCCGTGGCCTATGTGACGCTCAGAGAGGGCCAGACGGTGGACGCCGAAGCGCTGCGCGAATTTGCGGCGCGCCATGTCGACGAACCGCCCGCGCGCCCGCGCTACGTGGAAATCGTTGCCGCGCTGCCGACCACCAATGTGGGCAAGGTGTTCAAGCCCGAGCTGCGCGCCATGGCCAGGCAGCGCTACCTGGAGTCCGCGCTGGCCGCGCTGATGCAGCGCCAGCCGCAGCCGGCCTGCGTCTGGCCCGAAGTGCGGTTTGACGAAGCGCAGGGCTTCCTGCTGCGCGATCCGCTCGGCTGCCTATCGGATCAGGATCTGCAGGCGCTGGGCCGCGCCGTGCAGTTCATGGGCGCAGCGGTGCGCATCGAGGCCTGAGATCACTCGGCCTGGATGTTGGCGTCCTTGACGATCTTGCCCCACATGTCCCAGTCGCGCTTGACCATGGCGCCCAGCGCCTTGCTGTCCTTGAAGTCGGCGGTCGCGCCCTGGTCCAGCGCCTTCTTCTGGAACGCGGCATCGGCCAGCATGTTGCGCACATCGGTTTCGAGCTTGCGCACGATCTCGGGCGAGGTCTTGGCCGGTGCGAACAGCGCAAACCACGAGGTGGCGTTGACGCCGGGCAGACCCGCTTCGGCCGTGGTCGGCACGTTGGGCAGGCTGGGCAGGCGCTCCTTGCCGGTCACGGCCAGCACCTTGAGCTTGCCCGACTGGATATGGGCCATGAACGGCGGCGCGGTGCCGAACGTCAGATCGACCTGGCCGCCCAGCAGATCCTGCAAGGCAGGGCCCGTTCCCTTGTAGGGCACATGCACCATGCGAATGCCCGCGGCCTGTTCGAGCTGCACGCCGGTCACATGCTGCAGCGAGCCATTGCCCGAAGACGCGTAGTTGAGCTTGGCCGGGTTGGCCTTGGCATAGGCCACGAGTTCCTGCAGCGTGTTCACGGGCAGATCGCGGCGCACGACGACGATCTGCGGCGCGGACAGCACGTTGGCCACGGGAACGAAGTCCGTCAGCTCCCAGGCGCTCTTGCCCAGGTGGGGCGAGATCACGTGAAAGCCCGAGTACTGCATCAGCAAGGTATAGCCATCGGCTTCGGCGCGCTTGGCCTGGGCCGCGGCGATGTTGCCGTTGCCGCCGCCCTTGTTCTCGACCACGATGGTCTGGCCCAGCACCGGGCCCAGGGCCTGGGCCGCCATGCGCGCGGCCAGATCGGTGGTGCCGCCGGCGGCGGCCGGCACCACCATGGTGATGGGCTTGACGGGGTAGTCGGAGCGTGCGGCGGCGGTGCCGGCAACGCCCAGGGCCAGGCCGGTGGCCAGTGCGAGGCGGCCGAATTGCTTGCGGGTCATGGTCATTTTGTGTCTCCTTGGATTTTGTAATGCGGGCTTCAAAGCCCCGATTGCGCGGCCTGCAGCCGCTCCATCGCGCGCGCGCGAACTTCCTGCAGCGATGCGGGCGCGGGATGCAACTGCTGCACCGGCCCCGCCTTGACGATGGCGCTGGGAATGTCGTGGCCGATCTGCGCGGGCAAGGCCGCTGCCACTGCGGTCAGCGCCGCCAGATCGACACCCGTGTCGTAGCCCATGAGCTGCAGCGCATGCACCAGTTCCTCGGTGCAGGCATTGCCGCTGGCGCCGGGCGCATAAGGGCAGCCGCCCATGCCGCCCACCGAGGCGTCGAACCGGTCCGCGCCGGCGGCGATGGCCGCGAGCACATTGGCCAGCGCCATGGCGCGCGTGTCGTGGAAATGCAGTGTCAGGGTGGTCTGCGGCCAGCGCGCCTTGAATGCGCCGACCAGCGCATGCACCTGGGCTGGATGGGCCATGCCCGTGGTGTCGCACAAGGTGATGCCTTGCACGCCCAGATCGATGAAGCGCTGGGCCCAGTCGAGCACGACCTCGGCCGGCACATCGCCTTCCATCGGGCAGCCGAAGCTGCACGACAGCGAGACGTTGATGGCGACCCGGCCCTGCCGGGCGACCGCGATCACATCCTGCAGTCCCGCAAACGACTGCTCGCGCAGCATGCGCAGGTTGGCGAGGTTGTGGGTTTCGCTGACCGACATCACCAGGTTCAGTTCATCGGCGCCCGCGCCCATCGCGCGCTCGGCGCCCTTGACGTTGGGCACCAGGCAGGTCATCACGGTGCCGGGCGGGCGCGCGATGCCGCGCAGCACCTGCTCGGCGTCGGCCAGCGCGGGAATCGCCGTGGGCGAGACAAAGGCTGTGACTTCGATCTTGGCCATGCCGGCCGCCGACAGCGCATCGACCATGGCGATCTTCTGCGCCGTTGGCACGAAGACTTTTTCCATCTGCAGGCCGTCGCGCGGGCCCACTTCCTGGAGGTAGATGCGCCGGCCCGCGCCGTTCCAGACGTTGGCGGTGCTGCTCATTGGATCACTCCCTGCGCGCGCAGTTCGGCGATCTGCTGGGCATTGAGGCCCATGCCCGCGAGCACCGCGTCGGTGTCGTCGCCCAGCTTGGGCGCGCTGCTGCGCACCGTGCCCGGCGTTGCCGACAGCTTGGGCACGATGCCCGGCACTTCGACGCTGTAGCCGTCGCGGGTCTGCTGCTGCAGGATCATGTCGCGCGCGCGGTAGTGCGGGTCTTCGCAGATGTCCTTGGCGGTGTAGACGCGGCCGGCGGGAACGCGCGCCGCGCCCAGCTGTTCGAGCACCTCGTTGATGCTGCGGGCCTGGGTCCAGGCGGCAATCGCGGCGTCGATCTCCTGCACGCGCGCCACGCGCCCGGCGTTGTCGGCCAGGTCGCTGGCGCCGGCCAGGTCGTCGCGCCCTATGGTCTGCATCAGGCGCTTGAAGATGCTGTCGCCATTGCCTGCGACCAGCACCCAGCCGTCGGCGCAGGGGTAGGCGTTCGAGGGCGCGATGCCGGGCAGGGCGCTGCCCGCGGCTGCGCGCACCGCGCCGAACGCGCTGTATTCGGGCACCAGGCTTTCCATCACGTTGAACACCGCTTCGTGCAGCGCCACGTCGATCACCTGGCCCTTGCCACCATGCGCCTGGCGGTGATAGAGCGCCGTCAGCACGCCTATGGTGCCGTGCAGCGCCGCGAGCGTGTCGCCGATCGACACGCCCACGCGCACCGGCACGCGGCCGGGCTCGCCCGTGAGATGGCGCAGGCCGCCCATGGCTTCACCGACGACGCCGAAACCCGGCAGGTCGCGGTAGGGGCCGGTCTGGCCGTAGCCAGAAATCCGCAGAATGATCAGCCCCGGGTTGAGCGCATGCAGTTCGTCGGGCGACATGCCCCAGCCTTCGAGCGTGCCGGGCCGGAAGTTCTCGATCAGCACGTCGGCTTCCTTGAGCAGCTGGCGCGCCAGCTCCTGGCCCTGGGGCTTGCGCAGGTCGAGCGCCACCGATTTCTTGTTGCGCGACTGCACCTGCCACCACACCGAGGTGCCGTCCTTGATCATGCGCCAGTTGCGCAGCGGATCGCCGTCGCCCGGTGCCTCGATCTTGATGACGTCGGCGCCGAACTCACCGAGGGTCTTGCCCGCGAACGGGCCGGCGATCAGCTGGCCCATCTCGATCACGCGCACGCCCGCGAGCGCGCCCGCGTCCAGTGCCGGCATATGTTGTTGCGTTTCCTGCATTCGTTCCTTCTCTCTCGGCGGTTTCGATTCGCATCGCGAAGGCCGCAATGATGCAAAAGATAGTCGCGGCTGCAAAACGCTGATTTGCGTCTCTGCCATCGCATTTCGGCATGGCTGAACAGAAAATCAGTAGATACCCTAGGTGAAAACGTGAACGCATGCGGCTGCACTGCCGTTTTGGCAAAGCAAAATGCGGGCATGCGACTCGACCCCATTTCCTTGCGTTTGTTCGTGGCCGTCATGGAGGAGCAGGCGATTGCGCGTGCCGCCGCGCGCGAAAACATCGCCACGTCTGCCGCGAGCCGCCGCCTCGCGGAACTCGAGGCCCAGCTCAAGGTGCAGTTGTTCGAGCGCAGCAACCGCGGGATCGCACCCACGCCCGCGGCCTATACCTTGCTGGGCCTGGCGCGCAGCGTGCTCGGGGAGATCGACGGCATCGCGCGCCAGATGCGCGAGTACGGCAGCGGCATGCGCGGCCATGTGCGCATGGTGGCCAACATCTCGGCGATCACGCAGTTCCTGCCCGCGCAGCTGCAGGGCTTCATGACCCAGCACCCCGAAGTGCAGGTCCACCTTCAGGAGAAGATCAGCAGCGAGATCGCGCTGGCCGTGGCGCAGAACACGGCCGATTTCGGCATTCTGAATGCGGGCCGCTATGGCGGCGACCTGTGCTATCTGCCTTACCGCCAGGACGAGCTGATACTGATCGCGCCGCACGGCCACCCGCTCACGCAGTTCGACCAGGTCGACATGCGCCAGGCGCTGGCCTATGACTTCGTCGGCGCGCATGTGGGCAGCGTGATCAACGCGTTGCTCACGCGCAGCGCCGCGCAGGTGGATCTGCCGTTGAAGCTGCGCATCCAGGTGACCAGCTACGACGCGCTGTGCCTGATGGTGGCCGCGGGCCTGGGCGTGGGCGTGCTGCCGCGCCAGAGCGCCGCCTTGTACGCGGGCACGCTGGCGATCACGGCCTTGCGCCTGGACGAGCCCTGGGCGCAGCGCCAACTGGTGCTGTGCATGCGCTCGTTCGAAGGCCTGCCGCCGGTCGCGCGCGCGCTGGTCGAGCATCTTGCCAAGCCGTGAGTGCCGCCGCGTTTCAGGTTTGGCCGCGATGCGCCGCCTGACGGCGCAAGGCCAGAAGAAGTGACAGCAGGCACAGGCCCGCGGTGGCGAGAAAGGTCGTCGCAAAGGCCTGCTCCATGGCTTGGCGCGAACTGTGGGCCAGGCCATCGGCGCCCAGCAGCGCGGCAAACAGCAGCGGCAGCAGCGAGGCGCCGAGCATGAACCCCAGGTTGCGCGACAGCCCCAGCAGGCCCGAAAGAAGGCCCTTGTGTGCCTCTGGCGCGGCGCGCATCACGGCGGTGTTGTTGCCCGCCATGAACAGTTGGAATCCGGGCGTGACCAGTACCAGCGCCAGCATGTAGCCCGGCACGCCTATGGCGGCGGGCAGCAGCGCGAAGCCGCACAGCCCGGCCGCGGCCAGCGCCAGGCCCGCACGCAAGCTGGCTTGGGCGCCAATGCGGTCGGTGATGCGCCCCGCTGGCACGCCCGACAGCGCGGCGGCGACCGGGCCCGTGGCCATCACCAGGCCGGTCTGCGCTTCGGTCAGGCCCAGGCCGAAAGCCAGAAAGAACGGGCCTACGACCAGCGTGGCCATCATCACCGCGCCGACCAGAAGATTCATTGCCAGCGGCGTGGCGACCGCACGGTCGCGCAGCAGGCCCAAAGCCAGCGGCGCGTGCGTCGCGCTCGCGTGGTCTTTCGTGCCGGCAAGCGCTTTCAAGGCGAGCAGCAGCAGACCCGCGCCGAGCACGGTCAGCAAGGCGAAGGCGCTGCGCCAGCCAAGGGCGCCAATCAACAGCCCGCCTGCGGACGGACCCAGCGCCGTGCCTATGGCCGACATGGTGCCCAGCAGGCCCATCGCCGCGCCCATGCGGTCCTTGGCGACCAGGCCCTTGGCCAGCGACAGTGGCAGCGCCATCAGCGTGGCTGCGCCCAGGCCTTGCGCCGCGCGCGCGGCAATCAGCCAGCCCAGGCCGGGAGCGAGCGCTGCCGCGGCCGACGCCAGCGTGAACAGTACGATGCCGGCCAGGAGCACGCGCCGGTGGCCGTGCAGATCACCCATGCGCCCGGCGGAGACGATGGCCAGCGTGACCGCGAGCAGATAGGCCAGCATCACCCATTGCACCTGCGCGACGCTTGCAGAGAAGGCCCTGGCAAGCGTGGGCAGTGCCACGGTCGCGATGCTGATGCCCAGCGACGCGAGCAGGATGGCGCTGGCGAGTGTCGCCAGTACAAGCCTGTTGTGGGGGAGGGGAGTTGCGTTTTTCATGCGGACTTCTTGCTGCGGAATGAAGGACAGCTTTAATATGCAACTTCAAGTCAACTTGAGGTCAAGAGTGAATCTTCTCGATATCGGCGTGCTGTCGAAAACCAGCGGCCTGCCCGCCTCCACGCTGCGCTACTACGAAGAGCGCGGCCTGATCGCGTCCGTGGCGCGCAACGGCCTGCGCCGCCAGTACCGCGAGGAAACGCTGGATCAACTGGCGTTGATCGCCCTGGGCAAGGGCGCGGGCTTTTCGCTCGATGAGATCAACGGCATGTTCGACCAGAACCGCCAGCCCGATCTGCCGCGGCCCTCCTTGCACGAGAGGGCGGACGAACTCGATCAGCAGATCCGCCGCATGACCACCTTGAGCAAGCTGCTGCGCCATGTCGCCGAATGCCCGGCGCCGGCGCACATGGCATGCCCGCGATTTCGCAAGCTGCTGCGGGTCGCGGGGCCCGGGGAGGCGGTCAATCAGCGTCCGGCGAAAAATGCGTGAGAAGAGTGCGGGAGTGGAGACTTCGGGAATAGCGGGCATCATCGGCCATTACCGGGAGCATCTGCCGCCGCCCGGTTTGCAGGCGCAGTTCCAGTGCCTCTGGAGCAGCGCGCTGTCCGATGGCCAGGCCAGCGATGTTGCGGTCATGCCCGACGGCTGTGTCGACGTCGTCTGGCGCGCCGACCGCTTGCTGGTGGTCGGCCCGGACATCGTCGCCGCGCATCCCGATCTCGCACCCGGAGCGCGTGTCATGGGCGCGCGCTTCCAGCCCGGGGCTGCACGCGGCTGGCTGGGCCTGCCGATGTCGGAGATCGTGGGCCGGGAAGTGGCGTTGGCGGATCTGCTGGGCGTCAGGGGCAGGGACTTCGCACAGCGGATGGAAGATGCCTGCTCTCCAGGCGCGCGGGCGCAGGTCTTTCAAGCGCAGCTGATCGCGGCTTCGGGAAACCTCCCCGGTGCCGATCGCAGCGCGCGCGAGACCTTCCATTTGGCGGCGCGTGGACTGGGCGCGCAGCGCATGCGCGAGCGCCTGGGCATCAGCCAGCGCAGCTTGCTGCGCCATAGCCGCGATCATTTCGGCTATGGACCCAAGACACTGGAGCGCATCTTGCGCCTGCAGCGATTAATGGACCTGGCCCGCGCTGATCACAGCGCGGGACTGGCGCTGCTGGCGGTCGATGCAGGCTATGCCGACCAGTCCCATCTGGCGCGTGAAGTCCGGGCATTGTGCGGCATGACCGCAACGGCCTTGCTGGCGCAGATCCGGTCTTGAACCGGGGCGGCGTTGCCCGGCGCCGGCCCCTGCCGTTGCGGCGCTATTGCGTGGAGCAGCTGAAGCTGGCTGCCACGTTGATGTCGCCGCTGCCGTTGTAGCGCGGATACGCGGGGTAGTCGCACAGCGGACGCGTGCGGCCCGGAACGCCGGCCGTATCGGTCACGGTCTGGTTCGGCGGCAGCGTGCTTTTCTCGACCCAGTTCTCGAGCGTCGACAGCGAATCCCAGGCGGCATTGAAGACGCTGCTGACCGCATGCCCGTAGCCCGGAATCTCGTAGTAGCGCAGGAAGGTGTCGGCGCGCGCCTGGCCCATGGTCGTGCGCACGCGATCGACGTACTGCGCGGTGGCGCGGGTGCTGACCAGTGCATCGCCCGTGCCGTGCGCTATCAGCATCTTGCCGCCCCTGGACTGGAACGCCGTCAGATCGGTCTTGTTGACGTCCTGCAGCGCGCTCAGCGCGCTGATGCGCTCCTGGTAGGCGCCGGGGTTTTGCGGGTCCAGCGTGAGCGCGTTGAAGTTGGGGTCGCGCGTCACGAAAAAGCGCACCCACTGGTCCCAGAAAACACTGCCATAGGGCGCGCCGGTAGGCATGGGATTCGCGGGCTGGACGGTCTTCAAGGAGAGCGCCGAGACGGTGGGCTGCAAGGGGCTGGCGTTGGGAATGCCGAAGTCGGTGCCCCAGGTGTTGAAGCCCGGATACTGGGTCTCGCCGCTGGCCAGTGGGTAGCCGAAGGTGATCGGCGTGTTGATGACATTGAAGGCCGCGATCTGAGCGTCCGACAGGCAGCTGTCGCCCTGGTCCAGGCCGCCCGCGCAGCGCAGCGGCAGGCCGTTGACGGTCGCGGTCATGGGATCGAAGCGTGCGTTGCAGGACTTGATGTCGCTGATCAGGCCGTCGGCCACGCCGTCGAGCGCATCGCATGCCTGCATCGATGCGTCGTACAGCTGCTTGCGCTTGGCCGGGCTGGGATAGGCGCCGGGCTGGGCCAGCGCGCGCGTGATGCGGCCGAACTGCAGGTCTAGGCTTGCAGCTGCGCCCGCAGGATACAGCGCAATCACTCCGTCCCAGTCCTGCGGCCATTTCTGCGCCACGGCCAGTGCCTCGCGGCCGCCGGTGGAGCCGCCGGCGAAATAGGCTTTGGTCGGCGCGCCCACGGCGTAGCGCGCCTTGATGATCGCCAGCGCCACATCGCGCGTCTTCTTGAGCGCATCGCCCGAAAAATTACGGACCGCCTCGTCGTTGACGCCGAACGAGCCGTCCTGGCTGCCCAGGGCCGTGGCCTGGTGTCCCGAATCGCTGGCGAATGTCGCGTAACCACGGCCCAGCGGCGTTGCCTGCGCGGTCGGCCCTGCGGGGACGTTGCCTGTCACCGAAGGAATCGTGCCGTTGTAGCCGCCGCCGCCGAACATCATCGCCTTGTTGTTCCATACGGCCGGCAAGGCCACCTGCAGCATGATCTTCGGCGCCGTGGCGTCTACCGGAGAAATCGACGCACTCACGCGGCAGAACTCTGGCGTGGCGCCCGCGCCGCTGCCCGTTGCCGCGACCGTAGCGGCGGCGGTGACCAGCGCGCCGGTCGTGGGCAGGCCTATGTCGGCCGCGGCAATGGTCATGCCGTTCAGATCCGCGCAAGCCAATGGCAGCGGTGCGGGCGGACTGCCGCCGTCACCATTGCCGCCGCATCCGACCAGTACGGCCGACAAGGGCAGTAATAAAGCCAGGTGGCCTAGAGAACGCTGGGGTTGTCGCATGTTGTCTCCTGCTGTTGAAAAATTACGGAGCAAGTCCGGGCCCGGGGCACGGATTTCGATCAAGCACTTTGTCGACATATTCCTGTCCACCGAGGGCGCTCGGATGGGTGGCAAGGACTGCAGCCGTCGTGGCCGCGATGGGGAACAGGAATTTCAGGGGATGCGCGCGTTCAGCGGCAAGACAATCAACTGATGGACAGTGTCTGGAAACGGTATCGTGCGGTCTATCCACGTTTGCACTAGCCTTGCCGGCATTGCCGCATATGGCCGACTTGGCCGATTTGTCCAAGACGCAGGGGCGCGCTCAAGCGATCATGGCGGCAATTCACTCCACCCAGGAAAAAGCATGACCACCACCGAACGCGATCGCAGGATCGACAATATCGAATTCAACGTCGCTGACATCGCGCGCAGCAAGGCGTTCTATGGCGCGGCCTTCGACTGGCAGTTCACCGACTATGGTCCGGCCTACACGGAGTTCAGCGATGGCCGCCTGACCGGCGGCTTCACCACGGGCGAGGCCGTGCGGCCCGGTGGCCCGCTGGTCATCCTGTATGCCGACGATCTGGCCCAGGCCCAGCGGCGGCTCGAAGCCGCGGGCGCGGTGATCACCCGTGCGGTGTTCGCTTTTCCCGGCGGGCGCCGGTTTCACTTTCAGGACCCGGACGGCTACGAGCTGGCGGTCTGGTCGGACCAGGCGCACTGAGCGCTGTTGCGCGTCAAGGCGCGAGCATTTCCTTGAGCACCATGTGCAGGCCCAGCACGATCAGGCTGGCCAGAAAGACTTTTCGGAACAGCACGGGCGATAGCCGGTGGCGCAGATGCTGTCCGGCGGCCATGCCTGCGAGGGCGGGAAGCAGCAGCATGACCGATGCGCCCAGGCTGGCGCTTGAATACTGCGCATTGAAATACAGGCCGGCGGCAAGCGCCACGGTGGAGACCGTGAACGAGATGCCCATGGCCTGTATCAGTGCATCGCGCTGCAATCCGAGTGCCTGCAGATAAGGCACGGCGGGAATCACGAACACGCCCGTGGCCGCCGTGACCAGGCCCGTTGCGGCGCCTATCAACGGCCCCAGCCAGGGCTCGCTGGCCGCGCGCACGGTCAGCCGCGCGCCCGTGAGGCCCCAGACCGCGTAGCCGACCAGCGCCGCGCCCAGGCAGGCCGTGGCCCAGGCACCTGCGGGCGCACCCAGCGCCCAGGCCCCGGCCAGCGTGCCTATGCACACGCCGATCTGCATGGGCGCCAGGCGGCGCAGCAGGGGCCAGAGCGCCGACCAGGGCCGGATCTGCCACACGTTGGTGGCCAGCGAAGGCACGATCAGCAGCGCCGCGGCCTGGGCGGGCGTCATCAGCAGCGCGAGCAAGGCCATGGCAACCGTGGGCAGCCCCAGGCCGACCACGCCCTTGACCAGGCCGGCGAGAATGAAGACCAGGGTGACCAGCAGCGGCCAGACGGCGTCGGAAAGCGCAATGGGGAAATGCATGGCGCGATTCTGGCGACGCCAGGCACGGCGCGGAATGCGGATGTTGCGTAGCCAGCCTCAGGCGCTTCCTGAGCCTCAATGTGGTACTTTGCGGCCATGCGCTTTGACCTGACCGATCTGCGGCTGTTCCTGAACGTCCATGAGGCGGGCACGATCACGGGCGGCGCCGAGCGCAGCCACATGACGCTGGCTTCGGCCAGCGAGCGCGTGCGCGGCATGGAGGAGGCGCTGGGCGTGGCGCTGCTGCTGCGCGAACGCCGCGGCGTGCAGCTGACGCCCGCGGGCCGCACGCTGCTGCACCACGCGCGCCTGGTGCTGCAGCAGATGGACCGACTGCAGGGCGAACTCGCCGACTATGGCGCGGGGTTCAAGGGCCATGTGCGCCTGCTGTGCAATACCTCGGCCCTGAGCGAGCATCTGCCGCAGGTGCTGGGCGGCTTTCTCGCGCGGCATGCCGGCATTTCCGTCGATCTGGAGGAGCGTGCGAGCAGCGAGATCGTCGACGCGCTGCGCAACGGGCTGTGCGATGTCGGCATGGTCTCCGACTCCGTGGACCTCGACGGCCTGCAGAGCTTTGCCTTTTGTGCGGACCCGCTGGTGCTGGTCGTGCCGCGCGGCCATGGGCTGGCGCAGCGCCGCTCGGTTGACCTGGCGGCAATCGTCGACTGCGCCTTTGTCGGCCTGCTCGACGGCAGCGCACTGCAGGCCCACATCACCCAGCAGGCACGGCGCCTGGGCCAGCGGCTGAACTATCGCGTTCGCCTGCGCAGTTTCGAATCGGTGTGCCGCATGGTGGGCGAAGGCATAGGCGTGGGCATTGTTCCGCAGGCGGTCGCGCTGCGCCATGCGCGCGCGGCAAAGATCAAGCGCATTGCCTTGACCGACGCCTGGGCCGCGCGCAATCTGATGCTGTGCGTGCGCGATCTCGACGCATTGCCCGCGCCCGCGCAGCAACTGGCGCGGCATCTGCTGGCCCATTCCCCATGAAAAAGCCCGCACGCGGCGGGCTGGGGACACATGGATCGCGTATCAGGTGAGCAGCGCGATCAGGATGATGATGGGAATCGGAATGCCAAGCAGGAACAGGAGAATGGAGCGCATGGATGGTCCTTTGGAGTGAGGGGCCGGCCCGCAAGGGCCGGCGGTGGACAAAATGGTTTAGAAAGCGTCGCGTTGGCGGCCACCCCAGGTGGCGGACAGGCTGGCCACGAAGGCACCGATCAGCAGCGCGACGAACAGCCACAGCATCGAGTGCGCGGCGACCTTGCGTGCGGTTTCGGCGGCTTCCTTGGCCTTGACTTCGGCTTCATCGATCTTGGCCTTGGCCTGGGCGATCTGCTGCTGCGCCTGCTCGAACGACTTCTGCACGCGTTCCAGGGCCTGCTCTTGAGTCAGGCCGGTGCGCTCGGCGACCAGTTGTGCGACGTAGCGCGCGTCTTCTTCCGGCAGCTTGCCGTTCTGCAGCGCATTCGCGTAGATGCTCGTGACTTCCTTGGCCACATCGGCGGGCGAGCGCTGGCTTGGCGGCACGGGGGCCGTCGTGCCATCGGTGGTGGGGGCGGGGCGGAACAGGCTGTCGACCCAATAGCCGAAGCGATTGGCCGAAGCACCCTGGCTGTCGCCGCTGCCCGCAATCGCACCGGTTGCGCCGGCAACCGCTGCCTGCACGCCGCCGCCGACCATGGTGGCCGCACCCGACGCCACAGCACCCGCGGCCTTGGCGGTGCCGGTGATCGCGCTGCTGGCGACCGAGCCCATCAGTGCCACCATCAGCAAAGTGGCCAGCGACCAGGCCAGGAATCCATGGGCGGTGTCGCGAAAATAGACTTCGTCAACCTGCACGCCGAGCCAGCGGGTGCGCAGGCGGCCAGCGATGTAGCCACCGACGCCGGCCGAGGCCAGTTGGGTGAATGCAAACCATGCGGCAGCTGTCCAGCCGAAAGTCTCGCCTTCGACGCCGCGGCCCGACCAGACCGAGATCGACGACAGGCCCAGGCCTATGCCGAGAACGAAGAGGACAAGAGACAGTACTGCGGCAGCGAGCGCGCCCGCGAAAATTGCCGCCCAGGAAACGCCTGCACCGTCGACAGCCCGAGGAAGGGCGGAAGGAGCGAGGGGGTCGGACTGAACATAGGTAGGTGCCGTCATGGAGAGCCTTCCGGTTGATTGGAAAAGTCCCATTTTTGGTGCGTCGACCTGGAATGGTTTGTAAGGAAACCGGAAGAAACGTATCCGATTCAAGCTCCTTTTGCTGCAGGAATGTCGCCGCCCCGCGGCAAGGTGCGCAGTCCCGGCGCAGGATGAGGATGCAATGCGTCTTCGGCTTACATGGCGACTCGCAGCTTTGGTCAATGGTGAGGATGGACCGCCAAAACAACCATGCACCACCACGAGGACCGCAATGAACCGAACTGCCACGGCGAAAAGCACCGCCAAGCCCATTCCCCCCATGCCAGCCAAGCGCGCCGCGATCGCCAAGGCCAAGCCCATTCCCCCCCTGCAAGCCAAGCGCGCTGCGATCGCCAAGGCCAAGGCAATTGCCGAGGATGTGCCGGCGAACATCGGCAGCACGCCGGCCACGCGTTTTCGCGGCGATGCCGACATCTTCGGCCGCCTGGTCGAAGACCATGACCGCCACCGCGCGCTGCTGGCGATGATCAGCGCGACCCACGGCCATTCGCCTGAGCGCGAGCGCCTGTTCATGGAGCTGGTCAGGGAGATCAAGGGCCATGCCGCGGCCGAGGAGCAGGCGCTGTGGTCCAGCGTGCTGCGCAATCCCGAGACCACCGAGGACGCGCGCCATGCAGTCGGCGAGCACAAGGAGATGGACAAGATGCTGGCCGACCTGGCCGCGCGCGACATGGCCTCGCCCGGCTGGCTGCGCCGCTTCGCCGCGCTGCGCGACGAATACCTGCACCACATTCGCGAGGAGGAGCAGGAGCAGTTCGTCGCGGCGCAGAAACACCTGTCCGACAGCGATGTGCGCTACATGCGCCAGGTGTTCAACCGCCGCAAGAAGGAAGAGAAGGCCGGGGCCACGATAGAGAAGAAGCTGCAGAAATAAGCGCGCTCAGCCGGCCAGGCCAGGGTCATCGCGCGCCGTGGCCGCCGGCTTTCTTCATGCGGTACATGCTGTTGTCGGCATGCTGCAGCAGCTCGTGTTCGTTGCTGCCGTGTTCGGGATAGCTGGCGCTGCCTATGCTTGTCTGTATGTTGAGCTGCTGGCCGTTGATGTCGAACGGCGTATCGAACGTGGCGCCGATCTTGTGCGCGATGACCCATGCGCCATCCATGGGGGCAGTCGACTCGAGCAGCACCACGAACTCGTCGCCACCCACGCGGGCCACGGTGTCGTAGCTGCGAAAGCAGGCCTTGAGCCGCTGCGCGAACGCCTTGAGCAGGCTGTCACCGGCCGAATGTCCGAGGGAATCGTTGATCTGTTTGAACCCGTCCAGGTCCAGATACAGCACGCAGAGAAAGAGCCCGTCGCGCCCGGCGCGCTCCAGCGCCCGGCTCAGGCGGTCATGCAGCATGGTGCGGTTGACCAGGCCGGTCAGCGGATCGAAATGCGCCATGAACTGCAGGCTTGCGTAGAGGCGCCTGCGCTCCACTGCGGACGCCACCTGCGTGGCAATGCACTGCAGCGTCTCCTGATCCTGCACAGCATTGGAGTGGCTCTTGAGCACCAGCGCGCCCATCACGCCTTGCTGCGTGATCAGCGGCACGCCCAGCCAGGACGCCGCGTCTTCCGGCCCCGGCACGGCCACCTGCTGCGGGCTGTGCCTGGGATCGGGAGAGCGGATGATGTCGTCACAGAAGGCCTGCACCATGGGGGTGGGGCGGTCGGTGCCGGCATCTCCGTCGAGCACCAGATAAGGGAATTCAAGCTGTTGACGGCTCTCGTCACGCAGCGCCACGGCGAATGCGAGGCAGGGCAGCAGCGCGTCTATGATCTGGTGAACGCGCTGCAGCAGTTCGCGCATGTCCTTGGCCTCGTGGGCGGCTTCCGAAATGGCGTTGGTCGCGGTCTGCAGCGCCTGCGCACGCTTGCGCGCGGAAATGTCGCGCGCCACGGCGATCCTGACCTGATCGACTTCGGACCAGCGCGCCGACCACATCAGGTCAATGAGCTTGCCGTCCTTGCGTACATAGCGGTTCTCGAAATGCAGGTGGCTTTGGCCAGCCATGACGTTGTGCGCTGCCTGCAGCGTTCTTTCCCGGTCCTGCGGCGCCACCATGTCGATCATGCGCCGACCTATCATTTCCTGTGGCGTGTAGCCGAATATTGCTTCGCAGGCGGCGCTCGCAAAGACGAAGTAGCCCTGCGCATCCACCACGCACACCGCGTCCAGCAGCAGATCGAGAATCGTGCTGAACAAGGGATCGCTTTGCTGCGGCGTGGGGAGATGGCTGGCCGAAGTGTCAGGGTGGGTGTTCATGTCGTTGATCGGAGGAGCCGCCGCGGTGGAGACAGAAACAAGGCCGTAGAAGGGTGAAAAAAAAGCCACGTCCATCGGGCGATGGCGTGGCTTTCAGCGACCGTTGCGGTCCTGTCAGTTCTTGTCGTTGCCCAGTTGGGGCAGGGCCGAGCCGCTGCCCATGGACAGCAGGCCGCTCTTCGCGTAGATGGCGAGCTTGTCGCGCGTGTCCATCAGGTCGAGGTTGCGCATGGTCAGCTGGCCGATGCGGTCCGCGGGCGAGAACGGTGCGTCCTCGACCTTTTCCATCGACAGGCGCTCGGGCTGGTACGTCAGGTTCGCCGACTCGGTGTTGAGCAGCGAGTAGTCGTTGCCGCGGCGCAGTTCCAGCGTCACGGTGCCGGTGATGGCGCGCGCGACCCAGCGCTGGGCGGTTTCGCGCAGCATGATGGCCTGGGGATCGAACCAGCGGCCCTGGTACAGCAGACGGCCCAGGCGCAGGCCGTTGATGCGGTACTGCTCGATGGTGTCTTCGTTGTGGATGCCGGTCACGAGGCGCTCGTAGGCAATGTGCAGCAGCGCCATGCCCGGGGCTTCGTAGATGCCGCGGCTCTTGGCTTCGATGATGCGGTTCTCGATCTGGTCGCTCATGCCCAGGCCGTGGCGG
>Ga0308165_1001899_pt1 | contig 27343 bp, 26 predicted proteins | sample PhyWR2_FD_201032 | JGI IMG/M metagenome (GOLD analysis project Ga0308165, IMG submission 201032) | Phyllosphere microbial communities from UC Gill Tract Community Farm, Albany, California, United States - DLSLW.R2 | ecosystem: Host-associated > Plants > Phyllosphere > Unclassified | place: USA... | reverse complement strand
TGCTCGCGATAGCGGTTTTCCAGTCAAAACCATGAAGACTGATACGCCGCTATCGCGAGCAAGCTCGCTCCTACAGGGGAATTATCACGCCGGGTTGATGACACCTTCTGCATGCATCTGCCGCAACAACGCCGCGCCGTTCTCGATGAACTCATTCGATCCCACCGCACCGGCCTCAACCGCCAACCCCTGCAACTGCTCTGCCCCACTCAATTGAGGAAACTCGCCAATACGCTGCAACAACCGCCAGGCCAATGGGCTCAATTCGGAAAACCTCACGCTCCAGTCTTCCACCCGCCGCACCAGCAGCAAGGTCGGCTGGGCCGGCAATGTTTCAGGTTGATAGTCCGACCCCACCCGATGCACAGGCCACGTGTAGGCCAGGGGCCATGCCAACGCCGAAACCCGCAAGGCGCGGCCCAACAACTGCCCGACATCACTGGCTGGAATCGCCTCGGCTTCGGACTGCTGCAGCGCCATTTCCACCCATTCATAGTGTGCCAACTCCACCATGAACGGCGGCCAGGCCTCCCCGCTCAAGGCGGGTTGCGAGGCGAGGAATTCAACGAACTCCTGGGCGATCTCGCCGAACTTCGGCGTGCGCGCACGATGGTCACGCAGGAAAGCGCGCATCAGCGCACGCCAGCGCTCATCACCGAGAATCCTGATCAACACTGGAAAGGTGCCACTGAGCAATAGCGAAAGGTTGTTGAAAATCAGGTCCCGGTAGACTTGCACCCGTGCCATGTCCATCCCGACCGGTGGCGCACAGTGATCGGGATCGCGCAGGTAACGACCCAGGTTGATTTGCTCATCGAACAGGATTGATTTATCCACGATTCGGAGCCTCCGTTTGCAAGCGGCGAATGGTCTGCAACTCGGCGACCAGTTCGGTAATGGCCGGGAAGTTGAAATCGCGCTCCAGCAGCGTCGGCTGGGCGCCAAAACGCGCGTAGGCCGCGGCCAGCAGCGACCACACGGCCGGTTTCACCGATGCGCCATGGGTGTCGATTTTCAAGGTATCCGACTCATCGAAATGACCGGCCACGTGCATGGCCACCACCCGACCCGCGTCGATGTTGGCCAGGAAGGCCTGCGGATCGAAACGGTGGTTGATCGAGTTGACGTAAACGTTATTGACGTCCAGCAGCAGATCGCAATCGGCTTCGCGCAACACCGCGTTGGTGAAGGTCACCTCGTCCATGTCCTGCCGGGGCGCGGCGTAATACGAGACATTTTCCACGGCCAGGCGCCGGCCGAGAATGTCCTGTGCCTGACGGATCCGCGCAGCCACGTGATGCACCGCCTCCTCGGTAAACGGCAGCGGCAACAGGTCGTACAGGTGACCGTCATCGCTGCAGTAACTCAGGTGCTCGCTGTACAACGGCACCTTGTAGTGATCGAGGAACACCCTGACCTCACGGAGGAACCCGACATCCAGTGGTGCCGGCCCGCCCAACGAAAGCGACAGGCCGTGACAGGACAGCGGATAACGTTCGGCCAGGGTGTGCAACGCCACGCCATGGGCGCCACCGATGCCGATCCAGTTCTCCGGCGCGACTTCCAGAAAGTCGAAATCACCCATCGGGGCCGCCAGGAGATCTTTCATCAAACCGCGACGCAGGCCCAGCCCGACGCTGGTTTTGATTGAGGCAACAGAGGTTTGCATGATGTCGATCTCAAGGGGTCAGGTCGTATTGCTCACGCACCAGATGGCCGATGCCCATGCGGTCGAGCACGTCCATCGGACACAGGAACGTCACGCGCACGGTGCCCGGCAAGCGACTGATGTCGATGGAGCCGGTGATGGTCGCGCGGTTGAGCACTTCGTCGTAGGGCAAGCCCGTGACGCTGGCGGCACGTTGCAGACCGTTCTCTACCGCCACGTTGAGGTTCTCGCCGCTTCCGATGAAGGTGATCGGGCCGCTCTGTTCGATTTCGGTCTGGCCCCAGCGTGCGCCCAGCTCGCGAACGTTGCGCCGCTGCTCAGCGGTCATCGGCCGGGCCATGGGCGGCAGGTCGTCGAGGTTTTGCAGGATGATCGGGCCTTCCAGGCTCAGCGCCTTGATCACCTGCACCTGCACTTCGGTTTCGCCGGAGCAATCGGTGGCGTGCCCGGCGATTTCGCCATTGCCCTGCTGGGCATGCATGTCGCCCATGTACACACCGGCTCCCGGTACTTTCACCGGGCAGATCAACACGCAGCCCTCGCGGATCGAATTGGTGTCCATGTGCCCATCAGTCTTGGCCGCGTGCAGCTCTTCGCGGGTCATGCCAAAACGGTGCGGCGCGCCGATAAGGTACTGGCCGAAATCGGCGCAGTTGTGCGAATCCGGCAGATCTCGGGACGGCGTTGTACCGATGTTACCGAGGAATGGACGCATGTGCGCGGCAACACCGGGAATATCGGCGCGGGCCAGCGACAGGATCGAATGCTGCGCGGCGAATTCCGGAAGCGCCGACATTTGTGATGCATTGCCGGCCAGGCGGTTGGCCACATTCTGATTGACGGTCAGGCTGACCTGGTTCTGCGCATCGAACACGATCACGTAACCATGACTGAACCGGAACGCACTGACTTCTGCGCCACAGGTATTGCAGCGGATCGAATCCTCTCCGATGCCCTCGACGTGGCTCGCCGGGTGTTCGGTGCCGCATTTGGAGCAGAATTTGGCAACGAAAGGATCGCCGTGGTAACGGCCTTCGACAAAGCTCATCACCCCGGAGGACGTTGCCTGTGAGGTGACGCGCAGGCTTTTGATCTTGATCGCCACGGCGTCGCCGATCTCGGCTCCCGCGATGGCCACCGGTTGCGTCACTTCATGCCCGCCCTCGAAAGCCGGCGTGATCATCGGCCCCCAGCAGCCAGGCGGCGTCCCGGTGACCAGGGTGCCACCGTCGGCCAACGGGCCCAGCATCGGCTGGCTCGGGCCGATGAGGCCATTGGTGTACTGCTCGACGCGCAAACGCTGCACGGGTTCGGATTTCAGGTCTGTTTCAGGCTTAAACGTGCTCATTGTTATCCCCGGACGGTAGGTGCCAAACGACCTGAACAGTTCATCGCAGCTTTGTATCTGGGCTGTGTTCGGGGGCGAGCGGGAAATGGTGGGGAGTGTATCGAGAGGGTGCCTGGATACACTGCGATACATGAATCCCACAGAGAAAAGTGGTTATCAGAGGTACTTTCGTCGCTCAGGTCACCTGCACGCTGCCGGCGAACTAAACTCAATGAACCCACAACCACCGCCCAGAGCCCGCTGCCTCCAACAACATGACCCTGGACCCTGCAACAGGAGCGCACGTGATGGACGAGGCCAGGCTTAACGATTTCATGGGCAAACTGGTGAGCGACATGGGCGGCGCGGCCATGCTCGCCAATGTCATCCTCGGCGAAGAGCTCGGCCTGTATCGGGCCATGGCCGACAGCCAACTGATCAGCCCCGAGGCCCTTGCGGGCAAAACCGGCTGTAACGCCCGCCTGCTACGCGAATGGCTCAGCGCCCATGCGGCTTCGGGCTACATGGAACACCACGACGGCCAGTTCCGCCTGCCGGAAGAACAAGCGCTGGCGTTGGCGATCGAAGCGTCGCCGGTGTACGTGGCGGGGGGTGTCGGCGTGGTCGCGTCGTTCTTCCACGACAAGGATAAACTGGTCAACGCCATGCGCGGCAACGGCGCCCTGCCCTGGGGGGACCACCATCCGTGCATGTTCAGCGGCACCGAGCGTTTTTTCCGGCCCGGGTATCGCGCACACCTGGTGGCCGAATGGTTGCCGGCCCTGGACGGCGTAGTCGAAAAACTGCAGGCCGGTGCCAAGGTGGCGGACATCGGCTGCGGACACGGCGCCTCGACGGTGATCATGGCGCAGGCGTTCCCGCAGTCGCAGTTCGTTGGCTTCGACTACCATGCTCCGTCCGTGAGCGTCGCCACCCAGCGTGCCGAGGAAGGCGGTGTGTCCGACAGGGCGCGGTTCTTCCAGGGTACCGCGAAGAGTTACCCCGGCAATGACTATGACCTCGTCTGTTACTTTGATTGCCTGCACGATATGGGCGACCCGGTGGGCGCGGCCCGTCATGCCTGCCAGTCGCTGAAACCCAACGGCACGGTGCTGCTGGTCGAACCCTTCGCCAACGACCGGCTCGACGACAATATCACCCCGGTGGGACGGCTTTTCTACGCCGCCTCGACTTTTATCTGCACGCCCAATTCGCTGTCCCAGGAAGTCGGGCTCGGGCTCGGCGCCCAGGCAGGCGAGGCACGATTGCGCCAGGTGTTCACCGAGGCGGGGTTCAGCACATTCCGCCGGGCGACAGAAACGCCGTTCAACCTGATTCTGGAGGCGAGGAAATAAGCCCTACTTTCCCCTTCCTGTAGGAGCGAGCATGTCGAGGCGTCGAACCGTCGCGATGGCGGTGTATCAGCCAATACAGTTTTGAATGACACACCGCATCGCGATCTCGCTCCTACAGGGGTGTGTTTGAGGTGGTAACCTGCATGGATTCAAGGTGACCCGGAGTATTGAACATGCTCGACCGCCCGATCCATGACCAGCTTGATCGCCTCCAGCACTTCATGGCCGAGCAGCCATTCGCGGTACTGACCGGCGCCGGCATCAGCACCCCGTCCGGTATTCCTGACTACCGCGACAACCAGGGCGTGCGCCGGGGCCGGCAACCGATGATGTACCAGGAATTCCTCGGTGCCCCGGAGTCCCGCCGCCGTTACTGGGCCCGGGCCATGCTCGGCTGGCCGCGGGTGCGCCAGGCGCAACCTAATGCGGCGCACGAAGCCCTGGCCACGCTGCAAGGCACGCGGCAGATAGGCGGCCTGATCACCCAGAACGTCGACACCTTGCACGACCAGGCCGGCAGTCGCCATGTGATCGAACTGCATGGCAGCCTGCATCGGGTGCTGTGTCTGGACTGCGGGCAGCGCAGCGAGCGTGATTCGATCCAGCGGTTGATGGAGGCGCAGAACCCCTATCTGGCCGGCGTCGACGCCGTGCAGGCACCCGATGGCGACACCCTGCTCGATGCAGCGTTCGAGGCACGTTTCCAGGTGCCGCACTGCCCCCACTGCGCCGGGGAACGGATGAAACCGGACGTGGTGTTTTTTGGTGAGAACGTGGCGCAGCAGACGGCGGCCAAGGCCATGGAATCGGTCGAAAACGCCGCTGGGCTATTGGTGGTCGGCTCTTCGCTAATGGCCTACTCGGCCTTCCGCCTGTGCCGGGCGGTGGTGGATCAGGGCAAGCCGCTGATCGCGATCAACCTGGGTAAGACCCGGGCAGACGATTTGCTCGACCTGAAGATCGAGGGCTCCTGCGAGCAGTTGTTGCCGTTGCTGGTGCAGCGACTGAACACCTGAACTCCCCGATCCCCTGTAGGAGCGGTGATTACAAGTTCCACGACTCGCGAAGCACATCAAACAACGCCTGGGCCGCCGCAGACAGCTCCACCCCGGGCTTGGTCAGCACGCCAATCGCCCGTTCCACCACGGGTTCCTGCAAGGTGATGCAGCGTGCGCCCAGTTCGCGCATCTGCCCGGCGCACAAAGCCGGTACCGCGCTCACCCCCAGGCCGCTGGCGACCATGCGGCCCACCGTCGCCAGTTGATGGCTTTCGAACTCCACCGGCAGCTTCATGCCCCGCGCCTGCAAATGTTCTTCGAGCATCACCCGTACCGTCGAGGGTCGTTGCAGGGTGATGAACGGCTGTTCCAGCAGCGTCTGGAAGTCGATGTGTTCGCGGCTGGCAAATGGCGAATCCAGCGGTACCACCGCGACAAACCGATCGCGATACAACGGTGTGAACTCAAGGGAGGTGGTCATGCTCGGCTCGAACGCCACGCCCAGTTCCACCTGCCGATCGCGCACCAGCTCCAGCACCTGCTCGTTGATCACGTCGTTGACCGTGACGTTGACGTTCGGATAGCGGGCGCGGAAGGTCTTGAGGATCGGCGGCAGCAGGTTGCCGGCAAAGGAAGGCATCGCCGCCAGGGTCACGCGACCGCGTTGCAGGGTGAACCGCTGGCGCAGTTCATCCTCGGCGTTGTCCCAGTCGGCGATCAAACGACGGGCGAGTGGCACTAGCGCCTCGCCTTCGGCGGTGAGTGCCACATTGCGCGTGTTGCGCGTAAACAGACGGCCGCCCAGCCCCTCCTCCAACGCCTTGATGGTCAGGCTCAGGGCCGATTGCGACAGGTGCAAGCGCTCACAGGCCACGGCAAAGCTCAGGCTCTGGGCCACGGCCAGGAAAGCGCGGATCTGCTTGACAGTCATGTCCTGGGGCTCCAGTTGTAAGCTACAAGCTTTAAGCTGCAAGCATGAAGCGGTGTTTTGTTGAGTTTTATCTATCAATCAACCTTAAAAATCAACTTAACAAATGAATATCCCGGCGAGACACTTCATTCCATACGGCTAGCCAGCCGCCCACAAAGAATAAAAGAGGTGCATATGGCAGGTTTCGACAAGCGCGTGAGTTCCTACGAGGAAGCTCTGGCAGGTCTTGAAGACGGCATGACCGTGATCGCGGGTGGCTTCGGCCTGTGCGGTATTCCGGAAAACCTCATCGCCGAGATCAAGCGCAAGGGCACCCGCGACCTCACCGTGGTCTCCAACAACTGCGGTGTCGACGGTTTTGGCCTGGGTGTGCTGCTGACCGACCGGCAGATCAGCAAGGTCGTGGCCTCCTACGTGGGCGAGAACAAGCTGTTCGAAGAGCAACTGCTCAAAGGCGAGATCGAGGTCATCCTGACCCCGCAAGGCACCCTTGCCGAAAAAATGCGTGCTGGCGGTGCCGGCATTCCGGCCTTCTTTACCGCCACCGGCGTCGGCACCCCGGTTGCAGAAGGCAAGGAAGTTCGCGAATTCCACGGCCGTAAATACCTGATGGAAGAGTCCATCACCGGCGACTTCGCCATCGTCAAGGGCTGGAAGGCCGACCACTTCGGCAACGTGATCTATCGTCACACCGCCCAGAACTTCAACCCGCTGGCCGCTACGGCGGGCAAGATCACCGTGGTCGAAGTCGAAGAAATCGTCGAACCCGGCGAGCTGGACCCGGCGCAGATCCACACCCCTGGCATCTACGTCGACCGGATCATCTGCGGCACGTTCGAAAAACGCATCGAACAACGCACCGTACGCAAGTGATCCCCTGCCCCCGGACCGAATGAAGGAATAACAACAATGGCACTTTCCCGCGAACAAATGGCTCAACGCGTCGCCCGTGAAATGCAGGACGGCTTCTACGTGAACCTGGGCATCGGCATTCCGACCCTGGTCGCCAACTACATTCCCGAAGGCATGGAAGTCATGCTGCAATCGGAGAACGGCCTGCTCGGCATGGGCCCGTTTCCTACCGAAGAAACGATCGATGCCGACATGATCAACGCCGGCAAGCAAACCGTGACCGCGCGTATTGGCGCTTCGATCTTTTCGTCCGCCGAATCCTTCGCGATGATTCGCGGCGGTCATGTCGACCTGACCGTGCTGGGCGCCTTCGAAGTGGATGTGCAAGGCAATATCGCTTCGTGGATGATTCCCGGCAAACTGGTTAAAGGCATGGGCGGCGCCATGGACCTGGTAGCCGGCGCCGACAACATCATCGTCATCATGACCCACGCCTCCAAGGACGGTGAATCCAAGCTCTTGTCCCAATGCAGCCTGCCGCTGACCGGCGCGGGCTGCATCAAGCGCGTACTGACCGACCTCGCTTACCTGGAAATCGAAAACGGCGCGTTCATTCTCAAGGAACGTGCGCCAGGTGTCAGCGTCGAGGAAATCGTTGCCAAAACCGCCGGTAAACTGATCGTGCCAGAGCACGTTCCAGAAATGCAGTTCGCTGACCAGTGAGGAATCCTTCCATGCAAGAAGTCGTCATTGTTGCCGCCACGCGCACCGCAATCGGCAGTTTCCAGGGTTCGCTGGCCAGCGTATCCGCCGTGGACCTGGGTGCCGCGGTGATCCGCCAGTTGCTGGCACAAACCGGCCTGGACCCTGCCGAAGTCGATGAAGTGATCATGGGCCAGGTCTTGACCGCCGGCGCCGGGCAGAACCCTGCGCGCCAGGCCTCGATCAAGGCTGGCCTGCCCTTCGCCGTCCCGGCGATGACCCTGAACAAGGTCTGCGGCTCGGGCCTCAAGGCCCTGCACCTGGCCACCCAAGCGATCCGTTGCGGCGATGCCGACGTGATCATTGCCGGCGGCCAGGAAAGCATGAGCCTGGCCAATTACGTGATGCCCGGCGCGCGCACCGGCCTGCGCATGGGTCACGCCCAGATTGTCGACACCATGATCAGCGATGGCCTGTGGGATGCGTTCAACGACTACCACATGGGCATCACCGCCGAGAATCTGGTCGAGAAATACAACATCAGCCGCGAACAACAGGATGCTTTCGCCGCCGCTTCTCAGCAAAAAGCCACGGCCGCCATCGAGTCCGGACGGTTCGTCGATGAGATCACGCCGATCCTGATCCCGCAGCGCAAGGGCGATCCGCTGTCCTTCGCCACCGACGAGCAGCCACGGGCAGGCACCACTGCCGAATCCCTGGGCAAGCTCAAAGCCGCCTTCAAGAAGGACGGCTCGGTGACCGCCGGCAACGCCTCGTCCTTGAACGACGGCGCCGCCGCCGTGATCCTGATGAGCGCCGAAAAAGCCAAGGCACTGGGCCTGCCGGTACTGGCGAAAATCGCTGCCTACGCCAACGCGGGCGTAGACCCGGCGATCATGGGCATCGGTCCGGTATCGGCCACGCGCCGTTGCCTGGACAAAGCCGGCTGGTCCATCGACCAGCTCGACCTGATCGAAGCCAACGAAGCCTTTGCCGCCCAATCGCTGGCGGTGGCCAAGGACCTGGAATGGGACCTGCAAAAGGTCAACGTCAACGGCGGCGCGATTGCCCTCGGCCACCCGATCGGTGCCTCGGGCTGCCGCGTATTGGTGACCCTGCTGCACGAGATGATCAAGCGCGACGCCAAAAAAGGCCTCGCCACCCTGTGCATCGGTGGGGGCCAAGGCGTCGCACTGGCGCTGGAACGGGCGTAACCCCAACGCGTTCGACAGGCTGTACGGGGACCCACGAAGAACCGTCGCAGCCTGGCAAAACACCCGGTGCACCTTTCGGTGTCACCGGGTTCTTTTTTTCTGGCGTTGGATCCGGGCCTGCCTGTGGGGCGTGGGCATCAGCTCAGGAATTGCAGGATCAACCAGCTATTGGCCCCACTGATCACCACAAACAGCCCCCACGCCAGCACCCGCGTCGGCAAACGATTGACGAACGGCCCCATCAACTGGTGATCGTTGGTCATGCGGATCAGCGGATACAGGGCAAACGGCAACTGCAAACTCAGCACCACCTGGCTCAACACCAACAGTTTGCCAATCGCGTTGTCGCCCATCAGCCACACGCCGATGAACGCCGGTATCAGCGCCAGTCCTCGGGTGATCAACCGGCGTTGCCAGCAGGGAATTCGCAGGTTCAGGTAACCCTCCATGATCACCTGCCCGGCGATGGTGCCGGTGAACGTCGAACTTTGCCCGGACGCCAGCAGCGCCACGCCGAACAGGACGCTGGCCAATGCTCCGCCCACCAGCGGGTCGAGCAGGTGATAGGCGTCCTGGATGTCCACCACATCGGTATGCCCGGTCTTGTGGAAGGCCGCCGCGGCGAGAATCAGGATCGCGGCGTTGACCAGCAAGGCCAGCGCCAGGGAGCCAATGGTGTCGATGCGTGCCAGTTTCACCGCATCCTGTTTGCTGGCCAGATCCTTGCCGATCATCCGCGTCTGCACGATCGAGGTGTGCAGATACAGGTTATGCGGCATCACCGTCGCCCCGAGAATCCCGATTGCCAGATACAGCGGCGCGGCGTCGCCGATGGCGGAAAGTGATGGGGTGAATCCCCGGGCAACGTCCGGCCAATAAGGTTTGATCAACAGCAGCTCTACGAAAAAGCACGCACCGATGGTGCCCACCAGCACCAGCATGATCGCTTCCAGTCGGCGAAAGCCGCGGTTCTGCAGGGCCAGCACCAGCAGGGTGTCGAACGCCGTGAGGGCGATGCCTGCACTCAGCGAGCAGCCCAACAGCAAGTGGAACGCCAGCGCACAGCCGAGCACTTCGGCGAGGTCGGTGGCGATGATCGAGATTTCCGCCAGTACCCACTGTGTCCGCGCGGTTCGGGTGCTGTAGCGCTCGCGGGATAACTGCGCCAGGTCGCGCCCTGTGGCGATGCCAAGGCGTGAACACAGGCACTGCACCACCATCCCCGCCAGGCTTGCCAGCAACACCACAAATAACAGGCTGTAGCCAAAGCGCGAACCGGCCTCGATGGCGGTCGCCCAGTTGCCCGGGTCCATGTAGCCGATGGACACCAGCAGGCCTGGGCCGGCAAAACGCAGCACGCGCTTGAAGAAAGACGCATGCGGATCAACGGCAACGCTGCCCGCGACTTCCGGCGGGCAAAAAGGCGCAGTGGCGATTTTGGGCAAACTGAATTTCACGCAGGCATTCCAGAAACGGGCGGGAGGGGGCAGCTTAGACGTTTCGCGCCGATCGGACAAAGGGACAACGCCCTGTAGGAGCGGGCTTGCCCGCGATGGTAGCCCCAGACACCGCAGGCATCCAGACAGCCCACGTCACCGTTAACGACCATCGCGACGGTTCGACGCCTCGACAAGCTCGCTCCTACAGGGGCGCATGTTGTATACAAAATTAATGCGGATATAGAGCAATCCATTCATCACGGTGCTAACGTTGCCGACTCACAGGTTGGAGGTGTACGCGTGCTGTTGCTCAAACTGTTGGTGATTCCCGGTTTTCTGCTGCTGATTTCACTGGCCGGTAAACGTTGGGGTCCGAGTGTCGCGGGTTGGTTGTCGGGTTTGCCAGTGGTCGTCGGGCCGATTCTGTTTTTCCTCGCCGTCGAACAGGGCGATGCGTTCGCCGCGCAGTCGGCGACGGCAGCCTTGTCGGCGATGTTTGCGATGATCGCCTTCTGCATCTGCTACGCCCGGGTCGCCCAACGTGCCGGATGGCCGTGGGCGCTGACGGTTTCATTGCTGGTCTGGGCGACGGCGGCCGGGGTGCTGTCGCTGATACCGGCCTCCCTGGTGATCTCGGTGATCGCGGCTGCAACCGCCCTGCTGGCGGCACCGTACCTGTTCCCCGCCGTTAAACCCGTGGTGTCGGGCCCTGCGCCGAAATCCGACAAATTGCTGCTGCGCATGATCGCAGGCGCCCTGCTGACCCTCGCCGTCACCTGGCTGGCGAGCACCGTCGGTGAACGCTGGAGCGGTCTGCTCGCGGTGTTTCCGGTGTTGGGCAGTGTGATGGCGGTGTTCTCCCAGCAAAGCCGCGGGCCGGCCTTCACGGCCGCCCTGCTGCGGGCGACGGCAACCGGCATGTATTCGTTTGCCGCGTTCTGCCTGGTCGTGGCGATGGCCTTGCCGAGACTGGGCCTGGGCGGTGGTTTTGCGCTCGGTATCGCGGTATCGGTGATGATGCTGGGTGTGACTAAACGCCTGTTAAACCAACCAGCCCGGACAGGATAAGGGTTGCTCAACCTGAGGCCTTTTACCTTTCCCACAAGTGACGACAAAAACCCCTTATTCCTAGATCTCTCCCACATGTTTTTCCGGTTGGCCGTCGGAAGCCCAAGGCGTAGCGTTGTCACGACAAAAGACGGTATGGCCAAGGAGAGCGCCACCATGCGATTGAACCAGCAACAAAACCCCGTAGCCTTTCAGTATGCCCAGCTCCTCGATCACGCCTATAGCGTGTTTGGCGGAAAACCATTTGCCGAGCAATGGCTGAACAGTCCTTGCAAGCATCTGGAAGGCCAGATCCCTTTTGGAACTCCTCGACAACGCGCTCGGTTTCGAGCGAGTGGAAGGTTATTTGACCCGTATCGAGTACGGGGTCTATCAATGAACCCTCTGCCCTGGGATGGAAAATGGCATGCCTGGCGCCTGGATCGCGAGGCCTTTAAAAACACCTGGGCCAGCGGGGTCGGTGCGCAAAAGGCCGGTGGCCGTTGGAATCCGCCAGGGCGCCGGATCATCTATGCGTCGGCGGACCCTTCCACAGCCATTCTGGAAGTGGCAGCCCACGCCGGGTTTGACCTGACCGTCCGTTAGCTCGCGCTGGAACACGCGACAGCCTCCATGGGATGATCGCCCCCCACCGCGAGTCCACCCTGGAGAGTACGAATGTCACTGTTGAGTAAAAAAGCCGTTGTCCTGTTGCTGGCTGCGGTGGCCAGCCTGGGGACTTTGAATGCCTATGCTGCCAAGGCAGCCGATACCGGGCCGGCGCCGAAGGTTTCGCTGCTGGGCGCTAAATTCAAGTTCACCTTGCCCAAGGGCTTTGTTGCCAACCCTCTTCCGGCCAGCCCGACCGGTGCGAGCGGCACCATGTACACCAATGAGACCACCAAGACCGTGGTCATCGTCGCCGAGAACACCGTCCCCGGCGGCGTTAATGCCAAGGACAACGACGGGGCGTTCCTGGACGCCGCAGCCGCCGACTTTGCCACCGAGCAAGCCAGGGCATTGCCGGACTTCACCAAACTCAGCGAAAAAAGCTTCACACAAAAAGGCACCGGCCTGGGCGTAAGGCAAATCGACAGCACCGCCACCCAGGGCGGCGGCAAGACCCTCGATACCACACTGATGGCGGCCTCGGGCACGCGCATGGCATTGGTTCAGGTGATATCCCGCCTCAGCGACAATGCCGGCCACGAAGCGCTGATCAAGCAAATCGTCTCGGGCAAGTGAAAATCAGGGATTAAGGCGTTGCAGCCAGGCGCTCAAGTCCTGCATCTCGGTGGCACTGATGCTGTGTCCCACGCCCGGGTAGGCGTGAAACTCGGGTTTGAGTGACAGGCTCTTCAACAGGCTTTCAGCCTCGGTGCCATCGTTGAAAGGCAAGCGTTTGTCTGCCGTGCCATGGCCAATGAAAATTGCCAATGACTGGCGCTTTTCTTCAGGTTTGAGTTCGGACTTGAGCACCGGCAAGATCCGACCGCTCAACGCGGCGATCCCACCCACGGCCTCGGGGTGACGCAACGCCACTTCGTAGGACATGATCGCGCCCTGGCTGAAACCCACCAGGTAAACCTTGCCTGGCTCGGTGTGATATTTCTTCGCGGCCTGTGTGATGAAATCCAGCAACACCTGACCACTGGTTTTCAGATCTTCCGTATCACCGTTGTAGGCACCCTCGCCTTTCTTGCGAAACCACTGATAGCTGCCCTCCTGCATCACCATCGGTGCGCGCACCGACAGGTAGGTATAGCGCGCCGGAAGCTCGTCCTTGATGCCGAACAGATCCTGCTCGTTACTGCCGTAGCCGTGCAGGAAAATGACCAGCGGTTGATCGACGGAATCGGAGCTGGCCTGCTCAAGGTATTTGAGCGGCAGGTCGGTGTGCAGCATGGGTTGGGCATGGACGGTGGCGGACATCAGCAGTGCCAGCATAGCGAGAACTTTCAACATGAGGCTTCCTTCACAAAGCGCAGGATTCGCCGCAAAGCCTAACATTGTGAAGTGCACCGGCAAGTGCTGATCGTTCCCAGCCCATGGGGAACGATCAGCCACCACTCAGTCGTTGATCAGTTTCCCGGCCCGAATCGCTTCACGCCCGGCCACCTTCGCCAGCCAGGTACCCGGCTGGGTGTAGCGACCACGATCGATGGCGAACAACACGCCACTGGTCCCGGCGCACACGGTGGTGACCCTGTCGCTCAACGGGTCGACCACTTCGAACAACGCATCGTCCTTCTCAACCCACTCACCCGCATTACGCAAGAAACTGACCACGCCATGGTGGGGTGCAAACAGGTACTGCGTGCCTTCGAACGGCATCCCCTCGCAACTCGCATCCGGCGCCTCTGGCCAGTCGCCGGCGATGAACCCCTGCTCGGCCAGGAACCCGAGGATCGCTTCACAGTTGGCTTGAGCCTGATCGATCCGGGTGTCACCCATGCTGCCCAGCTCCAGAGTGGTCGCCAGGTTGGCCAGTGGAATGGCCGCCTCGGGAAACGCCTTGGCCAGCCGCAGCCACGGCGAAGAACAGGACTCGTCGAACGAGCTACCGCCCGAATCTTCACACAGTAGCGCAACGCCCGCCTTCAGGCGCGCCGCCAACGACTGCCACTGTGGCCAGTGTTGCGGCAAGGCGTAAATGTGGATGGCCGCCTCAAAATCACAATGCAGATCAAGGGTGATGTCAGCGTCACAGGCGTGGCGCAACAAAAGGCGATGCATGGCCTCAAGCTGCGACGCAGCAGCGGGCAAGCCGTCGAGCACCTCGCCCATGGCCTGACGGATCAGTGCGATGTTGGCCTGGGCGTTCGCGCCGAGGCGATCACCGATCAACTCGGCGACCGGTGCGCTCAGTTCCACGAACGAGCGGTTGAAATTCTTGCCGCTGCCCAGCTCGAAACGGCCCATGTGGCTGCCTTGCAGGTGCTGATCGAGACCGATGGGATTGGCCACCGGCACCAGCTCGATCACGCCTTGCAACTGGCCTTGGGCTTCGAGTTCGGCCAGTCGTTTTTTCAGTTCCCAGGCAGTGCGCATCCCCGGCAGTTCGTCCGCGTGCAGACTGGCCTGGATATAGACCTTGCGCGCTCCTGTGCCATATCGGAACACGCTCAGGGTGCGTTCGGTGCCGAGGTGGCTCCAAGGGAGCGGGTGGTCGATGCGTTGCATGGGAACTCCTCAATACTCAAACAGCATGATCCCTTGTGGGATCTACCAATAGCTTTTGACTTCGACAGTGAGTGCACATAAAAAAAGTGGCCACCGCATCAACGGGGCCACTTTTTTTCTACGGTGAATTAATGACCGTAGACGTCGAAATCAAAGTACTTGTCCTGCACCTGCTTGTACTTGCCGTTGGCACGGATTTCGGTAATAGCGGTGTTGAATTTGTCCGCCAGCTCCTTGTCACCCTTGCGTACGGCAATACCGGCACCGCCGCCGAAGTACTTGGCGTCTTCGTAGGTCGGGCCGACAAAGGCAAAGCCCTTGCCCGCGTCGGTTTTCAGGAAACCGTCATCGAGGTTGACCGAGTCGGCGAGCAGCGCATCGACGCGACCGGAAACCATGTCCAGATTCGCTTCCTGCTGCGAGCCGTAACGCACCAGCTCGATACCGGCCGGCACCAGCACTTCGGTGGCAAAACGGTCGTGGGTACTGGCACGCAGCACGCCGACTTTCTTGCCCTTGAGTTCGGTGAGCGGATCCTTGATGTCGGTGCCAGCCTTCATCACGAAGCGCGCCGGGGTGTGGTAGTACTTGATGGTGAAGTCGACGTTCTTCTTGCGGTCGTCAGTGATGGTCATGGACGACAGGATCGCGTCGATTTTCTTGACCTTCAGTGCCGGGATCAGGCCATCGAACTCTTGCTCGACCCAGGTACATTTGACGTTCATCTGCTCGCACAGCGCGTCGCCGATATCGACGTCGAAACCGGTGAGTTTGCCGTCAGGGGTTTTCATCGAGAATGGCGGGTAACCGGCTTCGATACCGATACGGATCGGCTTGGCGTCATCAGCCACGGCGGTCAGGGACAACATCGACAGTGCCAGGGCACCGAACATCACTAGCTTCTTCATTTATAACTCCCGTGTACGGAGGCTTTTATTGGCAGCATTCGATTGTCAGCTTTCGGTCAGAGCTTTGTTATGTGAGAAAACCGAAGAGGCCGGCAGTCTAGAGCGGCTGTACACGGGTAAATTGTGCGCAAGCGACAAAAACTTATAAAAAAGGCGAGATCGTTTCAGCTCCGGACCTGCCCCTTATCAGGTAGCACCCGGTCCGGACGCGGGTCAGATTAATGGTTTTGCCAGATCAACATTCACAACCAATGACGGCAGCGCCTGGGAGGGGCCGAGGGACACTCAATTCAAACCCTTCATCCAGCCACCCCATCACCCCGCCGATCATTTCCTTGACCGGATAACCCAACGCGGCGAGTTTCACCGCCGCCTTATTGGCACCGTTGCAGTGAGGCCCCGCGCAATAGACCACGAAAAGCGTGGAGGTGGCGTAACCGGTTAGCTGTTCGGCGCTCAACAACCGTCCCGGCAGGTTGATGGCGCCTGGCACATGACCGCGCTCGTATGCCAGCGGACCACGGGTGTCCACCAGGACAAAATCAATTTCACCTGCCTGTTGACTGGCGTAGACATCGGAACAATCGGTTTCAAACGTCAGGCGATTGCTGAAATGCATCAGGGCAATGGCCGACGGGGCGGCGGGGATATTGCGAACCAGACTGGTCATGGGCAGTGCTCCAGAGTTTCGATGAGGATGAGCGGACTTTATCCGCCCGCCACTTGCCGCTAAAGTGGCGCACAAGACAGCTACCGGGAATTTTACGCCAAATGCATCCCACCCCTGGATTGGTCGCCATTTTGGCGTACGACGACCTTTGCACCTTCGAGTTCGGTATCGCCGTGGAGATCTTCGGCCTGGCGCGGCCGGAGTTCGATTTCCCTTGGTACGAACACCGCATTGCCGCAGTTGACGAGGGCCCTATGCGCGCGATGGGCGGTATTCAGGTGCTGGCCGATGGCGGCCTGGAGCTGCTCGCGGATGCCCGGACCATCATCATTCCCGGTTGGCGCGATCGCAACGCTGCGGTGCCTGATAGCTTGATCGTCGCCCTGCGTCAGGCCCATGGGCGCGGTGCACGGTTGCTCTCGATCTGTTCCGGAGTATTTGTGCTGGCGGCGACCGGCCTGCTCGACGGCCATAGCGCCACCACCCACTGGCGCTACACCACGGAACTGGCCGAGCGATACCCGAATATCCTGGTCGACCCCGACGTGCTCTACGTCGACTCCGGTCAATTGATCACCTCGGCAGGCAGCGCCGCCGGCATCGATGCCTGCCTGCACCTGGTCACGCGGGATTTCGGTACACAAGTGGCCAACTCCGTGGCCCGCCGGCTGGTGATGTCGCCGCAACGCACCGGTGGCCAAGCGCAATTCATTCCGACACCCGTCAGCCCTACACCGCGCAGCGACCTATCACGCGTCATGCAGTGGGCGCGAGAGCGTTTGCACGTTCCGTTGCAAGTGCGCGAGCTGGCCAGCGAAGCAGCGATGAGTGAAAGAACCTTCCTGCGCCGTTTCACCGAGGCCACCGGCCTTGCGCCTAAAGTCTGGTTACAGCACGAACGCCTGGCACGGGCACGGGAGTTGCTGGAAAGCACCCACCAAAACACTGACCAGATTGCGCAGCAGTGCGGTTATCGCTCGGTGGAGAGTTTCCGGGTGGCGTTTCGCACGGTGGTAGGCGTGCCTCCTTCAACGTACCGGGAGCGATTCGGGCGTGGGGTCAAGGCTTGCGCAACAGATAGGTATCCATGATCCATCCATGGGCCGCTCTCGCCGCCTTGCGTACCCGCTCGATTTCATCCGCCACGTCCTCGAGCTTACCGTTGATGAGAATTTCATCCGGTGTGCCCAGGTAGGCCCCCCAATAGATTTCCGTATCTCGATCCACCACCTGCTGGTAGGAATTCTGCGCATCGAGCATCACCACCAGGCTGTCGGCGTCGCTCACTTGCCCGGCTGCCAACCGTCGACCCGTGGTGATTTCGATCGAACGACCAATACTGTTCAGCGGCACCTTGTGTTGCGCCGCAAGCGCCTGGACGCTGGTGATGCCTGGAATCACGTCGAACTCAAACGTGCATCGCCCCGACGCCAGGATCGCGCGCAGGATCCGGATGGTGCTGTCGTATAGCGCCGGATCACCCCACACCAGGAAGCCGCCGCACTGGTCGTCAGAGAGTTCTTCACTGATCAGCCGCTCGAAGGTGCGCTGCTTTGCAAGGTTCAGATCCTCCACACTCGCCTTGTAGTCCACATCGCCGTGCTCACGTTCCGGACTGTGGGCTTCAACAAACCGGTAGGTATGATCGCTGATGTAGGTTTCGCAAATCTCGCGGCGCAGGTCGATGAGTGTGTCCTTGCTCTGCCCCTTGTCCATGAGAAAAAACACATCCACTTGATTGAGCGCCTTCACGGCCTGCATCGTGATGTAGTCAGGGTTGCCGGCGCCGATGCCGATGACCATCAGTTTTTTCATTAACGCGAACCCTCAAGGTCAGCCCCTGGCAAACGCAGGCGCCAACGCCCGTTGAACCGCAAGTCGATGGCGGACAGAGGCTCAACATCGATGTGATTGAAAGCTGGACTCTGCAACACCTGAGTCAAGGCCGCACGAATGACAAAGGGATGCGTCACGGCAACGATATGGCCCGGCGTGGCTTCCAGTGTCGCCAGCCATGCCCCTACCCGCTCACCGAGTTGCGCCACCGACTCACCGCCATGGGGCGTCGCGTGCGGGTCATCGAGCCAGGCCTGCAGCGCCTCGGGTTCGGCGCTTTGCAGATCGCTGATCCGTGCACCTTTCCAACGGCCAAAATTGCAGTCTTGCAGCGCCTCGACAATCACCGCACCGCTGCCGCATAAAACGGCGGTTTGTCGCGTACGCAGTTCCGGGGCGCAGAAAAGACGCAGCCGGCCCTTGAACTGGCCGCCCAAGCAGCCGCTCGCTGACTGCCAATCCATCTCTAACGGCTCATCCTTAGGAAAACACGCTAATTTTTGTGCGACGGTTCTTGCGTGACACAACAAAGTCAAACGGGTCGACTGCACGGAAAATCACTCGGTTAAGGAAACTCAACGACATGAAGCGTTCGAACAGGCCTGATTGTGCCGTAAGAAAGGTGATCGAGGGCGATCGTTTCATCTCGAAAGTACACTTGCCAGCTATTAAAACAGCGATCTCCGACAGCCTTATCAGCGAGGGCCTACAAGACTGACTGACAGGCGCGTAACCCAAGACTGACGGGGATTTCATACCTGGATAATGCGGTAAACAACCTCGCAAAAATTCACTAGACAGGGGACGCAGGTTAAATAAATACTGCTGTAACGGATTATGAAATGTAAACAAACCCCTCATCCAGCAGGAGCCCGGATGCCCTCCCCGCAACACCAACCAACGTCTCTATAATCCTGATCGATGCGGTGCTGGCCACAGTGGCATAGACGCAGTACTGCCTCAGCTGATTAAAAACAAGAGCGGCGCCTGAAGACCAAAAAGCGACCGCCGACTCAATGCGTGGAAACCGACAGTGATAGTCAGGTTCGTGCCCAGCGCCGAACCCATTGATACAGGAGTGCATCCATGCTGGTCATACGCCCAGTGGAGTTAACCGACCTGCCCCAGTTGCAACGACTGGCTCACGACAGCCTCATCGGCGTGACGTCCCTGCCGGACAACGCCGAGCGCCTGCACGAACGGATCGTTGATTCGTGCAACTCATTCGATCAGGACGTGCGGTCTCCTGGTGGGCAAAACTACTTTTTCGTACTGCAGGACCTGACAAACCAACACCTGGCCGGCTGTTCGGAAATCCTCGCCACCGCCGGGTTCGACGAACCGTTCCATAGCCTGCGCAACCGACACTTCACCAGCGCCTCGCGGGAGCTGAACATCGAGCATGGCGTACCGGCGCTGTCGTTGTGTCATGACCTCAACGGCCACACCCTGTTGCGTGGTTTTCATATCGATGCGCCGCTGGTGCGCTCACCGGCCTCCGAACTGTTATCCCGGGCGCGCCTGATGTTCATCGCCGCCCATCCGCAGCGCTTTGCGCAAGCAGTCATCACCGAGATTGTCGGCTACAGCGACGCCGAAGGCCGGTCGCCCTTCTGGGACGCCGTGGGCAAGCACTTCTTCGACCTGCCCTACGCCGAAGCCGAGCGTCTTTGCGGGCTGGAAAGCCGTACCTTCCTGGCCGAACTGATGCCGCAATATCCGATCTACGTACCGATGCTCCCGCAGCCGGCACAGGATTGCATCGGTCGTATTCACCCCGACGGCCAGGACGCTTTCGATATCCTGGAGCGCGAGGGGTTCGAGACCAACAGCTACATCGACCTCTTCGACGGCGGCCCGACCTTGCATGCACGTCTGGCCGATATCCGCTCGATTGCGCAGAGCAAGGTCAACACCGTCCTGCGCAACGACAGCATCGATGCACGCGGTCGCTACCTGGTCAGTAACGAATCGTTGAAAGGTTTTCGTGCCATCGTCGCCGAGCTGGACTACCACGCCGGGCAACCGGTGTCCCTGGATGGCGAGATGTGCGCGGCCCTGAAGGTGACCGACGGCAGCCTGGTGCGGGTGATCGCCCTGTGAGCGCCTTGCGGACAGAGGTTCGATGCTCGCGGCAGCCAATGGAAGGAAGGGCTCCATGATCGTCCGCCCCGCGCGAATCACAGACCTCGCCGCCTTGTTGACACTGGCTCGGCAAGCCGTACCTGTGCTGGCCGCCCTGCCCGCCGACGAGGAACGCCTGGCCCACCGCCTGCGCTGGACACAAAGGGCCTTCGCCGGACAGATCGAACGGGCCGACGCCGATTACCTGTTCGTGCTCGAGGACGACGATCAGCAGGTCGTCGGCATCAGCGCCCTGACGGGAGCCATTGGCTTGCGCGAACCCTGGTACAACTATCGGGTCGGGATGACCGTCCGATCCTCCCCTGATCTGGGCATCCAGCGACAGATCCCGACATTGTTCCTGAACAACGAAATGACCGGCCAATCGGAAGTCCGTTCGTTGTTCCTGCGCCCTGATCAACGTCGAGGCAGCAACGGAAGGTTGCTGTCCCTGGGGCGTTTGTTGTTCGTGGCGGAATTTGCCGAACTGTTCGGTGAAAAGCTTATTGCCGAGCTGCGCGGCCGAGCCGATGAGCAAGGCTGCTCTCCCTTCTGGGACAGCCTGGGTCGGCACTTCTTCAAAATGGACTTCAACCACGCCCATCAATTGTCGAGGCTGGGCAGCAAGGCTTCCATCGCCGAGCTGATGCCACGCCAGCCACTTTACACCTGCCTGCTCACCGAACAGGCCCAGGCGGTCATCGGCAAGGCCCACCCCAACACCGAGCCGGCGATGAAAATCCTCACTGATGAAGGCTTCACTCACGAAGGCTATGTCGATATCTTCGATGCCGGTCCCGTCATCGAGGCGCCCCTGGCGAGGATCCGTAGCGTACGGGACAGCCAGGCGCTTGTGCTGGCAATCGGCACGCCGGACGACCATGCACCCGTCTGGCTGATCCACAATCGCCGGTTGGAAAACTGCCGCATTACCACGGCTCCCGCAAAGCGGGTGGGCAACAGTCTGATGGTCGATAGACTTACCGCCAAACGCCTGCAGTTGCAGCCGGGTGACTCGGTTCGCGCGGTGCCGCTGCTCTGCCACCAGGCGCGAGCGGTTGCCGCCTGAATGGCCTGATCTTCCTGCATCCGGGGCTTCAAAATGAAAAGTCCGACAAATTGGTCATCATAATTTCCCCCGTGGCGTGATAGCCTTTTGCGTCTTCGGCGTTGACACTCTTGCTCAAGCCTTTCCATTCCTTTGTATTGGTGGAACTTATATGTCCAGGCTTTCCCATCAAGATTTGCGCCGCAACTTCCGTGAACTGTTCGCTTCCAACAAGTGCTATCACACAGCGTCGGTCTTCGATCCGATGTCGGCACGCATCGCCGCAGACCTGGGCTTTGAGGTCGGGATCCTCGGTGGTTCGGTCGCCTCTTTGCAGGTGCTGGGCGCCCCCGACTTCGCCCTGATCACCCTCAGCGAATTCGCCGAGCAGGCCACCCGCATCGGTCGCGTCGCTCAATTGCCATTCATCGCCGACGCCGACCACGGCTACGGCAACGCGCTTAACGTCATGCGCACCATCGTCGAACTGGAACGCGCCGGCGTCGCCGCCCTGACCATCGAGGACACGCTGCTACCAGCGCAATTTGGCCGAAAATCCACGGACTTGATCGGCGTCGCCGAAGGCGTCGGCAAGATCCGCGCTGCCCTGGAAGCACGGGTCGACACCGAAATGGCCATCGTTGCTCGCACCAACGCCGGTATCCTGCCGGTGCAGGAAGTCATCAGCCGTACCCGGCAGTATCAAAAAGCCGGTGCAGACGGCATCTGCATGGTCGGCGTCCGTGATTTCGATCACCTGGAGCAGATCGCCGAGCACCTGAGCGTGCCGCTGATGCTGGTGACGTACGGCAATCCGCTGCTGCGCGACGATGATCGCCTCGCGGAACTGGGCGTACGTGTCGTGATCGACGGGCACGGTGCTTACTTCGCGGCCATCAAGGCGACCTATGACAGCTTGCGCGAACAACGCCAAATCTTCACCCAGGCCTCGGACCTGAGCGCGACGGAACTGACCCACACTTACACGCAGCCCGAGGAATACATCCGTTACGCGGAAGAATTCATGAGCGTGAAGGAATAACCCTGCACGCCCCCTATCCTGTAGGAGCGAGCTTGCTCGCGATGGTCTCCAGAACGCCGTTGGGTGTCAGATACCCGCGTCATCGTTGACGACCATCGCGACGGTTCGACGCCTCGACATGCTCGCTCCTACAGGTACAGGGGGAATTCAGCGCCTGGGGATGAATCACCGCGACACACCTGTGAAATGTTTGGCTATACATGAAGGGGGATAAACAAAAGTAACCCTAACAAGGACGCCCATGCAGACTTTCCAGGTGTTGATCATCGGCAGCGGTTTTGGTGGGCAGTGCGCGGCGATCAATTTGCTCAAGGCCGGTATCGATGATTTCCGCCTGCTTGAGCGACGTGACTTCTTCGGCGGCACCTGGTGCCAGAACACGTACCCCGGCGCCGCCGTGGACGTGCCTTCGCCACTCTATTCACTGTCCTTCGCGCCCTATCGCTGGACACAGATGTTCGCCGGGCAGGCAGAGCTGCATCGCTACACCCAGCATGTGGTGAAGCACTTTGGCCTGCGGGACAAGGTCGAACTGAATGCCAACGTCCTTCACGTCGAATGGGACGATGTAGCCCGACGCTGGACGGTGCACACAGCGGGCAAGGGCACCTTTCATGCACAGTTCCTGATCAACGCCACGGGGCCGTTGAGCCAGCCCGTGATCCCGCACTTCGAGGGCATGGAGCGCTTCCAGGGTAAGACGTTTCATACCAATAACTGGGATCACGCCTACGACTATCGGCAAAAACGCGTCGCCATCGTCGGCAGCGGTGCCAGCGCCGCCCAAGTGATTCCCGCGATTGCCCCGGATGTCGCGCATTTACATGTGTTCCAACGCTCGCCCCATTGGGTGCTGCCACGGGCTGACCGCGCCTTCGGGCCTGTACAACGTTGGCTGCTGGGTCTGAAACCGGCGTACAAATTGCTGCGCTGGATGATCTACTGGCAGTTCGAAACCCGCGTGATTGCCTTCAAGTATTCAAAGCCGGCTATCCGTCTGGTCCAGCTCCACGCGCTGCGCTTCCTCAAGCGGCAAGTGCCTGACCCGCAATTGCGTCGCAAATTGACACCGGACTACGCGATTGGCTGCAAGCGAGTCATCGTCTCCAGCACGCTCTACCCGGCCCTCGCTCGCCCCAATGTCACACTGCACTGCCGCGAACAAGGCATCTCTTCCATTGACGAAACCGGCATCAACACCCTGGACGGGCAGCACATCGACGTGGACCTGATTGTCTGGTCCACCGGTTACGACGCTACCGACGGAGTGATTTCCTACCCGGTCAGCGGAAAAAACGGCAAGCAATTGCGAGATTTCTGGGCGACCTACCCCCGCGCCTATCTCGGCACCAGCCTGCCAGACTTCCCCAACCTGTTCATCGTCACCGGCCCCAACACCGGCATTGGCCATACGTCAGCGCTGTTCATCATCGAATCGCAGATGAACTACATCCTCGATTGCATTCGCACCCTGAAAAAACAGGGTTTGCGCAGCATTGAAGTTCGCCCTGAGGCAGAACGTACCTACACTGAAATGATCCACAGGGAAATGGAACGCACGGTGTGGAAGTCCGGAGGCTGCCACAGTTGGTATCAAAGCAAGAGTGGGCATGTGATCGCCATGTTCCCCGGGTTCAGTTTCAGCTACCACCAATTGACCCGGGCGCTGAAACCCGCCGATCACATTCTGTCTTGATCAGAGAGAAGGGAGACGCCTGATGCTTTTGTTGGTTGTCGTCATTGCGGTTTTCATCGCCTGGAGCTGGTTGAGCTACCCAGCCATCGGTTACTGGCTCTATGACCTGAACATGGCGGCCGAAGCGAAATTGTATCGGCTGCACAAGATTGTCGTGCCGATCGCAGAAATGACTGTTTCGACTTGGCAGGGTGGCCCCTATGAAGCCTCGAGCAGTGTGCTGATGTTGCATGGCTACAGCGCCGACAAGAACATCTGGTTGCGCTTCGCTCGGCATTTCGTCGGCAGTTACCGCGTGATCATTCCGGATATCGCCGGGCACGGGGAAACCGGATTCAAGGAAGGCGGCGGTTATGACATTCCGTTGCAGGCGAAACGGATGATCCAGCTGCTCGACGTCTGCGGCGTCGAAAAGGTGCACGTCATCGGTAACTCGATGGGTGGCTACATGGCGGCCTGGCTCGCGGCGACCTATCCGGAGCGTATAGCCTCGGTCGCCCTGATCGACCCGGCGGGCGTGACGGCACCTGAAGCCAGCGATCTGGAGCGCCATTTGGCCAAGGGCCACAATCCGTTCCTGATCAACTCCCGGGAAGAATTTCGGTACTTTTACGCCATGACCATGGCAGAACCGCCGTGGGTGCCCGGCGTGGTGCTGGACGCCATTGCACAAAGATACGAACAGTCTCGGGACGAGCTGGAAGAAATCTTCCGGGATTTCCGCGCCAGCCCCCCCATGGAGCCGAAGCTGGCCCAGATCAAGTGCCCGGCGCTGTTGCTGTGGGGCCGCAAGGATCGCCTGATCGACGTCAGCAGCGTCGCCATCTGGAGCAAAGGCATCGAGGACCTGCGGGTGGAAATCTGGGAAGGCATCGGGCATATGCCGATGGTTGAGGCACCGGCAGGTTCAGCCCGGTTGTATCGGGAGTTTTTGGCATCCCAGCGCCAGGAGAGCCCGCAGGATCAGCGCATGCACTAGCTAATCAGTCCTTTGCAGAATGAAGTCCATAAGATTCTTCGTTTGCCGGTGTCGTACAAGGCTGCGATCTTTGCTCACAACCTTCCCGTCACCGCGCCTGGAATTTGTGCATGAGCCACCCAAACTTTGTCAGCCCTGACCTGATCCGCCAACGCTTCTCCAAAGCGATGTCCGACATGTACCGCAAAGAAGTCCCGCTTTACGGTGCGCTCATGGAGCTGGTGGAAAAGACCAACCGTCATGTGCTGGACAGCGATCCGCAGATTGCCCGGCAATTGGACAGCACCGGCGAAATCCAGCGCCTGGACATGGAGCGCCATGGCGCCATCCGCGTCGGCACGGCGGCGGAGCTGGCCACCCTCGCCCGTTTGTTCGCGGTCATGGGTATGCAACCCGTTGGTTATTACGACCTCACCCCGGCCGGCGTGCCGGTGCATTCCACAGCATTTCGCGCCGTGCACGAAGACGCGTTGCAGGTCAGCCCGTTCCGGGTGTTTACCTCGCTCCTGCGCCTGGAGTTGATCGAGAATCCGGACCTGCGCAGCTTTGCCCAGTCGGTGCTGGATAAACGCTCGATTTTCACACCGATGGCGCTCACCCTGATCGACCGCGCACAGTCCCAGGGCGGCCTGACCGAGCCGGAGGCCGAGGCGTTTGTCCAACAGGCACTGGAAACCTTCCGTTGGCACCACAGCGCCACCGTGACCGCCGAACAGTATCGCCAACTCAGCGCCCAGCATCGCCTGATTGCCGACGTGGTGGCGTTCAAGGGCCCGCACATCAACCACCTGACGCCCCGCACGCTGGACATCGACATCGTTCAGGCACAGATGCCGGCGCATGGCATCACGCCCAAGGCGGTGATCGAAGGCCCACCCCGCCGCCAATGCCCTATCCTGCTGCGCCAGACCAGCTTCAAGGCGCTGGATGAACCCGTGTCATTCACTGACCAACCCGACAGACACGGCAGCCACAGTGCCCGTTTCGGCGAAATCGAACAGCGTGGCGCCGCTCTCACCCCGAAAGGTCGGGCGCTTTACGACCGCTTGCTCAACGCTGCCCGCGATGAACTCAATGACTTCCCCAACGAAGGCAATGCAGCACGCTACAACGCGCTGATGACGCAACACTTTGGCGAATTCCCTGACACCCTGGATGACATGCGCCAGCAGGAACTGGCGTACTTCCGTTATGTGGTCACGGACAAAGGCCTGGCATCAGGGGAGCGCCAACCGCTGTCGTTGCAAGCGTTGCTGAGCAATGATTACGTCAGGGCGGAACCGCTGGTATACGAAGACTTCCTGCCTGTGAGTGCGGCAGGTATCTTCCAGTCGAACCTGGGGGATGCGGCGCAAGTCCACTATGACCAACACTCCAACCAGCAAGCCTTCGAACGGGCGCTGGGTCGGGCAACCCTCGATGAGCTGCAGCTGTATGCCGAGACGCAGCGACGATCGATCGAAGAGTGTTTTGCCACCCTGAACATGAAACCCTGACGCGTCCCCCCTGGAGGAGCGAGCGTGCTCGCCCCTTCAGGTTCGGGTTTATTTCAGTTTTGCCAGCAACGCCTGCGCCGTGGCCTCGGATGACGCCGGATTCTGCCCGGTGAGCAACCACCCATCTTCGACCACATAACTCGCCCAGTCCTCAGCCTTGGAGTAATTCCCACCTTTCTCCTTGAGCATGTCTTCCACCAGGAACGGCACCACATGGGTCAGTTGCACCGCTTCTTCTTCGGAGTTGGTGAACCCCGTCACCCGCTTGCCCTTGACCAACGGCTGGCCGTCTGCGCCCTTCACATGACGTAATACGCCCGGCGCGTGGCAGACCATCGCCACCGGTTTACCGGCCTTGTACAAGGTTTCGATCAGCGCGATCGAATTCTTGTCTTCGGCCAGATCCCACAGCGGGCCATGGCCACCTGGATAGAACACCGCATCATAATCCTCCGCCCGCACGCTGCTCAGCAGCGCGGTGGAGGCCAACGCGGCCTGGGCGGCGGAGTCCTTGCGGAAACGGTCTGTGGCAGCGGTCTGTGCGTCGGGCTCGTCGCTTTTGGGGTCCAGCGGCGGTTGCCCCCCCTTGGGCGATACCAGCGTCAACTGTGCACCGGCATCCTTGAAGGCAAAATACGGTGCGGCGAACTCCTCCAGCCAGAAACCGGTTTTCTTACCCGTGTCACCCAATTGATCGTGAGACGTCAAAACCATCAGGATTTTCATGTCGCGCTCCTTGAATTCGGGAATGTGTTTGCCGCTGGATTCGACCACCAGGCAGCGCAGTTCGTTGCAGTGGCTCGCACTTGGAAGCACTGCAATTCAAT
>Ga0308165_1001898_pt1 | contig 27348 bp, 20 predicted proteins | sample PhyWR2_FD_201032 | JGI IMG/M metagenome (GOLD analysis project Ga0308165, IMG submission 201032) | Phyllosphere microbial communities from UC Gill Tract Community Farm, Albany, California, United States - DLSLW.R2 | ecosystem: Host-associated > Plants > Phyllosphere > Unclassified | place: USA... | reverse complement strand
GAAGGCTTCCGATTGGCAAAACGAACTCCGAAGCAGCGATATTGCATAGCATCTCGAGCTGCCAGTCATCCGACGCCGACCCTCCGCCTCGGTTGCGCACTTCATTGCGCCAATCCGGAAAGAGCATGTGGGCTATTTCGTGGGCGATCGAGAACCTCATCCTTTCACGCGGCTGCTGGGGATTATATTCAACCACAGGGCCACTCGACGAGGCGAGCAGGCGAGCGTCCGCGATGCTTGCGTTTGCGGATGCCCGTGCACCGAGCATTTCCACGATTTTTAAAGGATTAAATGGCGGCCCCTCCCACCCTGCCTCTCGAGCACTAAGCACTAACGCTTGCGCCTTTTCTTGCATCGCAGCGACTGGATCAGCTCCACCAGCGAGCGCCAAAACCGACCGGTTTGTCCAATTTATGCCCGCTTTTGCAACCATCGCCGGACGCTAGACGAACAAGAAGCGTGGCGCCATAGCCCATATGAATGCTACTCCAATCAACCGAGGCAGAGCGGCCTACACTGGGGGAATCTGGACTAACTAACCTCTCGGCAAAAAGGCTCTGACGTGACCGCCTACGACCACCGAGCAATCCATTCTTGACACCATCCCTTCAGCGGAAAAATGTATAACAGACGTAAAATTACCCTCATCAGGAAAGACGCCAACATTTTCGAGCACAGGCGAAGTATAGTAAAATTCATAAATAATAACAAAGGACAACACGCAGACTTTGACCAAAATGCTCGGCCTTGTGCAATCACCCCTTAACGCTGGCGCAATCGCGATATTAGTTCGGCCTGATGACCTTTGCTCCTAACTGCGAGCACACCTTCGTCGAACGCTTCATCCGGCGAACGCTGACCGGCGATCGCGTCGTAAAAGCCGATAGTAAACGCTATGGCGGCATCGTCTCCGATTTCATCCATCATGCCGATTACTAGCGGAGCGAATGCCTCCTCAATCGTGCCCATGCTGTGGCATGCGTTCAGAATCACGCACTGCACCGCCTTCTGTCGCATGACCATCTCAGCCAAGGCAGTGTAGCTTAGCATCGTCTCATTTCCGACTTCGTCTACCAATGAAATGCCTGTCTCCTCAGCGTGTCCCGCGAAATGGATGATGTCGAATTGGTTCTCGGACAGAGAGCGCCTCAGGTCGTCAATCGTCGCCGCCGTTAGTGGCTCGACGTGGACGCTACCTGGTGTGCGCCGAAAGGCCTCACGAATTGCGCGCATCTCCTGCTCGAGCCTCAGAGCTTTGCGGCCTTCACGCTCGGGGTTGGCCGTCACGACAAGCACCCTCTTTTCGAACAGATGTGTGATCTCGGCCGCTTGGCCAGGCTCGCTGCGGATACCCTGTTGGGCGTCCGCATTCAGCCCACCCCAAGCTTGGCGGAGGAGTGACATGAGTCCAGAAGCGTCCGAATCACGAGAAGCAGTACCTCGCTCAGCCCTACCGATCGCAAGTGCAGCTTCACGCAATCGCCCAGCAATTTCAAAGTCAGTTCCTTCGACAGCGTTCGCCAAGCGAAATGACAGCTGTGTCAGTGCAACGTTCAGATCGCCGCGGTCGAACGGCAGGCGGCGGGCAACTCGCGGGTCGAAGCCAGATCCTTCAAAAACCGCGCGGGCAACGGCCTCACCCTCGCGCGCAAAGGCATCGAAATCTTTCACGCGGCGCGCTTCCATATCGACCTTAAGCTCCTTGGCCATTCGACCGACGGTCGCACGTGGAACTGCAGGACACATGCAAGTGCGCGAGCCGCAGTTGATACAAAGTCCTGGATATCGGGAGACGTACTCGGCCTGCAGGTCGAAAGAGTTTTCGTCATCAAGTGTCAACGCATACTCGTTGGCAATTCCCATAATATAAGAGAAAACATCAGCCGCCTCACCGTAAAAATAATGCGGGTACCGGTCATAGACACGGATTGCCTCAGCAAGTTCCCCCATTTCCTCAAATAAAGCCACTGAACTAAAACCGGCCGGAGCATTGAGCGAGCGTGGATAAATCTCCGCGAACATGCGCCGCCATCCGTTGAGATCGGTCGGCATGGCGGTGCGGTTCAACTCTACAAGGCGAAGCACCTCTGCGTGTGAAACAGTTGCCTCGGCACCACGAACTAATTTGCACCTAACGTCGTTATGAGGCTTTTCGCGACAGTATGGACAGACTTCTGGGTACTTAAGAAACACCAGCTCCTCAACACTCGAGATGCCCATCTTGGCAAGAAGCGGGAAATACCAGCCAAGCGCTTTGCAAATCGCGGATGTGACATCGACTTTGATCCGCTTCTTTTTACGATCAAGCTGGGTAAGCATGCCGCAGACCTCCACAAAGTGGAGGTAGGTCGCCTCTTTGCTACGAGTAGCATTCGCGTCCTGATAGATGAAGGCCGTCATCTTATAGAGATCATCAAGACGCATAGCTCTGGAAGCCCGGTGCAAAAAATTATCTGGACCGACGCCACGGATCGTCGCGACCGGCATTACTGATTGCCTTCTCAGACCGACAGATGCAACCCGTCCCTGCCAGTGATTTCTATGAAAAGGCCATCACCTACAATGTGATGGCCCAGTTACCGAGCATATCACCGTCATATGGAAGAAGGAAAATTTGCAAGGCTAAACAGCGCCACTATCAGCCCAAGTCGACGATGGCCCAACCCTTCGCTTGCAATCCTTGCTTTTGACTTTCAGTTATCCGTTCGCGGCCCATGGCGACGCCGAGAAAATGGCGTGGTCTACTGGCCGCAACGAACGCCTTTTTCATGAATGTGGCTCTTATCGAGGCTTTCGTCGTAGGATGGGCTGCATCAAAAACTGGTGCTGGAAAAGCTTCATCCAACAAGTGCGGCAACATCTCCTGCACATCGAACATTTTCCGGTATTTAGTTTCCATGAGCAACGTGGCGTCGTGAGTTTCACCCTTCACGCTATGAATGGTTGCCAACCGGATTTGAATTCCATCGTCAGTAGTGAAGACATTCTTGGAATTCGACTGCGCCAATTTCTCTTTGAATTCAGAAGCATCATAAGCAACATACTCCTTTACCCCTGCAAGGTCGGCAGGAATATCCAATATTTTCATCATCTTCTGGACAAAATCGGGCCACGTTTCCTCTGTTGGTTCGGGACCAATCATACCGTCCGCGACAAGCTTGCGGAATGGAGCGAGCCCTTGAATTGATTTAAGGTAGCTAGGCAGACCGAAGCTTGAAGGGGGCATTTCACCTCCAGCGCGGTTTTTGAATTTAACTCCTGCCAATCTGCAGATTTCTACCGCAGCGTTGCTTATGAACGCGAAGTTCGTCTCGTTGGCTCCGATTGATGTAGCGGAATGTCGAATCGCCTGGCAAAGCGAATTGGGCTGCGGTAATGAGACTTCCACTCCTCGGTCGAATTCGCTCCAGTAACTGCCGATGTTGAGCGGAGCGGCGACATCAGCCTGATTCTCAGCAACACCGCCAAGGGCAGTAACAACTCGTCGCTGACCTTCCGGCAGTGCAAGCACCTCTGCTCCAAATCTTCCGAGCACTTGATCTCTTGTGGCGTCGCTGAAAAGAATGATCGTGTTGGCTGGTCCTCCCGGCACAGCAACGCAACTGGTTACCAGCTGGAGCTTGCGGCTACTCAAACCGCGCAGATGGCCGGCAATCGAAGGGCAATAGCGATGGCTTTGGGCAATCGGTTGCATCGCAACCGAGTTGTACGACGAGTTTGGCAATTCACCGCCAACCCCATCGAAGATTGCTTGGTCAGGATCTCCGAACCTTTGGTACGACATGTTCGGATGTTCAAAGACCAAATTGAGCAATTCATCCTGAAATCGCTGAACGTCCTGCATTTCGTCGATCAGAACCACCGGAAAGCGATGACGCAGGGCATCTACAACGTATGGATGCTGAAAGAGGCATTTGCGCGCGTATGCATACATTTCAGAGAAAAAATACGCACCGTCATTCTGGAGACGAGCTTTTATTGAAACAAGATCATTATATGAATTGGAATTTGACGGAGCCGGAAAGGCCGGAATATTCAGTTTGATCGCATTATCGCTCCATTGGTAGCGGAGTCCTGAAAGCGATGCGAACTTATTCCTTAGGTAGGTTTTTGTTGCGTATGATGCCCAGCGGTTCAGTTTTACCTCGCATTGGCTATCGTCAATCGTCTTTACCTCGGCGCCCTCGGATCGCAGCAATGGAAGGGCAAGAAAGGTATTCACAAATTCCTGAATGGTCCCAACGAAGTGGGGATACCTCCTCAATGCCAGCCCAGCTGGATGGAGGGACAGACACTTGAGAATTTCCTCCTTGGCAACGTTGGTATGAGCTAAAACGCAAATACCGCGCTGCGAAGACGGCCATTTCCTCGCTAGACATAGAAGTTTCAAACCAACCAAAGTGGTTTTGCCGCTACCCGGACACGCTTGGACATCGCCAACCCCACACAAAGCAGCACGGCGCTCGACGTCCAAAACGAAAGGGTCTGGTCGGCCCGTATTTAGTGCGCTCAACAGCTCGTCGAGATCGGAATCGGTAAGAGTAATCATTGCGCGTTCAAGCCTCAGCCTGTGCTGTGCCAGTGACATAGTCGATTGCAGCGACCAGATAGACCGGAAGAGCTTCGCGAAGCTCCTGCCTCTTGCTCTCGATGAGTATTTGGTTGGCCGCTTCGCGGGCTTCGGCCTGCTCTGGAGTTTCTCCTTCTGCCGCAACCTCAAAGGTTGGCGTGAAGCGGCGCTCCAGGATTGGCGCCAGATTATAGGCCGTCTCCGTTTTGGATTTTTCCTCCGAAATTCGACGAAAGATAGTTAATGCACGAGTTTCCCTGTCGGCCGGCAGATCGACAAAAGGGGTTTCATCGTTGGGAGCTGCTTCGTGCACTTCCTCGGCAAGGCCGGCCATCAGAAGTGAATACTCAAACGTCCAGTGATCGGAAACCTCGACGCGAACATGCTGTGCTTGAAGCGAGCGGCGCCTTGCAATCCACTCGGCTCTACCCGCCGGGTTCTCTTCGTACGTATGCTCCCAATAGCCAGCACCTTTGGGTTTGAATTCGATGAAGCCCAGTTCGTTGCCTTCGCTGATCATGGCTCGTTTCGGCCGAAGGTCCATATCCCGGACGCAAACGACCGGTATGGGAAGCCAGGCATTCCTGTGTTCTTCCTCATCAAGGCCGCGGCGTTTAAAAATCTTTGCGTATCTTTGAAAAGCTGTGCCGCCGACCATGACGACCGATACACCGTAGTCGTCAAGCGGCTTCCCCAATAGCTTAGCGATCGTCGGCAGAAGGATGTTTTCGCCGTCGCCTTCGACCATGATCACAGCCTTAGCAAAAAAGAGGTTTGCCTTCGTCACATCGAGGAATTTTTCGAGGAAACTGTAATCGGAAGCATCGAGCTGGGTCAGATCCTTTCGCAACGAGAATGCTCGTCCGCCCGACATCAGGATTATGCTCTCCAGCTCAGCCTTTGATGCCAGATTAGGGCTGTGCGTTGTAAGGATGCTCTGTAGAGGCGGCTTGTCAGGACCTCCAAAATGGGCTCGGATTGCCTTTAGAAATTTCATCTGGAGCTGCGGATGCAAGTGAGCTTCCGGCTCCTCGATCAACAGCATTGGAAAGTCGTCCTGCTCTTGCTCGAGTAGAAGAAGTTCGGTCGCCATAAAAAGCAAGTTACTGTAGCCGAGCCCCTGAATTCTCTCTTCCTCGTCTATAAGAAGTTGCAGTCGCTCCAGTACTGTGCGCAACATCTGCTTTCGGTCGACCTCACTCGCATTGGCAAGATCGATTCCGCCAAGAATTTCGATAATCGGATTGAGAGGTGTGTTTGCAAAATTTAGCCCCTGAAGTTGAGCCTTGATGCGGGCTAGACTATCGGAAACACCGGGATTGGCGATAATCGCGTTGTTTGCTTCGATGACTGCTGTGAGCAATGCTGTAACGTCATTGGCATTGCGAAAGCTCTTGGCAGCCAGAAGAATTTGAGCCAGCCGCTTGCCGCGACCGCCACTCAATTCGGCTTCGGCGTCACGTAGTGGGCGAAGATAAGTTGCAGAGAGGTGCTCCCTTGCATCCAGTGAGATTTCCGGCCCCTCACCGGTAGCGCCGGATCTGAAACTGCGCGATATCCGGCGCTCGCCGCGATAAATTTGATCCGTAATTTCCGCCGTTAGATTTATGTACAGAACGGCTCGCCGCTCGTCCTCGATTGTCTCGAATGTCAGGTGTTCCAGAAACGTTGCGGCTTGCTGGTGGGTAAGACCAACAAACTTGAGCTGGATGGAAAACGAGGTCTCTCCTCTGCGGAAATCGCTTTCGCTAATCCTCATATTCTCGCCGGATCGGGCCGTAAGGACGAAGCGGATCGCATCGATAAGGGCCGTCTTTCCTGAGTTATTCTCCCCAACAATCAGGTTCAGGGTCTTGTTTAGTTCAACTTTGAAATCATCGAAAATTCTGAAATTCGATGCAATGACGTGCTGCAGGTACATGTCCCCCCCACTTGAAGAGCCGTGATCAGACTTAGTGATTCAGAGGCAGCAATCCTGAAACATGTCGCGCAATTTATTCTGTTGATACTCGCACGATTGTGAAACCGAATGGAATGCCCGGCCAGACCTTTAGGAAGTTGGTGTTTCGTGCCTAACGCACAGCCAAGGGCGCTTCCGGGTTTCGCGCGATCAGACCAAATCAAAACTCATAGGCGGCGCTGCGCACACTACTGACCATATTGGCTTTCCGTAAATTCTTTTTCGTTTTCAGTCCATTGCTTAGCGGATTGATCCTCAAGCCAAGGGGTGCAACGCCTTGACGAAGCGAGACATAGGATGGAACATATAGAGAACACATGAGTCGCTGTTGACCAATGATCCTGCAAACCGCCCTTCCTTCCCGGCTGCCTGCCGAGCACCTTGCCGCACTGCGCGCCCAGATCGCACAGGTTCAGGCAGCGCGCGGTCCGGTGCTACCGTTCGGCCTGCCGCAAATCGACACACGCCTCGCCAGCGGCGGCCTCGATGGCGCTGCGCTTCACGAGATCGCCGGCGCCAGCGGCAGCTGGAGCGACGATGCTGCCGCCACCCTGTTTGCCGCGGGCCTCGCCGCGCGCTTTGCTGCCGATCAGGGCATGACCGTGCTGTGGGCGCTTAGCCGCTTCGACCTGTATGCTCCGGGCCTCGAACAGGTCGGGCTCGGCCCCGGCAAGGTGCTTTATGCCCAGGGCAGGAAGGATTTCGAAGTCCTTGCGCTGGCCGAAGATGCTTTGCGCGACGGATCGCTGGCCTGCGTCATCGCCGAGGTCAAAGCAGCCGACCAGACCGCTACCCGGCGCCTGCAGCTGGCTGCGTCCGACGGGCAAACCCCGATGCTTCTCTACCGGCGGCATCGTTCGCGCGAGCGCAGCCCGCTGGCTCAGCCCTCCGCTGCAATGACGCGCTGGAGCATCGCAGCGGCGCCTTCCACCGCGCTACCCCATGCCGGCATCGGCCGGGGACAATGGGCGATCGAACTTGTCCGCCAGCGCGGCGGCAATCCCTTTTCCCTTCTTGTCGAGGCCTGCGATGACCAGGGTTGCCTCGCTCTACCTGCCGCAGTTGCCGATCGAGCGACTGCGCCGGTTGGAGCGTCCATCCGCGCCGCGTGACGCGGCCGCGCTGGTCCCGCGCTTTTCGCAAGCCATCGACGACGACCCCGGTGCCTGCTCGGTGCCGCGCGGCGGCGGATGGCGACCCGGCGCGCGCTGGGCGCAAGGTGCGCTTGGCCCCGCCCCGGCGCAGACCGATATCGACGCACTGCCGGCTCATCAGCGACCGACGATGCGCGAGATGGGGCGGCGCAGCGAAACCGCCGATCATCCCTTCAGGGCCATGGCTTGTGACGACGGTGGACCGGCTGGCAGGCCGTGGCCGGTGCACGCGGCGCATCGCGAGTCATATCTCCGGGCCAGGCCCCTGGTCCTCATCACGCGCAGCGGGCAACGCGACATCGTGACCGCCGCCTGCCCGGTCGCGCTCGATCTTGGACTGCGTCCCGGCATGGCCGCCGCCCACGCACGCGCACTCATAAGCGACCTCGACGTGCGCGGCGCGGACCGAACTGCAGACGCGGCCTGGCTCAACCGGCTGGCGCTTCACGCCGTCCGGCACTGGACACCGACCGCAAGTGCCTGCGATTCCGATGGCCTCTGGCTCGATCTCACCGGGACCACGCATCTGTTCGGCGGCGAGGATCGCTTCTGCCGCCGGGTTCTGCGTTTTTTGGATCGCCTGGGCTTTACCGCGCGCATCGCCATCGCCGCAACGCCGGGCGCCGCGCATGCGCTTGCTCGTTTCGCAGGCCACACCGTGATTATCCTGCCTCCACGCAGCGAGGCGCAGGCAATCGCCGACCTGCCCTTGGCCGCCCTGCGCCTAGCCGCCGACACTCTGGCAACGGCAGGCCGTTTCGGCCTGGAACGCATCGGCGACCTCTATGCGATGCCGCGCGGCCCCCTCGCCAAGAGGCTTGGGCTGAAGGCCGTCGAGCGGCTCGACCAGGCGCGAGGCCTTGTTGCCGAGCCGATCGTTCCGGTGGCTTCGTTCGAGGAGCCTCGAGCCGAGCGCCGGCTGCTCGAGCCAATCGTCAGCGCCGAGGCCATCAACCATGTAATCGGCGATCTTCTCACCGACCTCGTGCACGATCTGCAAGGCCGCCGACTGGGCTTGCGCACCGCAGTTCTGACTTGCCAGCGGGTGGACGGGATCGACCAGCGCGTCGCGGTGGGCACCGCGCGTGCCACCCGAGATGCCAAGCATCTCGCACGCATGTTCGCCATGCGCGTCGATCGGATCGACCCGGGGCTGGGCATCGAGGTGATGAAGCTTGCCGCGCCGCGCGTCGAGGACCTGCAGCCGGTCGCGCTCGGGAGTGGCCTCCTGGACACCCAGCACACGCCTGATGTCGCGCCGCTCGTCGACCAACTGGCGGGCCGGGCTGGCGAAGAGGCGCTGTTCCGGGTCAGCGCGATCGAGAGCGACGTGCCTGAGCGCGCGGTTCGCCGCACGCCGCCGCTTGCGACGACAGCCGGCTGGCCTGCCTGGCGCAGGCCGGTTCGCCTGCTGCATCGGCCTGAACTGCTCACCAACGTGGTCGCCCTGCTACCCGATCATCCTCCGCGTCGCTTCTCGTGGCGCGGCACGCCATACCGGGTGTCGGCTGGGGAAGGGCCCGAGCGCATTCATGGCGAATGGTGGCGCTGCTCCCGCGAAATGTGGGCTGTGCGCGACTATTTCATGGTCGAGACTGGAGGCGGAGAGCGCTTCTGGCTATTCCGGCGCGGAGACGGCGTCGATGCACCTACCGGCGATCTCACCTGGTATCTCCATGGTGTGTTCGGTTGATGGCGACCTACGTCGAACTGCAGGTCACCAGCCACTTCTCGTTCCTGCGCGGTGCTTCGGCGCCCGAGGAACTGTTCACAGGAGCCGCCACGTTTGGCCACACCGCGCTTGGCCTTGCCGATCATAACACGGTGGCAGGGATCGTGCGCGGATGGGCCGGGCAGAAGGAGACGGGCGTACGCATGATCGCGGGCTCGCGCATCGATCTGGCCGATGGTCGCGCGATGCTGCTCTACCCCACCGATCGTCCCGCCTGGTCGCGCCTCACGCGCCTGCTTTCGCTGGGCAAGGGCCGCGGCGGCAAGGGCAAGTGCATCCTTACATGGAATGACATAGCCGAGAGTTGCGAAGGGCTGGTCGCTATCCTGCTTCCGGATATGCCGGACGCACGGACCGCTGCCCACCTCCAGGACCTGCGCGGCGCCTTCGGCGATCGCGGGTACTGCGCACTATCGCTGCGCCGCCGGCCGGGCGACCAGGGCCGGCTTCACGGTCTCGATGCCCTTGCCCGCAAGGCTGGCATCCGCAGCGTCGCGACCGGCGACGTGCTCTACCACGAACCCGAACTGCGCCCGCTGCAGGACGTGATGACCGCCATCCGCGAGAAGACGACGATCGATGCCCTGGGCTTCAGGCGCGAAAGGTTCATGGACCGCAACCTCAAGTCGCCGCAGGAGATGGAGCGCCGTTTTGCCGGCTTCCCCGATGCGATCCAGGCCAGCGCCGACATCGCCGCGCAGTGCCGGTTCGATCTGGGCGAAATCCAGTACCAGTATCCCTACGAGGAGGTGATGGCCGGCCGCACCGCGCAGCAGGCACTGGCCGCCATGACCGAGGAAGCGGCGGCGCGCATGTTTCCGCAAGGGCTGGGCGAGGCCTACCGCAAGCAGATCGACCACGAACTGCGGCTGATCGAGCGGCTCGGCTATGCGCCGTATTTTCTGACGGTCCACGCGATTGTCGCCGAAAGCCGGCGGCGCGGCATCCTGTGCCAGGGACGCGGCTCGGCCGCCAACAGCTGCGTGTGCTTCGTGCTGGGCATCACCTCGATCGATCCGATCAAACACGAACTCCTGTTCGAGCGTTTCGTCTCGGGCGAGCGCAAGGAGCCGCCCGACATCGACGTCGATTTCGAGCACGAGCGGCGCGAGGAGATCATCCAGTGGATCTATGAAACTTACGGTCGCCATCGCTCGGCGCTGACCGCCGTCGTCACCCGCTACCGCACGCGAGGCGCCGTCGCCGAAGTGGGCAAGGCGCTGGGGCTGCCGCGCGATCTCACCAAGATGCTCACGGGTCTTGTATGGGGCTGGTCGATAGACGGGATCAGCCACGAACAGATCGAAAGTCTCAATCTCAATGCCGACGACCATCGCCTGCGTCTGACCCTGGAATTGTCGCGCCAGCTGATCGGGACACCTCGGCATCTTTCGCAGCACCCCGGCGGCTTCGTGCTGACGCAGGAACGGCTCGACGACCTCGTTCCGATCGAGCCGGCGCGCATGGAGGATCGCCAGATCATCGAGTGGGACAAGGACGACATCGATGCGCTGAAATTCATGAAAGTCGATGTGCTGGGCCTCGGAATGCTCGGCTGCATGAACCGCGCCTTCCATTTGCTCGAGACCCACAAGGGCATCCGGATAGGAATGGCCGACCTGCAGGATGACGACCCGAAAGTCTACGCAATGATCCAGAAAGCCGACACGCTGGGCGTGTTCCAGATCGAGAGCCGCGCGCAGATGTCGATGCTGCCGCGCATCAAGCCCGACAAATTCTACGACCTCGTCATCGAGGTCGCGATCGTGCGGCCGGGTCCCATCCAGGGCGACATGGTCCATCCCTACCTGCGGCGGCGCGAAGGCAAGGAGACCCCCGAGTATCCGAAGGCCGAACTGCGCGCGGTGCTGGAAAAGACACTCGGCGTGCCGCTGTTCCAGGAGCAGGCAATGAAGGTCGCGATCGTCGGCGCCGGCTTCACGCCGGTCGAAGCCGACCAGCTGCGCCGCGCCATGGCGACTTTCAAGCTGACCGGCGGGGTCAGCCACTTCTACGACAAGCTGGTGGGCGGCATGGTCGCGCGCGGCTACCCCAAGGACTTCGCCGAGCGTACCTTCAAGCAGATCGAGGGCTTCGGATCCTACGGTTTTCCAGAAAGCCATGCGGCCTCTTTCGCCAAGATCGCCTATGCAAGCTGCTGGATGAAACACCATCATCCGGACGTGTTCTGTGCCGCCCTGCTCAACGCCCAGCCGATGGGCTTCTATGCGCCCGCGCAGATCGTGCGCGATGCGAGGGCGCACGGCGTCGAAGTGCGTGCCGTCTCGATCAACCACAGCCATTGGGACTGTTCGCTCGAACCCGGCCGCGGCAAATACCTCGCGGTGCGCCTCGGCTTTCGCCAGGTGCGCGGCCTCGCCAATGTCCATGGCGCCGCGATCGTGGCCGCACGCGGCCCTGCCCCATTCGAAAGCGTCGAGGAAGTGTGGCGCCGCGCCGGAGTGCCGCGCGCGGCGATAGAACGGCTTGCCGAGGCCGATGCCTTTTCCTGCATCGCCGAGGATCGCCGCCAAGGCCTTTGGAAGGTGAAAGGTCTCGGGGACGCGCCGCTCCCGCTCTTTGCGGCGGCCGACGAGCGCGAAGCGCGTTTCAGGCCGGAGAATGTAGAACAGGACGTGATCTTGCGGGCGATGAGCGAGGGCCGTGAAGTTGTCGAGGATTATCGCTCGCTACAGATGTCGCTTCGCGGGCACCCGCTCCAGTTCCTGCGCTCGCAGCTCGATGCCATGCGCATCGTGCGCTGCGCCGATCTCGGCGCGATCCGCGATGGCCGCAACATCGAGGTTGCCGGGGTAATCCTCGTGCGCCAGCGGCCCGGATCGGCCAAGGGCGTGTTGTTCGTGACGATCGAGGACGAGACCGGCATCGCCAACGGCATCCTGTGGCCGAACAAGTTCGAGATCTACCGCCGGCAGATCATGTCCGCCTCGATGATCGCAATGCGCGGCCGCCTGCAGAAGGAGGGCGAGATCATCCACGTGATTTGCGACCGCATCATCAACCACGACGACATGCTCCGCTCGATTGCCCACAGCGACTTCTCCGTGACGCCAGGACGCGGTGACGGCGCCAGTAACGGCGGCGGTCCCGATCCACGCGATCCATCCTGGCCTCGCGGGAGGACGCTGGGCTCGCCAGGCTACGGGCCGGGCAAGGATCCGGATGATCTCGTGCCGATCCGCAGTCACGATTTTCACTGATCGACCATTCACGTTTCGCCTGGGCAGATCGGGCGCGTCATTTTCTCGGCCCTGCCCTGCGCACGCTTTCCCCGGCAGCGCGCCGCGACTATCAGGCGGGCGATGACGTCTTTCGCTTCCAACGCCTTGTCCGAAGCTGCCTGCGCTCTCGAAGCCCATCCGGACTTTCGGGTGCTTCGGCGCCTGCTTCCAGTGAACCGGCTATATGCAGGACCACCGCACGGGAAGACACGTATTGGTCTCGCCCTCGACGTCGAAACGACAGGTCTCGACCGCGAAACCGACAAGATCATCGAACTTGCCGTCCAGCGCTTTCGCTTCGATGAGCTCGGCCGGATTGTGCAGGTCGGCACACCCCGGCTCTGGCGCGAGGATCCGCAGCAGCCACTTGATCCCAGGATCACCCGTCTCACCGGCCTGTCCGACGAGGCCCTCGCGGGTCAGGCGATCGACGAGGCGGAAGCTACCGACATTCTGGCATCTGCCGACCTCATCGTCGCACACAACGCCGCCTTCGACCGGCCTTTCGTCGATCGGCGGCTTCCGACAATCGCGGGGCGCGCCTGGGCCTGTTCGATGGCGGAGATCGACTGGCTGGAACTCGGCTTTGACGGGAAGGCCCTGGGATACCTGGTTTCGCAGTGCGGATGGTTCTTCGAGGGGCACCGCGCCGAGAACGACATCCTCGCGCTGATCTACCTCCTTGGCCATGCCGCGCCTGATGGTGAAACCATCATGGCCAAGCTTCTGGCCCAGTCGCAGCGGCTGAGCTTTCGCGTGAACGCAGTGGATGCTCCATTCGAGAGCAAGGATGCCCTCAAGGCAAGCGGCTATCGCTGGGACCCGGCCATGCGCTTCTGGTGGAAAACCATTCCCGAGGAAGACATGGACGCCGAGCGATCGTGGCTACTGGCGGATATCTATACCGGTCACGGCGAGCCGGCATTCCATCCCCAATCCGCTTGCGAACGATATCGATAAGGGCAGCGTGACCGAGCCATTGGCGAATGGGGTTTCAAGGCTCGCCTACTGCTCTATGAAACGCTCATGCGCAAACTGATCCTGCTCACCTTTTCGCTCGCCCTCGCCACGCCTGCCCATGCCTGGGGGCCGATCGGGCACCGCATCACAGGTGCCATCGCCGACGAGAACCTGAGCGGCCTCGCCCGCGCGAATGTCCGGCTGCTGCTCGGCACCGAAGACCTTGCCGAGGCAGCGACCTGGCCTGACGACATGAAATCCAATCCCGACACCTTCTGGCAGAAGCAGGCCAGCCCCTGGCACTACGTCACCGTGAAGGGTGACGAGTACAGGACATCCGATGCCCCGGCAGAAGGCGACGCGATGACCGCGCTTACACGCTTCACCGCCACACTGCGTGATCCCAGGGCATCGCTTGAAGACAAGCGCCTTGCGCTGCGCTTCATCGTCCACATCATCGGCGATCTGCACCAGCCGCTTCACGATGGAGCCGGCAATGATCGCGGCGGCAACGCGGTTTCGGTCACCTGGTTCGGCAAGCCGACCAACCTGCACTCGGTCTGGGATTCCGGATTGATCGAGCAGCGCTCGCTTTCCTACTCCGAATACACGGCCTGGCTGTCGCGCTCGATCAAGCCCGAGGACGTGATTGCCTGGAACGAGCGCGATCCCGCCGTATGGATCCGTGAGAGCATCGCCCTGCGCAAGACGATCTATCCGGCCGACCCGGCGTTGTCCTGGGACTATGCGTACCAGCACCGGACTGAGGTCGATGAACGCCTCAAGCGCGGCGGCGTGCGCATAGCGGCTTACCTGAACTGGGTGTTCGAGGCGGCACAGCTTGCGACGAGCGCTGCGAAGCGTTGAGACTAGTGGCTGCCCGGCCGATCAGATCATCTCGAGAGGCTGGCGCTTGGTTGGCGCCGGGAAGTGGCGCTCGAGTAGGGCAATCGCGTCTTCGGTGAGTACGAGGTCCATGGCGGCGCGGTTGTCGCGCACATGCGCGAGCGACGCTGCCTTGGGGATCGCGAGGACTCCGGGACGGCGCAGCAGCCATGCCAGCGCAACCTGTGCCGCGGAAACGCCGTGCTCCGACGCGATCCGCCCCAGCACCTCGTGTCCCAGCAGACGCCCCTGCTCGACCGGGCTGTAAGCCATGACCGGGATTGAACGCCGGCCAAGCCACGGGATCAAATCGAACTCCGGTCCACGCCGGGCAAGATTATAGAGAATCTGGTCGGTCATGCAGGCAGAGCCTCCGACCTGCTCCAGCTCGACCATGTCGTCGGTGTCGAGGTTGCTCACGCCCCAGCGCGCAATCAGCCCCGATGCGACAAGTGCTTCCATGGCCTCGACGGTCTCCGCCAACGGCACGCTCCCACGCCAATGAAGCAGGTAAAGGTCCAGATGGTCCGTACGCAGCCGCTGGCAGCTCGCTTCACAGGCCTGCCGCAGGCGTGCCCGCGATGCATTCTGCGGATAGGCCTTGCTCACCAGGAACACCTCGTCCCGGCGGCCCGCGATTGCTTCGCCGACGAGACGTTCGGCTTCACCATCCGCATACATCTCGGCCGTGTCGATCAGCGTCAGACCAAGATCGAGTCCCGCTTGCAAAGCAGCGATCTCCTGCTGCCGCTGACCTGCCTGTTCGCCCATCATCCACGTGCCCTGACCAAGGACAGGGACCTTTGTTCCGTCAGCAAGTGAAACTGTCTTCATGGCATTATGAACACCCAAGGACGGCGCCGGTTCGCGGGCACGCCATGATGATTAACCCGCCTGCCGCAAGCTGGCTTGCAGTCCGAGTAAGGCCGGCTTGCGTAACGCCCACGCGGGCAGGCATCTGCCATTGCCAGCCACCTGAAGGCTGGCAGTTGCAACGAGACGATCGACGGCTATTCTCCATTGTGAGAGGATTCATCCCATCTGCAACCTGTATCGCCTGACCACACCGACGAGTGCCATCGCCGGAATGTTCAGTGCGCAGGTCGGACCAGCCCCGAACCTCGCCGATGAGATTTACCCTGGCTACCCCGGCCTCGTCGTCGCGGCCGGACAGGTTCAGGCGATGGCCTGGGGTTTTCCTCTAGCCCAGAAGAGCGCGCGCACCGGTCTTCCGATCAAACCGCGAACCGTCAACAATGCCCGCGAGGACAAGCTGGCCACGCCGTTCTGGCGCGACAGTTTCATGAACCGGCGGTGCCTGATCCCGGTCAGCGCCTGGGCGGAGGCGCAAGGAGAAAAAGGCCGCATGACGCGAACCTGGTACGCAGTTCCCGGCGATGAACCCTTTGCGGTGGCTGGCATTTGGCGACCCACGAGCGAATGGGGCAATGCCTATTCGATGGTAATGGTCGACCGCTGCGAATTCATGGCCGAGGTCCATGACCGCATGCCGACTATCCTTCGGCAACAAGACTGGAACGCCTGGCTGCTTGGCACGCCCGAGGAAGCTTTCGCGCTGTGCCGGGTGTGGGACGGCCGACTGACGATATACGCTACGCCGGAACCATGGGCAAAGGGCCGACAGCATACCCTTCCCTCGCCTAGATTGATTTGAGCTGCCCGCTGATCCTTTTGGCACTCGCCCCAACAGACTTCCGACAAGCGCCTTGCCTGGGAACGCGCGGATGCACGCTCGTGGGATCGAACATTGTGACGGGATGCCAGCCGCTAATGTCGTCCCAGATTAACTACCGCTTGCCCGCCTGTGCGTAAACGCGCGATAGCGCTCCTCCAGCCAGTCGGGGAGCTTCGCGTAGTTATGAGCGCCGATCCTAGTCGAGGTTGCCCCCATGGCACGAATCTCGGCGTGGTAGTCGTTCATTCTGGCAACCGCGTCGTTAGCCGACAGCGGCGGTTCGGCTATACAGAAGGCGGACATCCCCCACATGAGTGCTGCGGCATCTTCGAATTCGGCATCCTGCCGTTCCAACTCGAGGAAGTTCTTACTGTATCGATCACGTAGAATGCCGAGGCCATGGAAGAACGCTCCCTCGGTAGCTGGGAGTGAGAGGCTGACGCGGGGCTCCCGGCCACCGGCTGGCTGCTGCGGTCCGCAAATCTGGGGGCTGGTAGCGAAGGTGATGAAATCACCCGATGGAAGCGAGGGAACGGGCGAGAAGCCGTAGAGAACGTGAAGGTTGAACGCGCGGAACGGAAGCGTGACGATGGACGTGCGGCGCCGGATGCTAGGCAGTTCATCGACATCCGGCGAACTTACTATTACCATGTAAACAATGCTGGCCCACGCCGGATTGAAGGCCTTAATCTCGACTCGCCTGTCCGCGTTCTTCGGCCTGCTGTCGTAATGGCCAGAATCGAGGCGTGGTGGACGGGTCATGAAGATCGGCCAACAAAACTGCGGCTTAGAAGGCAGCAAAAGTCCGGCCGGCGATTTAGCTGACCTTGCCCGAGGCAGCACGAAGGCTGACGTGACTGTTGTCTCTGCAGCGGTGCGGAGCGTCTGCTTGATGGTGTGTCCTCGAGATCTCGGGCTGACGTGAACCGAAAAGCGCTGTTCTGCGACATCCTCGTGCTCGGCACCATCGCTCGTCGCGATCGACCGTGCGGATTTGAGGTAGATCATCAGATCGCCTCCCTTACGCTCCTCGACCGAAAACAATTCACGCACGATGCTCCCGATCTCGACCGTGATCCTCGTTTTGCCAGCCACTCGACCCTAACCGTCCACTTCGCTTCGCTGCTTACCAAGCAGGATTCCATAAATGAATGTTATTGTTTGGGAAGTGGCTTCGCGTGAGCGTCAGCTTTCTCCGCAACTCTCCTTCGAAGCGAAGACCCACGTATCAGCCTGTTCAAGACTATTTGCGCTTGTTAGGGGCTGGGCAGACTACTCAGCGCAAGGCGATGAAGTCGATCCTGCCGACAGTGTCGCGACTTCTGGCGCTTAAGGCCAGCCGAGCCTGGATCAACATTTTCAGTATCCCGATCGCGGCCGAGGCGGTGACACTGCATTTGATGTTAGCCTTGGGTCGTCCCATCCGCTCAGCCCTCCGCCGCAGCATCGCTAGAAAAGAGTGGTAATGCAGGTTCGGAGATTTTCTCGCCAAAGTTCGAAACGCTGACCCCAACTAGACGAACTTCTTTCGCAGTTGGAAGAACTGAACGAATTAACGCAAGGCTTGCCTTTCGCAGCGCTTCATGTCCGTCGACGACAGCGGTAAAAGTGCGGCTGCGAGTGATCTGCTGGAAGTCCGCGAACTTGACCTTGACCGTGACGGTGCGACCAAATGCGTGAGTCCGCTCGCACCACGCCCAGACATCGTCAGCTTGACCGAGCACGCCGGCTTCGATTTCGTCGCTCGCGAGGAGGTCCCTGTCGAAAGTCGTTTCGGAGCCTGCCGATTTTCGCTCGCGGTCAGGGTTGACCGGACGTTCGTCGATACCGCGGGCGATGCCATGGTACCATTGGGCGGAGCTGCCGAAATGCCGCTGAAGGAAATCTAGGGACTTTGCTTTCAGATCGCCACCGCTCTCAATCCCCAATGCCGACATTTTTCGCGCCGTCACCGGTCCCACACCGTGGAAACGCGAAACCGGCAGCGTTTCCACCCAACTCTCTCCCATGTCCGGTGTCACGGCGAACTGACCATTCGGCTTACGCTGGTCGGAAGCAAGCTTCGCAAGGAACTTGTTATACGAGATGCCGGCCGACGCCGTGAGGCCCGTCTCTTCGAGTATCCTCCCTCGAATCTCCTTCGCTGTCAGCCACGCCGATGGCAGACCGCGCCGATTGGCAGTGACGTCGAGATACGCCTCGTCAAGCGACAGAGGCTGGATCAGATCAGTGTAGTCGGCAAAGATCGCGTGGATTTGCCGCGAGACCTCTTTGTAGACATCAAAGCGGGGTGGCACGAACACAAGGTGCGGACAGCGCTTGAGGGCTGTCACGGACGGTAGCGCCGACTTCACACCGAACGCTCTGGCTTCATAACTCGCGGCGGCAACCACGCCACGCGCCGCGGGATACCCTACAGCCAATGGTCGCCCGCGTAGCGATGGATCATCGCGCTGTTCCACCGACGCAAAGAATGCATCCATGTCCACGTGGACGATCTTCCGGGGGCTCGCCGTCGCCATTCGCAGTTGATATCAGATTTGAACAAAATAGGAACATGCTTCCCATCTGCCGCCATCAAATAGCACTTTTCGGCGCGCCTGCCGCAAACCGGCATTAAAATGCCCCTGCCCTTCCGCACGGTCACGATTGGCTGTTTTCTGTTACCTCCCGGACGAAGGACAGCTATCATGGAACCACCTGCCTTCCTGCGACTGAAGGTCGTTCTTGTCAGAAGCGGACTTTCGCGGGCGACCTTGTATCGCAAGATTTCGAGCGGGACATTTCCTCGCCAGATACCACTTGGTGCCCGAGCCGTCGGCTGGCGAGCCGACGAATTCGAACTCTGGTGCCGCGATCCCGCGGCCTACCACGCGAACCGGGAATAGCCTTCGGACCTCGTTCGAGCTGGCAAAGCACCTTTCAATGTTGATTTTCGCGCAGTCCGAAGACGGAGCGGGTGGCGAAGTGTCCCGCTCCGCCAAGGTCAATCGGAAGAGCGTTCCGGAGCGCCTATCTGAGACCCGATGAAGGCCGCCCAGGCTCCTGGAGTAAGACCTCGCCGCGCGAGTTCGACCTTCATTACCGCGACCTTGGTCAGCGGACCTGTGCCGGATCCCGAAACCGCGGCTTCAAGCTCGGCGTCGGATACGAGCGCCCAGTCTTCGACAAGACGTAGAAGCCGCCGCTCGTGTGAGACCGGCCAATCCAAGGGTTGCTCGTCCTCGGTCCGGCATCGTTCACCCCAGGCAGAGCCGCACAACGGGCACCGAACGTTGGACAGCATCTCCTTCATCGCCCGACGCTCGCCTGCAGAGAATGCGACGTGGCCCGGCATGGGCACTCTGTCGCGTTCCGCCGCTTCCACGTACTCACCGCGGCAGTATCGAGCCCACTCGTCCATTAGCCGTCGACGCTTCAGGAACAGGTCGCCGCGCCTGTACGCCGATTCCACCTTGCCCGGAATGGTGTGAGCCAATGCCATCTCGCAAACTTCATTGGGAAAGTTTGTCGTTTCCGCCGCCCAGTCCCTGAAAGTCGAACGGAAGCCGTGAACCGTGACCGCCACATTCATGCGGCGCAGCAGCATCGGCAGAGCCATGATCGAAAGCGGCTTTTTTCGGTCGGCATTGCGGAAGACCAGATCGTCCGAGCGTCCTCGGGGCAATTGCGCCAACAGATCTAGAACAACGGGCGACAGAGGCACGCGATGCTCGCGAAAGGCTTTCATCCGTTCAGCAGGGACCGTCCAGATGCCCGCCTCCACGTCGAGTTCCTGCCATCGCATTCCCAAGAGCTCATTCGTCCGACATGCCGTCAGGATCGCAAACTCAAGCGCCCGAGCGGCATCAGCCGATCGTGCTTGTAAGCCCTGCATGAAAGCGGGAAGCTCGGCGAACGGGAGCGCAGCATGATGCCCCTTTGTCAGTGCTCTCCGTCTGGGCAGGATCTGATCGAGATGTCCTCGCCATCGCGCTGGATTATCGCCTTCGCGCAAGCCGAGGACTTTCGCCGAATCGAGAACGCTCTCTATCCGGCCACGCAGGCGGTTAGCCGTTTCGGGGGTAGCTGACCACCGCGGCTTGAGGACGCGCACGACATCGTCCGTGGTGATCTCGTGGATCAGCTTCTTGCGGAGCGGCGCCGCATATTTCGTCAGCGTCATGACCCATTGGGCGACGTGCTTTGGATTTCGCCACGACGGTTTCATCGATTCGACATAATGGTCGGCGAATTCACCGAAGGTCACAGTCCGGGCGGCATTTTGCTTGATCGTCTTCGGATCGTCACCCATCGCGAGCGCTTCACGGTACTGCGCGGCCATCGACCGTGCGGTCGCAAGCGAAACGTCCCGTACGATCCCAAGCCCGAGTTCGCATCTCCTGGTGCCTCGGGAATAGACAAAGGACCAGCGCTTGTTGCCGTTCTTGTCGACAACGAGAATGAGGCCACCACCGTCACCGTACTTCCCTGGTTTGGTCTGGTTGCGCACGCTGATGGCTGTAAGGCGGTTCTGGAAACGGCGAGTCATGGCCGAACGCTCCTGAAGAGCAGCCCAACCCGCCTCGGGTTGCTGAGATTGTCCCGCCGGGATGAAATCGAGCCCCCCTTTGAGCCCCCATTTGAAACCTCGCTACCCCCCTTTGAGCCCTCATTTCGGACTGCGCCGTCGCGAGACGCAAAGAGAGTACTCGAGAAACGCACGTTTCCCAAGCCAATGATTTCAAATGATTTTTGAGACGCCCTGAGACGTTCCGAGATAATTTTCGTCGGAGAAATTGGCGGAGAGGGTGGGATTCGAACCCACGGTACGGTTTCCCGTACACTGCATTTCGAGTGCAGCGCATTCGACCACTCTGCCACCTCTCCGCTAGAGATCGTGCTACAGTGGGGAAGCCCCACCGGGTCAAGCGAAGTGCGCCGCTAGCCCACTTGATCGACCTTGCCAAGCCCCGAATTGCACTTTTTCGGGAATGACTTGTCCATCCCCCGTTTCACCCGCTTGTTTCACCCCGCCGCAAAACCTATATCGGGTGCATGAACAAGGCGTCCTTCTATTCCCCTCAGGCTGGACGCATGATCGATGCTCCCCGGCAGACCCGGGCGCGATTCGCAATCGGCGACGTGGTTCGCCACAAGTTGCACGACTTTCGCGGCGTCGTTTTCGATATCGATCCGGTCTTCGCCAACAGCGACGAATGGTACGAGTCGATCCCGCTTGAGGTGAGGCCGATCCGCGACCAGCCTTTCTACCACCTTCTCGCCGAAAACGAGGAATCCAGCTACGTTGCGTATGTCAGCCAGCAGAACCTGACGGAAGACGCCGAAGGCGGGCCGGTGGACCACCCCTCGCTTTCTCAGATGTTCGAGGACTACAGCGACGGGCATTATCCGCTGCGGCACGGTCTGGCGCACTGATACGGCGCCTTCCAGCTGTTCACGCCAGCTGGGACGTCCGATTCCTATAGCGGCGGGGCGGCTTGTATGCCGATGCCTCGGCTTGCGGGCCTGGGACCCCGTAGCAGGCTGGAGACCTCCCCGGCCGGCACCGGACGCGAGAGCAGGTAGCCCTGCACTTCGTGACAGCCGACCCTTTTCAGGAACGCGTACTGCTCCTGCTCCTCGACGCCCTCGGCGGTAAGGCGCAGGCCGTTGGCGCGCGCAAGGCTTACGATCGCCTCCACCAGCGCCGCACCGGGCACAGTGGCGACAGCGTTGACGAAGGAGCGGTCGATCTTGATGCGGTCCACCGCAAAGTCGCGGATGTGACTGAGCGAGGAATAGCCCGTGCCGAAGTCGTCCAGAGCGCAGGCGACGCCAAGGCGGCGCAGTTCGGACAATGAGCGGGCGACGTCGCCCGAGGCGGCCATCAGCGCCGTCTCGGTCATTTCCAGCTCCAGCCGTTCGGGCGATACGCCGCTTTCGGCCAGCACCTGGCTTACGGTTTCGACGAACTTGCGGCTGCGTAGCTGGATCGGCGAGACGTTGACCGCAACGCGAAGCCCCGGCCATGCCCGCGCATCGCGGATCGCCTGGCGCAGCACCCATTCGCCCACCACTTCGATCAAACCCGATTCTTCTGCAGAGCGGATGAAGTCGGCTGGACCGACAAGGCCCTGCTCGGGATGTTGCCAGCGCAGCAGTGCCTCCACCCCGACCATCCGCCCATCGTCCATCGCATAGATCGGCTGGTAGTGAACCCGCAACTGCTGGTCGCAGTCGGCAAGGGCTAGGCGCAGTTCCCGGTAACTCTCCTCGCGTGAGCGTACATCCACGTCCATGACCGGGGTGAAGAACAGGAAGCGGCTGCGCCCCTCGTTCTTCGCCTTGTACAAAGCGATGTCGGCTTTGCGGATAAGCTCGGTGCGGTCGACCCCGTGTTCAGGGGCCAAGGCCACGCCGACACTGGCGCCAATGAAGGCCTGAGAACCGGACAAGTCGAAGGGACGTTCCAACGCGGCAACCACGCGCGCGCAGATGCGCTCGACCGCAAGCCGGTCCTCGGGTTCGCTGATAAGGATCGCGAATTCATCACCGCCCAGCCGGGCGACAAGGTCGTAGCCGCGCACTTCCGCGATAAGACGCCGGGCGACCTGCCGGATCAGCGCATCGCCGGCGGGATGACCCAGCGTGTCGTTGACCTGCTTGAAGCGGTCGAGATCGATATAGAGCAGCGCCAGCAGCGACTTGTGCCGGCGCGCACGCGACAGCGCCTCATCAAGGCGCTGCTCGAACATGGCGCGGTTGCCCAGACCGGTGAGTTCGTCGTGCATGGCCCGGTGCTGGGCATGGAGGCGGCTCTCCTCAAGGTCGATGGTCCGCCGCGCAAGCCGGCTGGCAAGGACGTAGATCACCCCCGTCGACAGCAGCAGCACAAGCAGCAGCATCGGCCCCAGCGCCGCTGTGACCTGGCTACCCGGCGCGAAGGGCTTCCACACCAGATAACCGATCGTGCCGCCCTGCCGGTTATGCAGCGCTGCCGACCGGGTGCGGGTATCGCTGTCCGGTGCGATCGCATAGTGCGCATCGTTCAGCCCGTATTGCCTGCCGACCCGGGTGAAGACGCTGTCGTCGAGGTATACGACGCCGATGTGCACCGCTTCGGTGCCCGGCACCTGCGGCAATTGCCCGCTATCGCTGACGATCGGCTTGAGACTGATGATCGAGGGCCGGCCGCCCACGACTGCAAAATCCCCCTGCCCGGGCGAAAGCATGGCGGAGCGGGCATTGTTGCGCTTCTGGATGGTGCGCGTAGCGCGCAATCTGGCGACCAGCGGACCAGCCACCTCCTCGATCGCGATATAGCTTTCCGGCCTCGTTCGCTTGCCGTCGCGCATCGCATAGATTGGGCGATCCCGCGAATCGAGGATATAGACCTCATCGATACCGGCGTAGCCCTGGAACCAGATGCCGAGGTTCAGGTCCATCCACCCCATGTCGAGCGGGACCTTGCGCACCTGGCGCACCGCCTCGTCCCAGACGGTGGATGATTCCTGGGCATGGGCCACCCGCTCCACCCCTTGCGACAGCACCAGTGATACCACTGCACGGTCGCGGTCACGAGCGATGCGGTCCACCTCGCGGCCAGACCAGTAGAGCAGGCCAAGGATCGATACAGCGATGCAAAGCGCGGCCAAGACGATCGGCGCAGTGAAGCGCACGACAGTTTTACTACGGTTTTCGCTTGAGACCTTGCTTAACGGCACATCTCGTTGCCTGCACCAGAGCGAATAAATTTCCGTTAACGAACGGTGTACAGACGCGTTTTTTCACTTGGGCCCGGCTATTTATCCCTTTAACTTCCAACCTGACCGCAGGACGAGAAATACCACGCCGGCAAGCGCCGCGTCCAGCACGCCGAGGCCAAGCGCGCTGTGCAGCACGGCCATGTTGGTATCGCCGATGTCGCTCTGCCCAAGGAAGCCGAAGCGGAAGCCTGAAATTACATAGAAGAACGGGTTGGCGCGGCTGATCGCCTGGAACGCGGGGGCCAGGTTGTCGATCACGTAGAACGTGCCCGACAGCAGCGAGAGCGGGGCGATGACGAAGTTGGTCACGGCGGCGTTGTGATCGAACTTCTCCGCCCAGATCGACGAGAGAAAGCCCAGCAGCGCAAGGAATACCGATCCGCACAGGCCGAACCACAGGACCGCCCAGGGGTGCGCCATGGACAGATCGACGCCCGGCCACAGCAGCATCGCGCCGGTCAGCGCCAGCCCCACCAGCACGGCGCGGGTGACGGCGGCACCCACGATCGCCAGCATCAGTTCGCCCTCGGTAAGCGGCGGCATCAGGAAGTCGATGATCGTGCCCTGGATCTTGCCGGCCAGGAACGAGAAGCTGGAATTGGCGAAGGCGTTTTGCATCATTCCCATGACGATCAGGCCCGGCGCCACGAAGGTCGCGAAATTCACGCCCAGCACTTCGCGCCCGCCCCTGCCCAGTGCGACCGTGAAGATCACCAGAAACAGCATCGTGGTGATCGCCGGCGCCCAGATCGTCTGGGTCTGGACCTTGAAGAAGCGGCGAACCTCCTTCATATAGAGAGTCTTGAGCCCCACCCAGTTCACTTGGTGGATCACCGGCTCTCCCTTTGCCGGAAACCGGCCAGGAAGCGATAGAGCCGGATTGCCATGGGGTTCCAGAATCCCGGGGCTGTCCGGCAGCTCAGTCGAATGGGGTTGATCGGCCATGCACCGGCGACTATCGGCTGAACGCTTCCGAGGCAAGCGGCGCCTAGGTATCTGGACCGATTCCCGGGAGCAATCCTGAAGAACGGTCCTCTTGAATGATGGAACTGGAATGAGCTGGACGGAAGAGCGGATCGAGAAGCTGACCAAGATGTGGGAAGGCGGCGCAACCGCCAGCCAGATCGCGGAAGAACTTGGTGGTGTCAGCCGCAACGCGGTGATCGGCAAGGCGCATCGCCTCGACCTGAAGGCGCGCCCTTCTCCCGTGAAGGCGAACGACAAGCCTGCCGCCCCCCGCCCGGCCGCACCCAAGAAGGTCAAGCCCGTGGAAGCCGCGCCGACGCCGCCGCGCCCGGCCGAGCCAGAAGCAGAAGCGCCCGCCGCACCCGCTTTTCAGCGGGCCGCACCGCCTGCCCCTCCCGAGGCGCCCGCACCGCGCGCCGCTGAGCCGGCCGCCGCTCCTGCCAGCGATACGCCCGCGCCGGTTTCGGACCGTCCGCGCGTCGTCTCGGTCGGCCCCGGCGGCTTCCTGCGCCAGGGCCCCGGCGATCAGCAGCAGCCGATCCCGCCCGCGCCGCCGCGCCGCCTGATCCCGGCCAAGCCCAGCGCCGAGATCGCCGGCAAGACCAGCCTGCTCGACCTCAACGACCGCGTCTGCCGCTGGCCGATGGGCCACCCGGGCGAGCCGGACTTCCACTTCTGCGGCGACAAGGTAAACCCCGGTTTCCCGTACTGCGTCGATCACTGCGGCCGCGCCTATCAGGCGCAGCTTCCGCGCGGTGCCCGCCGCGCGCCCCCGCCGCTGCCCTTCGGCGGCCCGCGGGTCCGCTGATCCGATGATGGGCAGGCGGGTTTCGAAGCTGGCGCCGCTGATCGCGGCGCTGGCGCTTTCGGTTTCGCCCGCCATGGCGCAGGAGGCTCCCGCAGCCCCTGCCGCCGCGCCCGCGCCGGTTCCGGCCGAATACGTCTATGTCGCGCTGACGATGCCCCAAGGCGTCGTCACGCTGGCGCTGGACAAGACCCATGCCCCGCTGACCACGGCTAATTACCTGAAATACGTCGATTCGAAGAAGATGGACGGCGCCGTTTTCTACCGCGCCATGCATTTCGACTACGACCACGAACAGGGCCTGCTGCAAGGCGGGGTGCGCAACCCCGCTAACCTGCTGCCCCCGGTCGCCCACGAACCGACCAGCAAGACCGGCATCAAGCACGTCGCGGGCACCGTCTCGATGGCCCGCTTCGCCCCGGGCAGCGCCACCGCCGACTTCCTGATCCTGCTCACCGACATGACCTCGCTCAACGCCGACGAAGGCAACCAGGGCAAGGACCCCGGCGCCGGCTTCGCCGCGTTCGGCCATGTCGTCTCGGGCATGGACGTCGTCAGGAAGATCTGGAACGCCCCGCTCTCCCCCACCAAGGGCCAGGGCGTGATGAAGGGCCAGATCCTCGAAAACGAGGTGAAGATCATCACCGCGCGCCGCACCAAGGCACCGCCGGCACCCTGAGCGCTGCGCCTGCCGGAACCGCGCTCACCTTTGAAATACGGACTATGCGGGTTAGCGGATAGCCATCACAGGCTCATTTCTTGACCGGGATCGCAGGCGGCGAGCCGCTGACCTCCCCGACCCAGAAATATCCATCATAGTCGCTGCTGACGCCTTGCTTCGCATCCGGAGCGAGTGAGACATGCGGACCGCCCCGGATATCCGGGTCCGGCAAAACCTGATGATCGGCGCAATCGATGGCGTCATCGCGGATGGGCTTGCCAGCTTCCAGCTTATAGCCAGCCTTCAGCCCGCAATTCCATGCGGTCCCGCCCGCAGATTTCATTCGCAGCGAAATGACGGATCCGGCATCGACCAAGCGCATTGCCATGGGCTCGAACATGACCCCTACGGTTTCGACGGCGCGTTTCCGTGCATGAAGTCCCCCGACGAGTATCAGCGCCATGTCGTATTTCGATGCATGGAACGCGGTCACTATGTTTTCAGCCTGTGCCGCTTCGTGAGGGCCTTGCCCCGGTAACTTGGCAAACCGGCGGCGTTGCTCGTCATCTTTTTCGCCGTTGAACGCGGCGATACCGATTTCGGCGCCGGCTGCCTTTAAAGCATGAAGATCCACCAGAAGCTGGAACATCGCCTTGCTGGCAACGCCATCACGTCGGCCGCTCCAGCCTGCAGCGCCCAGCCCATCTGCAAACTGAGAATGCGGCAGCGCCCAAGCCGCCTGAAACCGCGGATCGACGCCCGCATCAAATTCCACGCCGATCAAGACCTTCTTGCCGCTCGCAGCTAGGGAACACGCCACGCGCCCGACGAACGCCGGGGACTGACGAGTGCCGTGAATTTCACCGAAAATCACGAAGTCCGGATTGCGCTGGTCTATTGAGGCCCAACCCTCGGGCAATGTGCAATCCGGCATGACAGGGCGAGCCAAGTCAGCCCGGTTGTGCGCAG
>Ga0308165_1001892_pt1 | contig 27440 bp, 23 predicted proteins | sample PhyWR2_FD_201032 | JGI IMG/M metagenome (GOLD analysis project Ga0308165, IMG submission 201032) | Phyllosphere microbial communities from UC Gill Tract Community Farm, Albany, California, United States - DLSLW.R2 | ecosystem: Host-associated > Plants > Phyllosphere > Unclassified | place: USA... | reverse complement strand
AGCAAATCAGCAAATCAGCAAATCAGCAAATCAGCAAATCAGCAAATCAGCAAATCAGCAAATCAGCAAATCAGCAAATCAGCAAATCAGCAAATCAGCAAATCAGCAAATCAGCAAATCAGCAAATCAGCAAATCAGCAAATCAGCAAATCAGCAAATCAGCAAATCAGCAAATCAGCAAATCAGCAAATCAGCAAATCAGCAAATTTTAAGGCTGTGCTTACTGCTTCACTTAAAAAGTTATTTCTTAAAAACCTTGCTTCATCGCCTGTACTAAACAATCCGCATTAATATCCGAAATCGACTTAGCACCTGTCAGTGTCATCGCAACACGCATTTCCTTATCAATCAAATCAAGTAAGTTTGACACACCTTGCCCACCTGCTGCTGCCAAGGCATACACAAATGCACGACCAAGTAACACCGTGTCCGCACCGAGTGCCAACATACGCACCACATCCAAACCATTACGAATGCCTGAGTCAGCCAAAATCGCCAAATCACCTTTCACTGCATCAGCAATTGCAGGCAACGCACGGGCAGATGACATCACGCCATCTAACTGACGACCACCATGGTTAGATACCACAATGCCATCTGCACCAAAACGTACAGCATCTTTGGCATCTTCAGGATCTAAAATACCTTTAATCACCATTGGGCCATCCCAAAATTCACGAATCCATTCAAGGTCTTTCCATGAAATCGATGGGTCAAAGTTCGAACCCAACCAGCCAATATAATCTTCAAGTCCAGTTGGTTTACCTAAATATTTAGAAATATTACCTAAGTCGTGCGGACGGCCCATTAAGCCGACATTCCATGCCCAATGTGGATGAAACATTGACTGCACATAACGGCGCATAGCCGCATTAGACCCACTCATTCCCGAATGGGCATCACGATAACGCGCACCCGGCACAGGCATATCTACAGTAAACACCAGTGTTGAGCAGCCTGCTGCTTTAGCACGTTCCAAAGCATTACGCATAAAACCACGGTCACGTAATACATAAAGCTGGAACCACATTGGGCGGCTGATTGCAGGTGCCACTTCTTCAATCGGACAAACAGAAACCGTTGAAAGCGTAAATGGAATACCCTTTTTATCAGCTGCCATCGCGGCCTGAACTTCACCGCGGCGCGCATACATACCTGTTAAACCGACAGGAGCCAACGCAACTGGCATCGACAAGGTTTCATTAAACAGTTTTGTCTCTAAACTTAAAGCTGACATGTCATTCAGCACACGTTGACGCAATGCAATTTCTGACAAATCTTGTACGTTGCGCTTTAATGTATATTCCGAATACGCTCCACCATCAATGTAATGAAATAAAAATGGAGGTAAGCGACGCTGTGCCGCAGCACGGTAATCATTGCCAGAAGAAATAATCATTTTGAATCAACTCTATTTAAACGGTTTGCACGTTTCTGGCAGAGAACGCACATGATTAATCACAAATTCAATATGACCGCAGACAGCTTGGCGTGCGGCCTCGGGATCTTTACGATCAATAGCCTCCATCACCTGAAAATGCTGTTCACTCAGCAAGTCACCATTTATTGGATCGTTATAGACTTTTTTACGTCCTAACAAGACGTTGTATTGCAGCAAATCAAACAAGCTGCGCATCATTTGAATCAGCACCACATTGTGCGATGCTTCTGCGATCGCCAAGTGGAATTCTGCATCTGCCACCGCAGCCTGTGCTGAATCACCCGCATTCTGGTGGCGACTAATTTCATTAAAATAATAATGAATTTTGGCACGATCTTCAGGTGTTGAGCGCAATGCGGCATACCATGCCGTACCCCCCTCGAGTAATAGCCGCGCCTCTTGTACATCAAAACGGTAAAGCGGATCTTCTTCCATCAAGTTGCTAATCGGGTTCACAATGAGTTGCTGTGGCCACTGTTCAGGCAACTGCTGAATATAAGTACCATCCCCCCGGCGGCTAGTGAGTACCCCTTGACTGTTAAGCTGCTGAATCGCTTCACGCAAAGAAGGACGAGAAACCCCTAAGCTAGTTGCAAGCTGGCGCTCGGCAGGCAAACGGTCACCTTTTTTCATGTGACGCTCTTCAATTAATGCCTGCAATTTCATGACCACTTGATCGGAGATTCTCATCACTTTTCCTTCACTGGAGATAAGCCTGAACCGTAATAATGATGCCAACAAAGACAGTGAATATGATGCTATGTTTTACCGTGAAACGGAACAAGTCAGACTCTTTTCCAACCAAGCCTACTGCTGCGCAAGCAATTGCAATTGACTGGGGAGAAATCATCTTACCTGTCACACCACCACTGGTATTCGCTGCTACAAGCAATACTTCCGGAATACCAATCTGCTGAGCAGTAGTTGCTTGTAATGCGGAGAACAAAGCATTTGAAGATGTATCTGACCCCGTCAGGAACACACCAAGCCAGCCCAAAAATGGTGAGAAGAAAGTAAAAGCATGCCCCGTATGCGATAGAGCCAAAGCTAAAGTCGCAGATAAACCTGAATAGTTCGCAATAAAAGCAAAAGACAACACCATACCAATGGAGTAAATCGGTGTTTTTAACTCATTTAGCGTTTCACCAAAGGTTGTTACTGCCTCACTCGCTTTCATTTTCAAGAAAATAGCGGTGATGATTGCAGCAATAAAAATTGCAGTACCTGTCGCAGAGAACCAGTCAAACTTATAAATCGCTTCATATGGTTTCATCTCTGACACAATCGGCGGCATTTTTTCGACCAATTTATGCAAATACGGCACTTCAAGTTTAAAAATTAAATGTTCCAGTGCACCATCTTTTGCAAACAATGCTTTAAATGGCTTAACACTCCAGATCGTCACCATCACCGTTAAGATTGCAAATGGAGACCACGCCTTAGCAATTTTTCCAATGCTATAACGCTGAATCGTTGTAGGTTGCTGAGTTAGCGTTTGGCCAGCTTCAGGTTCAAAACGGAAAATATGTTTTGGTTTCCAGAAACGGAACAACACAGTCAGGCTGACCAATGAAGCAATTGCCGCCGTAATATCAGGTAATTCAGGACCAATAAAGTTAGATGTTAGATATTGTGCAATCGCAAAAGCGCCACCACCAACCACTACAGCAGGCCAAGTTTCTTTAACGCCACGCCAGCCATCCATAATGGCCATGATCCAGAACAGCACAATCAGCGTTAAAAACGGCAACTGACGTCCAACCATCTGGCTAATTTCCATGGTATCTACACCAGAAACCTGCCCTGCCACAATAATTGGAATACCCATCGCACCAAAAGCAACTGGTGCAGTATTCACAATCAAGCATAAACCAGCAGCGTAAAGTGGTTTAAAACCCAAACCAACGAGCAGTGCAGCAGTAATTGCGACAGGAGCACCAAAACCGGCAGCCCCTTCAAGGAACGTACCAAAAGCAAAGCCAACCAGTAACATTTGTAGGCGCTGATCTTCGGTGATTGACAAAATGCTTGAGCGAATCACCTCAAACTGGCCTGTTTTTACCGAAATTTTATATAGAAAGACTGCCCCAATAATGATCCATGAAATCGGCCATAAACCGTAGAAGAAACCATAAATAATGGATGCAAAGGCCATTTGACCCGGCATTTGATAGAAAAAGAGTGCTATCAACAATGCAATAATGACTGTGCCCGTACCCGCAATACTGCCTTTTAAACGAAAAACCGCCAAGGCTAAAAAGAAGAAAATAATCGGGATTAATGCAACTGCACTGGACAGCCAAATATTATTTAAAGGGTCATAAAGTTGTTGCCACATATTGAGCATTGTCATCTCCTTGAAATGCTGGGGCGAATTTTTTGTACCTTAAAATCTTAAACATTTAACACAATTGGTATTACCAATTAAAATTTAAGCGTAAATGTTATTCCCTAAACCATAGATCGCATCATAAATACACCTATTAATAAGATCAACCACTAAATAAATAATACAATTGGTATGACCAATAGCATCAAGTAAAATCAAGCTATTTCTAATTTATAAATTTTATTATTAGACTAAAGTCGTAAAAAAGTATTCTTATAAATTTAAATCTCATCTACAGAAATGAAGCGCAAAACTTGAATATAAAAACTATAAACATACCTGTTTCATGATCTATGTATAATGTGCACACAACTCAAACCACTTGTATTGAATTGAATAATGACTACTTTAACGTGTTTTAAAGCCTATGATATCCGAGGCAAACTCGGCACCGAATTGAATGAAGAAATCGCCTATAAAATTGGCCGCGCTTACGGACAAATCTATAAACCAAAGACTATAGTTGTAGGTTGCGATATTCGTCTAAGCAGTGAAGCTCTAAAGCAAGCGACCATTCGTGGTCTAAATGATGCTGGTGTGAATGTGCTTGACTTGGGCATGACAGGGACTGAAGAAGTTTACTTCGCCGCTTTCCATTTAGATGTACAAGGTGGTATTGAAGTTACTGCAAGTCATAACCCAATGGACTATAACGGTATGAAATTGGTTCGAGAAAATGCTCGTCCAATTAGTGCAGATACGGGTTTAAAAGAAATTCAAGCTTTAGCAGAAACCAATCACTTTGAAGAGGTTAGCCAAAAAGGCACTACTCAAAGTTATAACATCTTGCCTGAATTTGTTGAACATTTACTCACTTATATTGAACCAGCAAAAATCTGTCCACTTAAGTTAGTGGTAAACGCTGGTAATGGTGCAGCTGGTCACGTCATTGATGCCATTGAAGAAAAATTTAAAGCGCTTAACGTACCTGTTGAATTTATTAAAATTCATCATGAAGCAGATGGTACGTTCCCAAATGGGATTCCCAACCCAATTTTAATTGAAAACCGTGACAGTACCCGAAATGCTGTGCTTGAACATCAAGCAGATATGGGTATTGCTTGGGATGGCGACTTTGACCGTTGTTTCTTGTTTGATGAAAAGGGTCAGTTCATTGAAGGATATTATATTGTTGGTTTACTGGCTCAAGCATTCTTGATTAAACAGTCTGGCGAAAAAATTGTTCATGACCCACGATTAGTGTGGAATACGTTTGATATTGTTGATGAATACAAAGGCATTGCCGTACAGTCAAAATCTGGACATGCTTTTATTAAAGATGTGATGCGTGAACATAATGCCGCATATGGTGGAGAGATGAGCGCTCATCACTACTTCCGTGATTTTGCCTATTGCGACAGCGGCATGATTCCGTGGTTACTCACCATTGCCCTACTCTCTGAAACTGGACAATCTCTCTCAACACTCGTTGAAAATATGATTACCAAGTTCCCTTGTAGTGGTGAAATCAACTTTAAAGTGGCTGATACACAAATCACTATTCAAAAGATTTTCGATTTCTATGCCGATCAAAACCCGCAGATTGATCGTACCGATGGTGTAAGTCTAGACTTTGGGGCATGGCGTTTTAATGTACGTGCGTCAAACACAGAGCCATTGCTACGTTTAAACATTGAAAGCCGTGCAGACCGTCAAGCCCACCCTATGCAACATTATGTAGACGAATTGACAGGATTGATTCAGAACTAATCCATAATAAAAAAGGAGCAATAAGCTCCTTTTTTATTGTTATTTAATTATATCCATTAGGATTTTGCTTCTGCCAATTCCAGCTATCCTTGAGCATATCCTCTAAACTATATTGCGGTTGCCAACCCAACTCAGCAACTGCACGGGTATTGTCTGCAAAAGATGTCGCAACATCGCCAGCTCGACGTGCTACAAACTCAAAGGCTACAGCCATACCATTAACTTGCTCAAATGTATTTTTAACTTGCAATACAGATGAGCCATTACCAGTGCCAATATTCCATGCACGGCAACCTTTCGTTTCTAATCGGTTATTTAGAGCACATAAATGTGCATTAGCCAAATCCACCACATGTATATAGTCACGTACGCCAGTACCATCTACTGTGTCATAGTCGTTACCATAAATGGATAATTTTTCACGGCGACCCACAGCAACTTGAGTGACATAAGGCATTAAATTATTTGGAATACCTTGTGGATCTTCACCAATACGTCCACTCGTATGTGCACCTACGGGGTTAAAGTAACGTAATAAAGCTATCGACCATTCAGAATTTGACTCTGATAATTTTTGCAATAACTGTTCAACAATCAACTTAGTATAACCATAGTTGTTACTTGGCATGCCTGTTGGCATGTCTTCATTTAATGGAGAAATGTTGGCTTCATCATATACTGTCGCAGAAGAACTAAAGACGAGAGTATAGACACCTGCCTTTTCCATCGATTTAACTAATTGAGTACTACCAGCGATATTATTATCAAAATAAATAAGTGGCTTTTCTTGGCTTTCACCGACTGCTTTTAAACCTGCGAAGTGGATCACAGCGTCAATTGAATGACTCTGAAAAACACGATCAAGCTCATCTGCATTACGGATATCACCCTGCACAAAAGTTAAACTTTTTTGTGTAAGGTCTTTAACTCGGTTTAATGACTCTTCTGAACTGTTTGAAAGATTATCAAAAACAACAACTTCATGACCTGCTTCTAAAAGCTCTACACAGGTGTGTGAGCCAATATAACCAGCACCACCAGTAACTAGAATTTTAGCCATCTACTTTTCCTAATAATATTTTAATTAATCCGCGTGTTGAGGCATCCAATGCTGAAAGATCATTTTGAACACCATTTAAAATTGGGAGTAACTGATCAGCAATCTGTTTGCCTTTTTCGACGCCCCATTGATCAAACGGGTTAATATTCCAGATTACAGACTGCACAAAAACTTTATGCTCATATAAAGCAATCAACATACCCAAGCTATAAGGGTTCAGCTCTTTTAATAATACTGTTGAGCTTGGTTGGTTGCCTTCATATTGTTTATGAATAGGTAGTTTTTCTAATTCAGTTGGGTCTAACGCCTCATTACCAAAAGCCAATAATCGGGATTGTGCCAAACAATTCGATAATGCAAGATGATGCTGTTCTACCAATGCCTCAGCATTTTCCACATAGGTAAAATGGTCAGAATTATAACGTTGAATCGGTGCAATAAAGTCACAACTTACAGCTTGCGTCCCTTGGTGCAATAATTGGTAGAAGGCATGCTGAGCATTTGGTCCTACCTCACCCCACACAATTGGGCAAGTATCTAGCTCAACCTTCTGACCACTACGTTGCACTGATTTCCCATTAGACTCCATTTCAAGCTGTTGCAAATACGCAGCAAAATACTTTAAGCGTCCATCATAAGGCAATACAGCATGGGTTTGAATATTGAGAAAATTATTATTCCAAACACCCAATAGCCCCATTAAAACAGGGATGTTCTGCTCAAAACTTGTATTTTGGAAATGTTCATCTATTGCATGAGCACCAGCTAACAGTTGCTGGAAGCCTTCAACACCAATCGTTAGAGCAATAGGCAAACCAATACATGACCATAAGGAATAACGACCGCCCACCCAATCCCAAAGTAGTAATTGGTTTTCAGGGGCGATCCCCCATTCGGTCATTTTGTCTGCTTTTGTTGACACCCCAACGAAATGACTTTTTAAAACTCTGGCATGTTTTCCTAAGGCTTTTTCAAGCCATTGACGCACTGTTTGAGCATTCGATAAAGTATCAATCGTACCAAAAGACTTCGAAGAAATAATAAAGAGTGTTGTTTCTGGGCGAAGTTGATGCAGTAACTCCGATAACTGACTACCATCCATCGTTGAAACAAAGTGAACATTTAAAGGCTTAGCCGTTTTCACCTTAAAATCAGACAACGCATGGGTGACCATTTGTGGTCCTAAATCGGAACCACCCACTCCAATATTGACAACGTCCTGAATCACTTCACCAGTGGCTCCACGATATTGTCCTGCATGGATTTTTTCCACTAAGGTATACATGCGTTGTAACTGGCTATGGACTTGCTCTGTTAAATCTGGGAACTTTGAATAATCATCTGGCAAACGCAGTGCCCAATGCATTGCTGCACGTTGCTCAGTACAATTCACTTTATCTTGTGAAAAAAAACGTTCAATCCATTGATTTAACTGTTTGGTTTTCGCTAGAGCCACCAATTGTTCCAAAATATCTTGGGTAACACGGTGCTTACTATAATCAAAAACTAGTTGATCAAATTTTACAGAATACTGTTGAAAACGGTCTGGTTCTGTCGCGAACAATTCTTTTATTTGTAATTTTGAATTTTTTTCACCCAGAGACTCTAGTTTTAGTAAAGGTGAAACTAATTCTTTAGGAAACTTTTCTATAGATTTACTCATAAACGACCTACTCCTTCATAAGCAAAGCCTTTTGCCTTTACATATGCTGGGTCATAAATATTACGCCCATCCAAAATTAAAGGATGTTGCATCAATTGTTGTAACCGCTTAAAGTCTGGACTCCAGTACTGTTTCCATGCGGTAACCAAACACAATGCATGTGCACCTTGTACTGCCTCATATTGATCAGTACAGAGTACTAAATCTTCACGTGAACCATATGTAGCCGCAATCTCATCTAATGCTTGAGGATCATGCAACCGTACAGTTACACCTTGCGCCCACAATGCAGCTAACAAAATATGAATTGGAGAGTTATGTATGCTTGAGGTATTTTCTTTAAAAGATGCCCCCCAAATGGCTACAGTTTTCTCGTTCAAATTACAATGATAATAATTCCATAATTTACGGAATAAAATTTCTTTTTGTTGTTCGTTAATGGCCCAGACTTGCTCTAAAAGTCGGCTTTTCACCCCAGTTTCAGAAACAGTGCTCGAAAGTGTTAAAATATCATGAGAAAAGTTTTCACCACCAAATCCAACACCAGCCGACAAATAAGCCGCACCAATGCGTGTATCTGCAGCAATACCATGTTTCACATTAGCAATATCAATACCGAGTTTCTCGGCCACCATGGCTAAATCATTCATATAGCTAATGCGAGTCGCTAACATGCCAGAAATACTAAGCTTGGTAAATTCAGCGTCCAAGATCGGCATAAATAAGTATTGATAGCTAAAACGAAAGAATGGACGTAACAGCTCTTGCATTGTATCCCGCGCATGGTTGGACTCAACACCAACAATGACATGTTTTACATTCAGCACACTGTTAATGGCATTTCCCTCTTGAATTACATCAGGGAAATAGACCCACTCATCTTTTGGTAAATATTGTTTTAACTGATCAGTTCCATGTAAGCCAAAAGTAGAACCATTTACCATAAGCCGAGGATGAACAATAGGGCGTTGACTTAACTTTTCAACCGTATTTAAAGCAAGCTGAATTTGTGTCGGACTAAAACAGAATAAATAAACTTCAACATCAAGAGGAATGGCAGAAAACGGGCTTTCTTGTAAAAAACCCGATTTTCTTTGTTTATTCAAATAACTATTAACTTCTTGATCTTGATAGGAAAGTACAGAAATATTTTCTTCGCAGGTGACACTTGTGCACCAATAAATCTGATTGCCATATTCAGCTAGTAATGCTGCCATTACACCAGCGTGTAAGGTGGTTCCAAACACTGCGATTTTCATTGCACACCTGATTTTTTAATATTCTATAGATTTCTCTTCCCTTTAAGGGAAGAGAATATACTGACTCTTTATTATATTCAGCAGTTTTTACAAATACTTAAGCAGAGCTACAAAATACTATAACTTAAGTTCTTTAATGAGCTGTTTAAATTCCGATCCTAATTTAGGATGTTCAAGCCCATAGTGTAATACAGCCTTTAAATAGCCAAGCTTGCTACCACAGTCAAAAGTTTGGCCTTGCATACGATAGGCTTCAACGGTATCTGTTTCTTGTAACATCGCAATTGCATCTGTTAATTGAATTTCATTACCTGCACCTTTTGGTGTATTTTCCAAAAGCTGCATAATCTTTGCAGGTAATATATAACGGCCAACCACAGAAAGATTAGATGGTGCAGAGCCAACAGCAGGTTTTTCAACAATGCCTTGCATGGCAATGCTTTCACCTTCATTAGGACTATTCGCTACATCTACAATCCCATATTGATCAACTAGGTTATCAGGTACTGCTTCTACCATAATCTGTGCAGCTTGACTTGCATCATAACGTGCAATCATACGGGTTAAATCATTTCGACCCGAGTTGTCTTTCACCAACACATCCGGTAATAACACAGCAAAATCATCCTGCCCGACAATACTCTTTGCACATAAAACCGCATGCCCCAAACCTAAAGGCTGAGGTTGTCTTACACTTACGACACTCACATGGGGTGGAACAATTTGAGTAATTTCTGCAAGTAAATCAAACTTCTTTTTTTGCTCTAATGTGGTTTCTAGTTCAAAATTTCGATCAAAATAATTTTCAATCGATGCTTTTGAAGAATGAGTCACTAAAATAATTTGCTCTATTCCCGCTTCAACCGCTTCACGCACCACATATTCAATGGCTGGGCGGTCAACGACTGTTACCATCTCTTTTGGAATTGACTTACTTGCTGGTAAAAAACGCGTGCCTAAACCGGCTACTGGTAAAACTGCTTTTTTGATCATAACAAAGATTTCAAAATATAAAATTTACTTTACTGAAGAATCAACATTTTCTGGAGCATCATTACCTTTAAACAAAGATGGTCCAACATGTCCTGGTGCATTAATGCCTTCACGTCTAGTCATCACTTTGACTGTTTTAAACATAATTTTAAAGTCAACCCAAACACTGTGATTATCGACATACCACACATCACACTTAAATCGTTCTTCATAATCGAGTTCATTACGGCCACTTACCTGAGCCAAACCTGTCATTCCCGGACGCACTTCTAAACGACGTGCCTGCTCTGGTGAATATAATGCAACAAAGTCTTTAAGCATTGGACGGGGTCCAACTACGCTCATGTCACCTTTAAGCACATTAATCAATTGCGGCATTTCATCTAGGCTTGTGGAGCGCAATTTTTGGCCAAATGGAGTAATACGTGCCTCATCGGGTAACGCGTTTCCTTGAGCATCAAAAGCATCCTTCATGGAACGGAACTTAATCATTTTAAATAATTTTCCGTCCTTTCCAGGTCTTTCTTGATAAAAGAATATTGGTGACCCTAAATTTTTACGGACTTTATAAGCAACGATTAGAAATATTGGCGACAGAACAGTTAAAGCTATTAAAGAAATGACTATGTCTACTAAACGCTTCATATTTTCATTCACTCATTTTTTAATATCTTTACGAAGAAAGGTATTATAAATTGTACCTAACATATTTGCTGGTAAAAGCCTAAACGCAGACCGTACCAGAAACAACATGTTAGCATATAGAGGATTTTGTAACTTTAGTTGTTTTTTTAAATCTAGTAACTGTTTTTCACTTTTAATATATTGGAAACCTTTACGACGTCCATGCATTCCATTATCGATACGCGCGTAAACCAATACATCAGGTAAGTTCTGAATTTTATACCCTTTAGCAATTACCCGTAAAAAAAGGTTATAGTCTTCCATCCACAAATGATGTTGATAGCCACCTACCTCAAGGATATGTGACTTTCGGTAGGTAATGGTCATATTATTAAATGGACTTTGCTTTTTTGCGTAATTTCTTAGCTCTTCATTTGATAGAGGTACTTTACGCATCCCTGTCGGATTTTGAGTATCTTCAACAAATTCCAGAATTTGCCCCCCTACAATTGAAACATCAGGATTCTTTTTAAAAAAATCGATCTGTTTCTCAAATCTTTCAGGCACATAAACATCATCTGTATCAACAATACACACAATGTCATAGTTGCATTCTTGCAATCCAATATTTTTTGCTTTACCAGTTCCAACGTTTTGCTCAAGTTTTTTAACCCGAAGAACTTTACCTAGTTTTTCTTGCCATTTAGCAATAATTTGATCTAATTCAGGTGTTAAAGGTCCATCCTCAATTAAAACAATTTCTGTAGGTTTTAAAGTTTGTTTATCCCAAATACTTTCCATACAAGCATTAAAGTGTGATGGATGCTCTTTATGATAAATAGAACTTAAGACAGAAAACATAAAACTTTATCCTTGCAAAACTTTTTCAATCCAAATTTTTAAAATTTGTTCAGGTTGATATTTTTCGGCATTTAATAACGATTCTTGGGAAAAGCGCTTTAATAAATCTGGAGATGAGGCAAGTTTTAGAATTGCTTCTGCCAATTCATCAATATTTTGATCTTCAACCAATAACCCATTTTTATTTTCTTGGATGACATCACTTGGACCATATGGACAATTATATGAAACAATGGGTAAACCAAAACTTTGTGCCTCTATTAAAACCATTGGTAGGCCTTCATATTTAGATGACATTACAAAGAAACTAGATTGCTCATAAACCTGTTTTACATCTGAAGTTGTTCCCATTAAAGTCACATTTCGAAGTGACTTTCTAGCAATGTAATCATCTAACATTGAATGATGTTCACCTTCTCCGTAAATATTTAACTGCCACTCAGGGAGAGCTTGATATATTTTCTCCCAAGCTTGAAGCAAATGAATATAGTTTTTCTGATCAGTTAAACGCCCAATTGTTACAATCTGTTTATTATTCTGCTGATGTGTTGAGCTAATCGGAAATGGCGAAAAATTAGGAATAACAAGTACATTTGAATGAAATTTATCAAATTGTTCTTTATCATTTTGAGTAAGAGTGACAACCTGATCAATTTTTTGATATAAAAGTTTACTTAAAAGTTGTATTTTTGGGGGACGACTAACAAAAGAAACATGTTCCAAAACTACTAATTTTTTAATATTTGGAACAAAAGCACAAAGTAAGGATAATTTACCCATATTGTGGACAATTACTACATCATAATTTGAGGTAGTAATATGTTTTTTAAGCTTTTTATAAAACTGAAATAAACTTCCAGATAAATTCACTACATTTACACTATCAGCAACAGGATACGCTGTATTACTTTTAGTCGACTCTCTATTTAATAATGTAATATTATATTCTTCTATAGCTGACATTTTATTGGCTAATTCAACAGCCACTCGCTCAGAACCAGATTTACTCTTTAAAGAATTAATTATAAAAAGAATTTTCACAAGAATTAACCCTTTGACAGTAATTTAAAAATTATACGTTTAAACAAATATTGAGTTTGAAACCTAGATTTACAAACTGATCTAATTAAGAAAAAAAACATTTTAAAAAAATTTTTATGGGCTTTAGCCATGAAAGCTGTTTTTAATAAAACATTTGATTCATCAAAATTTTCTTTATATTTGGAATAATAACTTATGTAATTCTGTACATTAGCTGGACTAAAATTATCTTTGCCTGACTTTAATCTCATTTCATAAAGTTCAACCACATAATTTGACATTAATCGCTGGTTAAATCCAATTGTAGAGGTTGTATTCCCATCACGAATTCTAACTGAATACTCGAAACTGTTCAGGTTAGTAAAAGATAATCCTAGTGAGTGCATTCTTAATAAAAAATCATAGTCTTCAGCACCAGGAATTTCTCTATATCCATTAAGCTTATTATAAACATCTCTTCTAGCTAACCAAATATGAAGTACTGGAGAGGCATATTTTATTGTTTTATTAATTATACTATCTCCAATTGGCATTTCCTGCTTTCCAATAAGTCTATTGTTAGCATCAATAGTATTAACATGACTCCCAATTAAATTATAATTAGGATGTTGTAATAAAAATTCTAATTGTTTTTCTAATCTTTCTGGAGTACTAATATCATCACCATCCATTCTGGCAATAAAATCACCTTTTGCTTGTTCTAATGCAAAATTTAATGTCTTTACAATTTTTGAATTTTCCCGATTCTTAAAAAGTTTAATTCTCGGATCAATCTTTACCAATTCAGCAACCACACTATAAGTATGATCAGTGGAGTAATCATCAACTACAATTATTTCAATATTTTTATATGTTTGATTACAAATTGATAGTACAGCCTCTCTAACAAAAGCTTCAACATTATACACAGGTATAAGAACACTGATTAAAGGTAGACTAGAGGACATTTTTTTTACCACTCAAAGCTAGAATAGAAGCAATAGTTAATGACATGATTGGGAATAAATACAGTCCCAAAGAAAAGCCCATTAGAAAAAAGAGAACTAAAAAAACTAATAAATCTTGTTTTGCAATTTTTCTTCTAGAGTTTTCAATTCTAAATAAGAAAAAATTAAAGAAATAAAGAAAATAAATAATTGTACCAACAATTCCAGTTTCAAAAATTAGAACTACAGCAATATTATGAGCACCAATCCCCAATGCATCGTAAGTTTGTGCTAAACCGTTCCCAAATAAATATTGAAATAATGTAAAATTATTAGACATATAAGTTAAAGCTTCATCAATAATATAAATTTTAGATAAAAAACTTCCATCTGTAATCATATTAATATGTAATATTAAGTAGATGAAAACAGAAATAGTTGACAAGTAAAATATTGGCTTAATAATAGTTACATAACGAGTATTAACAGATAAGTAATATAAGCAAGCCAATACTCCACCTAGCATAGCTGAGCGAGAAAAACTTAAAAATATTAAGATTAAAAAGACAAATATATATTTATTTAATTTCAAAATTATACTAATATAAAGAAGACAAAATAAATGCAAAGCAACAAAATTCGAATCTTGAAAAACAAAACTATTTAATTTATATGGATAAAACCACTCTTCTTCAACACCAGGTTGTATAGCATAAACCGGAAAAGATACACGATAAAACATTTCAATTATAAAATAAATCAAACATAGATTTAAAAAATAAGGTAAAGCTTTCACATTCCTATCATTTTTTAAATAATAGTAAAAAACAGGAAAAATTAAAATTGATAGAGTGGCATTAAGCACCATACCTATATCTGTTTTCATTAATAGAGAAACAAGCCCTAAAAAACCAATAAAGCATAAAGATACGATTAGATAAGAATAATTAATTATATAATTTTTAAATAAATAGCCAAAGAAGACAGCTATACCTAAAATAATATATACTGGCTTTAAAGTAAAATAATAAATATAAAAGACTGATCCAAAATATAATAAACTTAATTTTACATTATCTAACCTAATCATACCAATCTCACCCAAAAAAAGTTAAACACTAAATTTTCTCTATAGTTTCAACGAGTTGACTAAACTGAAAATTAGAAGTTAACTCTACTGGCACTGTAGTAATACTTGTTTTCTTATTTAAAATAAAATCAGAAATTTTTTCATAATTACGTGTTGCAATACCTAAATTATACTTATTAATTAAATAAGCTAACTCACCATCTTCATCACATAAAGCAATTATAGGTTTTCTTGCACGTACATATTCATAAAACTTCCCGGTTAATACTCCTTTTTCAAAAGTACTATTACCTAGTGCAATAATTAAATATTCAGCACTATTTTGTATTTTTAAAATTTCATCTCTTGGAAGTTTATCATTAAAGTTAATTTTTAATTCAGGGTACTGGGCAATATAGCCTTCAACAATAGGTTTATCACTACCAAAAAAGTCAATCTGTTTATTTGACTTAATAAAACTTAATGCCTTAAATAAGGGAGTTAAGTCTCTTAATCCACCATATAAACCACCCGTATAAACAAAATCATAAGAATTTTTATACTCATTATGACTTCCTAAGGAATCCTCTATAAAACCATTACGAATAACTTCAATATTATATGGAAGATAATCCTCCATCATTAATTTCATATGCTGAGTCACAACCAATATAAGATCAGCATTTTTAAATATTTTATTTTCAAATTTCTTATCAATAGAACGTAAGAACATTGGTATTTTTCTATAGGGAGTAGTAGCCCATAAATCTCTATTATCCGCTATCCATTTAATATTTTCATACTTATCTTTAATTTCTTTTGCTACGCTGTGTAAGGTAAAAGGTAGGGCCATAGAAAATATAAGATTTGGTAAGCCATTCTTAGAAATATATTCTTCAATAGCCTTTAGATATTGATTTTTCTTATAAATAAAATGATCAGGATAAGAAAAATGTACTAATACACGTTTAATAATTTTAAATTTATTTGCATTTGGATTCTCGTAGTCAAGAGCAGATAGTAGGCTACTAAACCCGACATCTACTACCTCAATTCCTGTAAGATCAGCATTATAATCTTTTGAAACATAGTTATCTTTAAAAGAAGTAAATACTGTAACCTCATGGCCTTGATCAACTAAATATTTTGCAAGCTGATAAGGTCTAACGGCGCCAATCATATTAACAGGAGGAAAAAAAGCAGCGATCATAAAAATTTTCACTGTTTCATCTCCAATACTTTTACTATATTTTCAGCCGTGTCTCCATTTCCATAAATATCTCTAATAGAAATTTTATTAGGTGACTCATTTACTAAAGATGATCGAATCAAATCAGCGTTAGAACCGACAAGTACATTATAACCATTGTTTACAAGTTCTACCCACTCTGTCTCCTCTCTTAAAGTTACACACAATTTATTATGAAAATAAGCCTCTTTTTGTACTCCTCCAGAGTCTGTCACAATAAGATCACTATGGACTTCTAACCATACCATTTCCAAGTATCCAGTAGGTTCCACTACTCTAATGTTTGAAGGAATAATTAAGCCATATTGTTTAATTCTACCTACTGTTCGTGGATGCAGCGGCAAAATAATATCTTTTTTAGAAAGCTCTAATCCTTTCAAAATATTAGATAATTTTGTTATATCATCTGTATTTTCAGCTCGATGAATTGTACATAAAACAAACTTGGTTAAATTTAATGCCTCAAACCATAAGGGCTTAATCATTTTTTCTTTATAGTACAGAGCGACATCGTACATAATATCACCAACTACAAAAATATTATTTTCCTTAATACCTTCACGAAGTAAGTTTTCTTTAGCTCCTAAACTTGGTACAAACAAATAATCACTAATTTGATCTGTCAAAATACGGTTAATTTCTTCTGGCATTTGTCGATTAAAAGAGCGCAACCCTGATTCAACATGCGCAATAGGGATATGTAGTTTTACAGCAGCTAATGCACCAGCTAATGTCGAATTAGTATCGCCATATACTAAAACAATATCTGGTTTTTCAATTATAAGTATTTCTTCAATTTTTTCTAATTGTTGCCCTGTCATCGCCCCATGCGTTTTCCCACCGGTTTGTAACATATATTTGGGTTTTGGAATATCCATTTCTTCAAAGAAAACATCTGACATGTTTTGATCATAGTGCTGACCAGTATGAACAATAACTTCCTCAATCGTAGAACTTCGCTGAACTGCTCTAGAAAATGCCGCAGCTTTAATAAACTGTGGTCTAGCGCCTAGTACTGTTAAAATTTTCATCATTTAATTTCCTTTATTACCTTAGCAGGTACACCCGCAAGTATGATTTTACCTTGTGGAAAACTTTTTGTAACAACAGCACCTGCAGCAACCACAGTACCTTCCCCAAGCTCAACGCCAGGCAAAATTACACTATTCATTCCTATCCAACATTTATCACCAATAACTACATCTTTTCCATCTGTATGGGCCTCTAAGTCAGCGAGTTGGTGATTTGCTGTAATAATTCCAACATTGGGAGCGATATAAGTTCCTCGACCTATATAAATATGACCATTAAAATTTTGGAAATATGTCCCAGGTGACTGAAAGTTATTTAGATCATCTGGATGAAAGTGGATATTTGAAGGATTTGATATTAAGCAGGTTAAACTAGTAGGAAAAGGCATAGGACGGCCCAACCTAAGTATATTTTTCACCCAAATAGATTTAAATGCTATTAAATATCCGCTTAAACTATTATCAAAATATCTACCCTTTAAATATTTTTCATCAAAAAATAAAGTTAAAAATAGCCGAACGCAAGGCAATATAAAATAGATTATTTTTTTTAATAATTTTCTCATAGACCAACCATCCTTAAAATTGAAGCCATTAAAATTCCCAAGAGAGTTGCAATTATAATAAAAAAAACAACTTTTTTTATTAAGAGAATATGATCTTTGATTTCAAGACCAGCAGCATTAGAAAAAACTATATAGCAAATACTATAGAATATCCCACCAGAGAGTGCGTATGCTTCCAATAAATATGAGGGGTTCAAATAGAACTGCCCATATAACATACCTATACGTAATATAAAACCTGTTAGAGTTAATAAAAGCATTTGCTTCTGACGACCAATAATATGCATAATCATCGATATAGGAGAGGCTATTAGCTGAAAAGCGAACCAAGGTATCATCCAGCTTATAATTAAACCGACTTTTTCCCATTCTTGACCAAATACATATTTAGCCAAGATAGGACTAACTAGACCTATAAAAATTAGACCACTAACACCATATTTAAATAAATTTTCCAATATATTTATAGTATATTGAGTAATAGTTTTTTCTTGCACAGCCGCAGGTGCATGAGCTAAATATACTTGTGAAACAGCTCCACCAATTAACTGGATAGGTACAGCCATTACTTGCATTGCTATCATTAAATAGCCAGCTTCTGAACCTAAGGCCAATGTAGCAATAATAATTATAGGAAGTTGAGCTCCAGCAGAATTAGCTAAAGAATCAAGAGTTGAATATTTAGGGAACTGATCATTTTTTTTAAAAACTGTACATAATTGATTAACAGTTATATTTTTTATAAAAAGATCCGCTTCTTTCCAAAAACTCTTAGTTAATTTTCCAATTCCAGCGGAAATCTTAATAATTTGACCAAGAACCAGCCCCAAAGCTGCCCCACCCCAAATTCCCAATATTATTTGCGTAGCTACCCCACTTACAGACTGTATAATTCTTGTTCTAGCAATTACAGTAAAATTTTTCTTTCGGGTTGCCCAATATTGGAGTGCTGTATATATTCCTGAAAAAAAAACACCTAAGGGAATTAACCAAATTATTTGATTAAAACTAGGTTTTTTTAATAAAGTAATAATTTCTGTATGAAATAACCAAATTAAAATAGCGATTAATATACTAATAGTAAAATTACTAATTAATGCTAATATAACTAATGCTGCTGCTTCTTTATCTTCCAAAGGAATTGGTATTGCAATTTCAAAACGCAAACAGCTTGCTACTGTAAGAATACCTAATATTGAGGCATAAACAGCAAAGGTAGAAAACTCAACAGGGCTATATAGTCGTGTTATAAAAGGTAAAGCTATTATAGCTAACCCTTGAGCAAAAGCTGTACCGCCAACAAGAACTGATACAGCTTTTAAAAAGCCTCCTTGAGCATTTAGCTTTACATTAATTTTTTCAAAAAGGCTTCTCACAACTCAATCAACCTAAAGCCTGAATAATTTTTAATTGGGCATCAATAGTTAAGTAGGGATGCATAGGTAAACTCATTACTTTTTCCGCAATCGCATCTCCTACTGGAAGATTAACCTCACTATCCGCTACAGCAGGTTGCTTATTAAGTGGAATTGGGTAATGCACAGCAGTTGGAATACCTTGTACTTTTAATTTCTCTTGAACCTCAACACGATTATCAACCTGAATCGTATATTGTGCCCAAGCACTCGTATTATGTGATTCAACAAATGGAGTAGTATTAATACCAGCTTCATTAAATAGTTGATTATAAATCTCTGCCACTCTTTGACGTGCTTGCATTTCATCATCCAAAATTTCTAATTTTGGTAATAAAATTGCTGCCTGAATTGTATCTAAACGACTATTCACGCCTACACGAATATGGTGATAACGTTTATCTTGACCATGACGTGCAATTTGACGAATAACTTTTGCCAGTTCATCATCATTAGTAAAAATAGCACCACCATCTCCATAGCAACCTAATGGTTTACTTGGAAAGAAGCTAGTACAAGAGACTGTGCTTAAATTACAACTTTTACGGCCTTTATATGTCGCACCAAAACTTTGTGCAGCATCCTCAATCACAGGAATATCATACTTTGCAGCAATCGCGTTGATCGCATCAAAGTCAGCGCATTGGCCATATAAACTCACCGGAATAATGGCCTTAGTGCGAGACGTAATAGCTGCTTCTAGTTTTTCAGCATCTAAATTATAAGTCCTCGGATTTACATCCACATAGACCGGCTTTGCGCCCAATAAAGCCACTGTTTCCGCTGTCGCAATATAAGTAAAGCCTGGTGTAATGACTTCATCACCTGGTCCGATACCAAATGCCATTTGTGCAATTTGCAAAGCATCTGTCCCATTGGCACAAGTAATGCAGTGTTTAGCACCTACATAGGCAGCAAGTTTTTCTTCCAGCTCAATTACTTCTGGGCCTAAAATGTACTGACCATGTGTCAATACATTTTGAATACCCGCATCAATTTTATCTTTAATTCGATTTTGCTGAGCTTTTAAATCAATAAAGTCAATCATATTAACCCTGCTTTGTAAGTTTCGTTCCATCGAGTTGATAAACTGCTCCAGTATGAGAACAGATAGCTTGGGCTTGTCCCTGCAAAGGCAAGTCGAGTTGCTCACCAAACTCACTCATCCAGCCAATTTGTTTAGCAGGTACACCCACCATCAGTGCATAAGCTGGTACATCTTTATTGACTACAGCACCAGCACCAACAAAAGCATAAGCCCCAATAGTAACCCCACAGACAATCGTACAGTTTGCCCCTAGTGTCGCACCCTTTTTCACCAGAGTGTCTCGATATTGATCTTTACGCTCAATTAAAGAACGAGGGTTATAGACGTTAGTAAACACCATGCTTGGGCCACAAAATACGCCTTCTTCCAAAATTACATTATCGTAAACTGACACATTGTTTTGGACTTTACAGTGGTCGCCAATCACAACTCGGTTACCAACAAAAACGTTTTGGCCTAAAGACACACCTTTACCAATTTTGGCACCACCACAGACATGAACGAAATGCCAAACACGTGAATCTTCACCAATTTGTGCGCCATTATCGACTATGGCAGTTTCATGTTGATAAAAGCTCATGCTTTTTTCACCTTTGCCAATAATGGATGTGGATTTTCTGGGTTTTCAACAATAGGCGAAACACGAATTACTTCAACTGTTTCAATTGCTGCACGGTTTTCTTCGACACCGTAACCTTTACCTTCTAATACACGTTGATAGCTTTGTGTATGCAAATCGGTAAAGCCACCTGAAAACTCTAACTCTTCATTTTCAATGGTAATACTACGATAAGTCAGCTTTTCACCTTGTACCGCATTTTCTGGGAGGTTATTTGCATCAATTGACAAGAACCAACGCACGCGCGCACGTTCGTATTCCAAATAACCCGAAGCAGTTTTCTCATCACGGAAATGCACTTCATTTTTAACGATTTTGCCAAAAATAAAATGCAACATGTCGTAAAAATGTACACCAATATTAGTTGCAACTCCACCTGATTTATTGTCTACCCCTTTCCATGATTTTAGATACCATTTACCACGAGAAGTTAAATAGGTAAGGTCGACATCAAATACTTTATCCGCTGGCGCAGCTTGGACTTTATCACGTAATGCAATAATTGAAGGATGTAAACGTAATTGTAAAATTGAGTTTACTTTGGCACCGTATTCCTTTTCATATTCAGATAACATATTTAAGTCTTCTGAATTCAGCACCAACGGTTTCTCACAAATGACTTCAATGCCATTTTTCAAAGCATATTTCATATGTGGTGCATGTAAATAGTTTGGTGAGCAGATCGCTACATAATCCAACTTTTCACCTTTTAGCTTTTGATCCTCTACATAGGCTTCAAATTCTTCAAACTCGGTAAAAAACTCAGCTTCCGGAAAATGGCTATCCATAATCCCAACCGAGTCATTCACATCCATGGCAACAGTTAAAGTATTACCTGTTTCTTTAATAGCTTTTAAATGACGTGGTGCGATATATCCAGCTGCACCAATAAGAGCAAATTTTTTCATGATCAAAACTTCAATTTAATAATATAAAATTAGAGACGGAATACAGTAAAGCCAGCATCCGACATTTCAGTACGGTCAAAAAGGCTCTTAACATCAGCTAACACTGGTTTTTCACATTTCATATAGCTACGCAATTCACTTACAGAAAGTGAACGAAATTCATTATGGCCTACCGCAATAATGACGCTATCTACAGGATTTTGAGCATCAACTTTTCCAAGCTCTATGCCATATTCATGCCTAACTTCGTCTTCATCTGCCCATGGGTCTGCGACTACAACTTGCGCCCCCCAGAACTCTAACTCTTTAATAAGATCTGCTACTTTACTATTACGAATATCGGGACAGTTTTCTTTAAAAGTTACTCCGAGTACACCAACTTTTGCACGAGGGACATCAATCCCGTTTTGAAGCATCAGTTTAATCGTGTTACGAGCAACATAACGGGCCATATTGTCATTAATACGACGACCCGCAAGAATCACTTGTGGATGATAGCCAACTTCTTCTGCTTTATGAGTCAAATAATATGGATCGACACCAATACAGTGCCCACCGACTAAACCTGGACGGAACGGTAAGAAGTTCCATTTACTACCAGCTGCTTCTAAAACATCTAGAGTGTCAATACCAATACGATCAAAAATTACAGAAAGCTCATTTACTAAAGCAATATTTAAATCACGTTGCGTGTTTTCAATCACTTTGGCAGCCTCTGCAACTTTAATACTAGTTGCTTTGTGAGTACCTGCAGTAATAATACTTGCGTACACGGCATCTACAGTATCTGCCACTTCAGGGGTACTACCACTCGTAATCTTTTTAATTTTAGTTAACGTATTAACTTTATCGCCTGGATTAATGCGTTCAGGACTATAACCAGCAAAGAAATCTTGATTAAATTTGAGGCCCGATATCTTCTCTAATATCGGAATACAGACTTCTTCTGTTGCGCCTGGATATACTGTAGATTCATATACAACAATATCACCTTTCTTTAAAGCTTGCCCTACAGTCTCACTTGCTTTTTTCAGGGGAGTTAAATCAGGACGATTCACCTGATCTACAGGTGTAGGAACAGTTACAATAAAAAAATTACTTGTTTTTAAATCATCTAAATTTGAACTAAAACTTAATTGTTTTGCTTTGAGAAGCTCTTCTGGCGAAACTTCTAAAGTATGGTCCTGACCATTTTTTAATTCATTAATACGGTTTTGGTTAATATCAAACCCTATTACTGGCCCTTTTTTTCCAAACTCAACTGCCAATGGCAAGCCTACATACCCTAAACCTATAATCGCTATTCTTAAATCGGCAAGTTGCATAAAAGTTAGCCTTTTTCCTTACAAGATTGTATCTATTAAATATATGTTGCATGTTAACTGGATATCGCCGAGCGTAACTATATCAGTTTTTTTTTATTCTCCGTAATGCAATTGTATAAATGTGTTTACAATGCAAGTGTCCCCCGTTAAACAATCTCGTTTAAAATAATAACTTTTAACATTTCTATTAATTTCTTATAACCAACTTAGCCTGTGTAGATAAACTAAACATACAAACCACTACGATTTTTCGGTGTTTTTTCATTTCTTTTCAGCTAGAATCTGTCCATCCTGCGTTTAGTTTAAATAGACACTTGTTACTATGCAGTGGACAATATCAATTAAAGATAAATACACAAAGGGTTGCGTGTGAAGTATTGCCAGTTTTTTTCTGTTCTTACCTTAAGTTTAAGTGCTGCCAGCTGTGCGGTTACTTCCGGCTTACAAACATACGATATTCCAAGTGAAGGGGTTTATAAAACTGACCTCGGAACTACCGTGAATGTCGTAAAAATCTCTCAAGAAACAATACCAGCAATTCAACCTGCTCAAATTGACTATCAACGCGACTATGTAAGCTTATTTAAAAATCAACAACCTATCTATCGATTAAGTCCCGGAGATACTCTCTCTATTCAGCTGTGGGCTTACCCTGAAATTACACCTCCTGTGAATGGCATTAGTAGCGAACAGTCTATTCAAGCCAATGGTTACCCTATTGACCAAAGCGGTTATATCCAGTTCCCATTAGTAGGTCGTTACAAAGCTGCTGGTAAAACACTTGCTCAAGTCAATCGCGAACTTCGTAGTCAACTTTCCCGCTTCTTAAAAAACCCTGATGTGATAGTTCGCGTACTCTCCTATGAGGGCCAACGCTTCTCTGTACAGGGAAGTGTAACCAAAGGTGGGCAATTCTACCTAAGTGATCAACCAGTAAGTGTTTACTCAGCTCTAGGTATGGCTGGTGGTGTTACTACAATGGGTGATAATACTTATATTCAATTGATTCGAAATGGTCGCACCTATAATTTAAATACAATCGATTTAGAAAAAGCTGGCTATTCACTACATAAGTTATTGGTTCAACCCAATGACACACTTTATGTCAGTACTCGTGAAAACCAGAAAATTTATGTGATGGGTGAAGCTGGGAAGAGCCAAGCATTACCAATGCGTGATCAAGGCATGACCTTAAGTGATGCCTTAGGCGAAAGTTTAGGTATTAATCCAGCTTCTGCCAGTGCAAGTAAGATTTATGTAGTCCGTACTAATCCAAATGATCGTACTACTGAGATATATCATTTAAATTTAATGAGCATTGGCGACTTTGGTTTAGCTAATCAGTTTAAGTTACGTAGTAATGATATTGTATATGTTGATGCGACTGGCTTAACTCGCTGGCAGCGTGTGATCAACCAAATTATCCCATTCTCAAATGCTTTATATAACATAGACCGTTTGGGACAATAATATTATGCAAATTAAAAATATTTTGGTGGTTTGCATTGGAAATATCTGCCGTAGCCCTATGGCAGAATATTTCTTAAAGCAGCAATACCCCCTGTTAAATATTGAGTCTGCTGGCATTTCAGGGCTCGTGGGGCATCAGGCAGACAATAAAGCACAACTTTGTATGCAGCGCTTCGATATCGATATGCAACCACATATTGCACGTAAACTTAGCGCTGAACATATTAAAAAAGCCGACCTTATTTTGGTCATGAGTCACAACCAGCAAAAGCATATTGAACAAACTTGGCCCTTTGCAAAAGGTAAAACCTACCGCCTGGGCCATTGGCAAAACAAAAATGTGCCAGATCCTTATCAGCACGATCAAGCTGTTTTTGATGAAACCTGCCAACTTATTCAACAGTGCATTGCTGACTGGAAACCTTATATTTAACGCCAAGATTTTAAACTTATGAACCAAAATACCAACACCGAAGATACAATTGATTTAAAAGAATTGTTTTTTTCACTGATTGCTCAGTGGAAACTCATCGCACTGTGCATTATTTTGAGCCTTGTCTGCGCACTGCTCTATTTACGTGTAACACCAGACACCTATTCGGTTGATGCTTTGGTTCAGGTTGAAGACAGTAAAGGTGCTTCTGCCGCACTTTTAGGCGATTTGTCACAAATGATTGAGCAAAAATCGCCAGCTCAAGCCGAAATTGAAATTCTAAAGTCCCGTCTGGTTTTGGGCTCGGTCATTAAAGACTTACATCTTAATATACAAGTGTCTAGCACTGAAAATACGCTTACTCATCGCTTATTAAGCGATACTGCCTATAAAACTGAATACACTAAAAAATCAGTTTTATTTAAAGACGACTTAAAAAGTTTTGAAATTCGTGAGTTTGAAGTTCCAGCTTTTTATCTGGATAAAAATCTATTACTTAATTTTGACAAACAGTCTTTACGTTTAACTGACCCAGAAACAGAAGAAGTACTATTAACTATCCCTCTAAATCAGGCTAACCATATTGCGGGCCCTCATGGGCTTTGGAAAATTGCTATCTTTACTAAAGATCAATTTAATGCAACTTATAATATTAAAAACTCATCTATACCTGCCGCTGTAAATGCGCTTAGCTTAAATTATTCAGTTGCAGAACGCGGTAAGCTTACCGGTGTTTTAGGCTTAAACTATCAAGGTCAAGACAAAGAACATATCACCAAAGTTTTAAATGCAATTTTAGCGACTTATAGTGCACAGAACATTGAACGTCGCTCAGCTGAATCAGCACAAACTTTAAAATTCTTGGATGAACAACTTCCAGACCTTAAAAAACAACTTGATGATGCAGAACGTCAATTTAATAAATTCCGTCAGCAATACAACACCGTTGATGTCACCAAAGAATCTGAGTTGTATTTAACTCAAAGTATTACTTTAGAGACTAAAAAAGCAGAGCTCGAACAAAAGCAAGCTGAAATGGTAGCAAAATATACTGCTGAACACCCTGCAATGCGTGAAATTAATGGACAGTTGGGTGCCATTAATAAGCAAATTAGTGAGTTAAATACCACACTAAAACAGTTGCCAGATGTACAACGCCAATATTTACAATTGTATCGTGAAGTCGAGGTAAAAACTCAGCTCTACACAGCACTTCTTAACTCTTACCAACAACTTCGTATTGCGAAAGCTGGCGAAATTGGCAATGTCCGTATTGTCGATACCGCAATTGAACCTGTCGAGCCAATTAAACCAAGAAAACTAATTGTTTTAATTCTAGCTATTTTTGCTGGTGGTTTTATTGGTACCCTAGTTGCCTTACTGCGTAATATGTTACGTACAGGAATTAAAGATTCTGGACAAATTGAAAATGAACTGGATTTACCAGTTTATGCAACAGTTCCACGCTCCCCAATTCAAGAAAGTCGCGTTAAAATTTTAAAGAAGAAGAAAAATATTCCTATTCTTGCAGTTAAAAACAGTGATGATATTGCCATTGAAAGCTTACGTAGTATTCGTACTGCGATTCACTTTGCTTTAGCAAATGCAAAAAATAATATCATTATGATTGCAGGTCCTTCACCAGAAGTGGGTAAATCATTTATTTCGACTAACCTTGCAACAATTTTTGCACAAGGTGATAAACGAGTGTTGCTGATTGATGCTGATATGCGTCGTGGTTATATGCACAAATATTTTGATGTTGATGTAAAGCCAGGTCTTTCTGAATTATTGAGTGGGCAAGCTAATCTTCAACAGACACTTCACAAAACTCAAGTTGCTAACCTTGATGTGATTACCCGTGGTAAGAGCCCAACAAATCCATCAGAAATTTTAAGTTCAACACAATTTAAAGAATTACTTGAGCAGCTACAAAGTCAATATGACCACATTATTATTGATACTCCACCTGTACTTGCAGTAACCGATGGTATTATTATTTCGCAATATACTGGTGTGAACTTAATTGTTGCTCGTTATGCTAAGTCACAAATGAAAGAGCTTGAATTAACACTTAATCGCTTTGAACAAGCAGGTGTTAAAGTCAACGGCTTTATTCTCAATGATATTCAACGTGCTAGCGCGGGTTACGGCTATGGCTATAACTACGCTTACGCATATAAAGCACAAAAAGAAGATTAAGCGTAAAGTCCATAAAAAACCGGATCAAATGATCCGGTTTTTTATTTAAGATTTTTTAAGTATATCCCTACTAAAACTAACTAAAATATATAAAAAACCACTCGTTTTTTTTCTTAAACATTCTATGCTTAAGCATGC
>Ga0308165_1001891_pt1 | contig 27443 bp, 29 predicted proteins | sample PhyWR2_FD_201032 | JGI IMG/M metagenome (GOLD analysis project Ga0308165, IMG submission 201032) | Phyllosphere microbial communities from UC Gill Tract Community Farm, Albany, California, United States - DLSLW.R2 | ecosystem: Host-associated > Plants > Phyllosphere > Unclassified | place: USA... | reverse complement strand
CTTCCTGGCCGACCGCACGCACCTTGATGCGTTCGATCAGGGCCTGCACCACCGGCAGCGCGACGTCGGCTTCAAGCAGGGCGATGCGGACCTCGCGGGTCGCCTCGCGGATGTTCTCTTCGGTCAGGCGGCCACGGCCGCGCAGGCGCTCGATGGTGCCGGAAAGGCGCTGGGTCAGGGACTCGAACATGCGGCGCAACCTGTCTGAAAGCGGGGGACAATAAGGCCCACAGTATAACGGGTCCATCGCGCTCCCCGGACTGCGACGCCACGCCCGTCGCCAGCACCGCGGGGGTATGCGAAACTTCAACGATGACAATCGTTCTCATCGCCGTCCTGCTCTACCTGGCCGCCAGCGCCCTGCTGGTGCGCGCCCTTGGTCGCAACGACGGGGTGGCCTCGCCCGCGTGGCTGTGGCCTGCGCTGCCGGCGATGCTGCTGCATGGCGGTTATCACGTGCTGGTGGCGATGCGCACGACCGGCGGCCCGGACATGCACTTCTTCGCTGCGCTGTCGCTGGTCGGCCTGGGAATGGCCTGGCTGACCTCGCTGGTGGGCGCGCGCGGGCGCATGTCCACCCTGGGCGTGGTGGTGTTCCCGCTGGCCGCGCTGCTGCTGGTGGTCTACCACGGCTACGGCCATGAACCGAGCAAGGTGCTGGGCTGGCGCCTGGCCAGCCACGCCTGGCTGGCCCTGCTGGCCTACGCCACATTGAGCATCGCCGCGCTGCTGGCGATCATGCTGTGGCTGCAGGAACGTGCGCTGCGCCGCCGTGAATTCCGTCCATGGCTGCGTGCGCTGCCGCCGATGGCCGACCTGGAATCGCTGCTGTTCCGTGTGATCACCGTGGGCTTCGCCCTGCTGACCCTGACCCTGGTCACCGGCGTACTGTTCGTCGACGACCTGCTGGCGCAGAAGCTGGTGCACAAGACGGTGCTGAGCGTGCTGTCGTGGATCGTGTTCGGCGTGCTGCTGATCGGCCGCCGCCGCTATGGCTGGCGCGGCACGAAGGCGGTGCACTGGACGCTGACGGCGATGCTGTTGCTGCTGCTGGCGTTCTTCGGCAGCCAGTTCGTGATCGAGCTGGTGTTCGGGCATTCGCGCTAGAGGCGTGCCGGCCAACGGCCGGCAATGGGAGCATAGTAGATCCACGCCATGCGTGGATGCTGCGGATGCTCAGGGCAGCGGTTGGGCCAGGATCCTGCGCACCGAGCGACCACTGTTGGTGAGGATGTCGTCGACCTGCCAGCAGCCCTCCCCTTTGCGCACCATGGGCACGCGGGTCACGTAGGCCTTGCCCCAGACCGGATAGCGCATTTCGACCTGGCCGGCCGTGGCCGAGGCCTGCTTCCAGCTGTAGCGCACCGGGCTGTCGATCTCCCCGTCCTGCGCGTCCAGCCACGGATCGGAATCGAGCGTGCAGATGCCCTGTTCGCGCACCTGGCAGGCACGCTCGCCGTGCAGCGCCTTGGCAAACGCCGCACTGACCAGTGCCTGCGGCGGCTCCAGCAGGTCCCCCCTGCCGGTGGTCGCTTCGAAGAAGGCGCGCGCCACGTCAGCCGGTTGCTGGCAGGCCGGCGCGGCCTGCACGGTGGGGGCCAGCAGCAGGCTGACAATCACCAACATCCCTGTCTTTCGCATATCCAGTTCCTTGAGGGTGGAGGGACGCCGGGCATGGCCCGGCGCTACCGGCAACACGCATGGGCAGCGCCGGGCCATGCCCGGCGAGCGCGCAGCGCGGCAGGATTACAAACCGTAGTGCTCAATCACATCCAGATGCGGCTGGCGGTCCTGGTCGCAGGCCTCGGCCAGGCGCAGCCAGCAATGCGGGTGCGCCCAATCCGCCGTCGCCTGCTGCAGGAAGCGGTGCAGCGCCAGCGGCGCATGGTCCTGCGGCTGGGCGACGGTGAACAGCAGGCCCGGCAACGTCCCACCTTCCACGTCCGGGTCGGTCACGGTGTAGTCCTCGCGGTTGTGTGACCACACCCTCCATCCCTGCGCCTCGGCCGCCTCGGCAAACGCACTCCAGGCGTCCTCGCCCGGATGCGCGCCGTCGACCATCCAACTGCGCGCGAAGCCGCCACGCTCCAGCACGTGTACCTGCTCATAGGTGGGGATGAACTGCCTGCGGGCTTCCTCGTCCTCCGGCGCCGGGTGCACCAGCGTGGCATCGAACACCACCCAGTCACCAACCTGCTGGGCACGGTTGACCGGCGCATTCTCGACGATGCGCGCAGTGACCGGGCCACTGCGGCGGGCGTAGTACTCCATCGGCTCACCGTTTTCATGGCTGCGGATGATCACCCACCCCCAGGGCTCCTCGACCACGCCGTCCTGGCTGGACAGCTCCATGCCGATCGCTGCCGCCGAGCGGCGGACGGCGTCCCAGTCGCGCGCCGCACTGGCCGCACTCATATGGTCCCAATGCGCGGCACTGGGCTCTTCCAGCAGTTCCACCAGCTGCGCATAGCAGGCCTGCGCTTCGCTGAAGCGGCCGGTCTCCATGTACATGCGGGCAAGCGTCCCGCGTGCGCCGTTCGATCCCGGCGACAACGCCAGCAACGCCTGCGCGGCCTGTTCCAGTGCAGGCCAGTCGGACGCGCGCCGTGCACGCTGAACCTCGCACCAGTGTGCGAACACCGGCACCCCGGCGCGATAGATGTCTGCCAGCCGGCGCAGTCCTTCGTCATCGCCCTGCTCGGCCAGCCAGCGCATCAGCGTGTAGGCTGCGGGACCGTCTTCGTGCGCATGCGCGCGCACGAAGTCCCACAGCAGGTCACGGGCTTCGGCCCCTGCGCCGCAGGCGTTCAGTGCCGAGGCGGCCGTCTCGGCCAGCGCCTCGTCATCCGGCAGCTGGGCATGCGCCTGCAGCAGCCACTGCGCCTCGCGTTCCGGATCGCGTGCCTGGTTCTGTTCGCCCTGAGCGTCCAGCCAGGCCAGCAGTTCACCCGCCGGTACCGGCAACGGCGCGACATCCGGCAGCGCCTCGATGCGTGCCGCCAGACCCGCCACCAGCGCGGCAGCGCCGCGGTCCTGGCGCAGCTGCGCCAGATGGGTGCGGGCCAGACCCAGCTGGCGCTGCGCCACCCAGCGCGCACCGCGCTGCAGGGCCAGCTCCAGGCTCAACGCGGCGATCTCGATCACCAGGCGATGCGCGCCGACAGCGGCGAAGTGCTCGATGATCGTGTTGAAGCGCGTTCCCAGATCCCAGGTGTTGCGGGCGGCATCACGGCTGCACAGTGTCGAAGCGGTATTGGCCCACAACCGCCAGTGATTCGGCGTCAGCTCGCTCCATGGCACCAGCTGCTGCAGCGCCTCTTCATCGCGCCCCAGCTGGGCCAGTGCCCAGGCCTTGGACAGCCGGCGCGGCACCGTGCAGTTGGCAGGCTCGTATTCGCCTGCGGCGGCCACTTCAGCTTCGCGCTGCTCGATCATCGCCAGCGCCTCCTGCGCACGGCCACTGGCCAGCAGGATCTTGATCTGCATTTCCGGGAAGCTGTCGAACACTTCCTTGCCGCGCGCCTGGATCGCCGCCGCCTGCACCTGCAGGTAATCCAGTGCGTCCTGGCCGCGGCCGTCGTCCAGCAGCGCGTCGGCCTTCTCGCAGCTCAGGCACTGGAAGCAGGCCCAGCTCGGGTCGATGCGGCCCAGCGTCTCGTCGCAGACCTCGATGCGCTCGGGCACCCAGCCCGGACCATCGATGTTGCCGTAGCAGGCCGCGAGGTCCTGGGTGACGCAGATCGACTGCGGGCAATCCAGGGTATCGGCACGGTGGGCGCGCTCGAACAGTGCCACCGACTCACCCAGCGCGCTTTCACCTTCCATGCGGTTGCCGACGCGGTTGCGCAGCGCCCAATGGCCGACATAGACGTCGACCCAGGGGTTGTCCAGCGCCTTGCCCAGCGCGCGCGCTTCGGGCAGCAGTGCATCGACGCGGTCGACCTGCAGTTCACTGACTTCATCGGCAAGGCGGGTCAGCAGGTGGGCGTTCTGCGCCTGGCCTGCCTGGCGCAGGTCTTCCTGCAGTTTTTCGACCCAGTTCCAGATATCCATGGGGGGTAATGCTCCTGTCTAGCGAAGGCTGGATGAGAGGGAGTAGCGGTGCTCAGCGCAGCATCTGCTGCAGGGCACCGGCAATATCGGTAAATGCACCATTGAGATCGGGCCCCGGCGTCGCCGCGCTCTGCTGCAGTGGCCGGCCCTGTGCGGACACGATGATCTTCAGCGAGCGCAGCAGGCGCGCGGCCGCCCCGGCCTGCGGGTGGCCCGCGCGCTGGGCCTGCAGCAACGCCTGCACCGCTGGATTGTCCAGGTTGAGGTACAGCCGCGACGGCGCACGGGCCTCGATGCGCGCGGTGAACTGGCGCGCCAGCCGCAATGCCGCCATCGATACGCGCTTGTCGTTCTCGTCGTCTTCCAGGCGCTGCTTCAGTTCGGCCTCGCGGTCGGGCACCACCACCACCGGCAGCGCCTCGGGGCTGAACCGCGCGGGCAGCAGCTGTTCGCCATCGCCCAGGTGTTCGCGCAGCCAGGCCACCTGCGCATCGTCGAGGCTGTCATCTCTGCGGAACAGTGCACGGTTGCCCTGCTCGGTACCCAGTTCGACCAGGCGCAGGCCCTTGGCCTGGGCCCAGCGCCGCAGGAACGGCACCACCGCGTAGCGATGACCATGCGCGACCGGCACGCCCATCGCACGGAACAGCATTTCCTCGAAGCCACCACCGTTGTCGAGGATCACATGCACTGCGCCGCGCGCCGGCAACGCGCTGGCCGGCAGGTCACCCTGCGAAGTCGGCACGCGCACGTGTTCCAGCAGCAGGTCGAACAGGCGCTCATCGCACAGCGCCGCGCCGAGCAGGGCCTCGTTGTGGCGGCTGAGCACGCGGCGCCAGGCTTCGGGCTGCTGCCGGGCGACATCGGCCAGGCCATCGATCAGCGCTTCCAGCAGGGCGTGCTGCACGGCGCGGTAATGGTCGTCGCGCTGCAGGTCCTCGCGGCTGGCGGTCGGGGTCAGCTTCGACGATTCGATCACCCCGCCGATGAAACCGGCCCACGGCGGCAGCAGGTCGCGTGCATCGTCGTCCAGCAGCATGCCGCGCACGAACACCGACAGGTTGCGGTTGTCGCTGGTGCCATAGGTAGCGCCGTCCTGTACCCAGAGCATGCCGACGGCGTCGCTGCTGCCATCGGGCTGCAGGGGCATCGTCACGATGGGCTCGAAATCGTGTTCGAAACGGGCGGCGAACTGCAGTGCCTGGCGGCGCGCCTGCACAGGATGCAGGGCGACGTCCCCCTGCCCGCGCCACGGCGGTGGTTCGGGATTGATCGCGGCGGTCGCCGCACCGATGAAGATCGGCTCGGACAGCAGCGCGCAGTAGCGGCCCAGCACCTCGTGAAGGCGCGCTTCGTTGGCCAGCGGCAGGAAATCCGGATGCAGCTCCAGCTCGACCTCGGTGCCGATCGCCCGTGCCGGCACTTCGCTGACGGTGTACTGCTCGGCATTGCTGGACACGTACAGGTGGCCCAGCTCTGGTGACTGGTAGGAGGTGGTACGCACGCTGACACGGCGCGCCAGCACGAAGGCCGACAGGAAACCCAGGCCGAACATGCCGATCAGGCCTTCATCGTCCTCGCCGTCCTGGCGCAGGCCCCGGGTGTAACCGACACCAACCGTGGCCAGGTAATCGTGGATTTCCTGGCGGGTCAGGCCGGCACCGGTATCGGTGATGCGCAGCACGCCGGCGGCAACATCGACCTGCACGTCGATGCGCGACACGCCCTGGATGCCGGGCTGCTCGATACGGCGACGGATGATCGAATCGTGCGCGTTCTGCACCAGCTCGCGCAGCGCCACCATCGGCGTGGAATACAGGTGCTTGCCCAGCACCGTCATCAGTCCATTGAGATCGACCCCGGCGCGGCGGATTTCGGCGGCGGGGGTGCTGAACATCGGGTCCTGCATGTAAACGATTACTCCTTGCCACGGAAAGGCGCCAGGGGGCGCCTTCGTCGAGCCGGGAAAACTAGCACAGGCTGGCTGACCGCTGCTGTGCCGTCGGCCGAATCTGCAGGTCCAGGCGCGGACCCGACCCCGGTCACGCCGCGTCGATGGCCTCGGACAGGCGTTCGACCGCGATCACTTCCATGCCCTTCACCGAGCCGCCCTTGGGGGCATTGGCCTTGGGCACGATGGCGCGCTTGAAACCGTGGGTCGCCGCCTCGCGCAGGCGATCCTCGCCGTTGGGCACCGGCCGGATCTCACCGGACAGGCCGACTTCGCCGAACGCGATGGTCTTCTCGGCCAGCGGACGGTCCTGCAGCGAGGACAGCACCGCCAGCAGCACCGGCAGGTCGGCAGCGGTCTCCTGCACGCGGATGCCGCCGACCACGTTGACGAACACGTCCTGGTCGCCGACCAGCACGCCGCCATGCCGATGCAGCACCGCCAGCAGCATGGCCAGGCGGTTCTGCTCCAGCCCCACCGCCACGCGGCGCGGATTGGACAGCGGCGAGGCGTCGACCAGCGCCTGCACTTCCACCAGCAACGGCCGGGTGCCCTCGCGGGTAACCATCACGCAGCTGCCGGGCTGGTGCGTGCTGGCACCGGAAAGGAAGATCGCCGAGGGATTGGACACCTCTTTCAGGCCCTTGTCGCCCATCGCGAACACGCCCAGCTCGTTGACCGCGCCAAAGCGGTTCTTGAACGCACGCAGCAGGCGGAAGCGGCTGCCGCTCTCGCCTTCGAAATACAGCACCGCATCGACCATGTGCTCCAGCACGCGCGGGCCGGCGATGCCGCCTTCCTTGGTCACATGGCCGACCAGGAACACCGCAGTTCCGGTTTCCTTGGCGAAACGCACCAGCCGTGCGGCGCTCTCGCGCACCTGGCTGACCGAGCCGGGCGCGGCGGTCAGCGTCTCGGTCCAGAGCGTCTGTACCGAGTCGGCCACGATCAGCCGCGGCCCACTCTTGGTGGCGTGCTGCAGGATGGATTCGACACCGGTCTCGGCCAGCGCGTTGACGCCCTCCAGCGGCAGCTCCAGCCGATGCGCACGGCCGGCAACCTGGGCCAGAGATTCTTCACCGGTGACGTACAGCACCGGCAGGACCGCGGCCATCTTGGCCACCGCCTGCAGCAGCAGGGTGGATTTGCCGATGCCCGGGTCGCCACCGACCAGCACCACCGCGCCCTCGACCAGGCCGCCACCGAGCACGCGGTCGAATTCACCGATGCCGGTGCTGACCCGGTTGTGCTCGGTCTGCGCCACGTCCTTCAGTGCGGTGATCTTCGGCGGGTCGATCTTGCCCGCCCAGCCGGCACGGCGCGACGCGGGCGCCTTGGCAGCCGCAGCGCTTTCAAGGACGATTTCCGACAGCGAGTTCCAGGCATTGCACTCGGTGCACTGGCCTTGCCACTTGCTGTATTCGGCGCCGCATTCATTGCAGACATACGCGGTGCGGGCTTTGGCCATCGGAGATTTCCTGCAGGGGCAACGAGCGTGGCAGGATAGCCGAGCCGGGTCGCAGCTGCTGCGACCGCTCAAGTCCCACCCGCCGATGCCGATAGCGGTGGCGGGCGTGCGCCTTGCGGGCGCCCCCTCCCTCTTCCTCTGGATTCAACATGACTGGTAGTTACAGTCAGAGCCTGGTCGCCATCTCGTTGCTGGTGGCGATGCTGGCATCGTATACCGCACTGGATATGGCCGGCCGCTTGGCCACGGCCCAGGGCCGGGTCGCCCGCTGGTGGCTGGCCGGCGGTGCTGCCGCGATGGGCCTGGGCATCTGGTCGATGCACTTCATCGCGATGCTGGCCTTCAAGCTGCCGGTTCCGGTCGGTTACGACCTGGCGATCACCCTGTATTCGCTGGCCGTGTCGATCGGCGCGTCGGCCTATGCGCTGTGGCTGGTGTCGCGCCCCAGCCTGCCGTTGCAGCGGCTGGGCGCAGGTGCGGTGCTGATGGGACTGGGTATCGCCGCCATGCACTACCTGGGCATGGCCGCCATGCGCATGCAGCCCGGTATCGATTACCACCCCGGTTGGTTTGCCGCGTCGATCGCAGTGGCCATCGCTGCCGCCGGTGCAGCGCTGTGGATTGCCTTCCGGCTGCGCGTGGAACAACGCAACACGGTGCGCCTGCGGATGCTGGCGTCGCTGGTGATGGGCCTGGCCATCGTCGGCATGCACTACACCGGCATGGCCGCCGCGCGCTTCCCCGCAGGCAGCGTCTGCGGCGCCATCGGCAGCGGCGGCATCGATCCCCGCTGGCTGGCCGTACTGGTGATCGTGACCACCCTGGCCACGCTCGGCATCGCCCTGGTGGCCTCGCTGTTCGACCGCCAGATGCGCGTGCGCACCGGCCTGCTGGCCGAATCCCTGGCGCACGCCAACGACAAGCTGATCCAGGCCGCACTGCACGACCCGCTGACCCAGCTGCCGAACCGCATGCTGCTGCAGGATCGCATCGAGCAGGCCATCGAGAAGGCGCAACGCCGCCAGCAGTCGGTGGCGGTGATGTTCTGCGACCTGGATGGCTTCAAGGCCGTCAACGATGCCTACGGCCACCAGCTGGGTGACCGCCTGCTGGTCGCGGTGGCCCAGCGCCTGGGCGCGCAGCTGCGCCCGCAGGACACCCTCGCCCGCCTCGGCGGCGACGAGTTCGTGATCGTGCTGGCCATCGATGCGCCCGACGATGCGGTGGTGGTCGCCGAGCGGGTGATCGCCGCGGCCGGTGAACCGTTCGTGCTGGACGCGGCGGAGCTGCAGGTCACTGCCAGCCTGGGCATTGCCCTGTATCCGGACGATGCCAGCGACGAACGCGAGTTGATGGCACATGCCGATGCGGCGATGTACCACACCAAGAAAACCGGCCGGAACGGCTATACCTTCTTCATTCCCTCGATGCAGCTCAGCGCCAACCGCCAGCTGCGGCTGCTGCAGGACCTGCGCAAGGCGATCGCGCGCAACGAACTGCTGCTGCACTACCAGCCGAAATTCCCGGCGGCCGATGCACCGGCCACCGGCGCCGAGGCGCTGCTGCGCTGGCAGCACCCGGAACTGGGACTGCTGGCACCGGACGTGTTCATTCCCATCGCCGAGCGCAGCGGCCTGATCCTGCCGATCGGCGACTGGGTGCTGGACCAGGCGTGCGCGCAGCTGCGCGCCTGGCATGACGGCGGGCACAGCGACTGGACGATGGCGGTGAACCTGTCGCCGCTGCAGTTCGCCTCACCGGCCCTGCTGGAGAGCGTGCGTTCGGTGCTGGAGCGGCATCGCATCGACCCGGCGCGGCTGACCCTGGAGATCACCGAAACCACGGCGATGAAGGATGTCGAGGCCAGCCTGGCGATCCTCAACGACCTGACCGCGATGGGCGTGCACATCGCCATCGATGATTTCGGCACCGGCTATTCCAGCCTGCTGTACCTCAAGCGCATGCCGGCCACCGAGCTGAAGATCGACCGGGCGTTCGTGCATGACCTCGAACGCAATGCCGAAGACGCCGCCATCGTGTCCTCGATCATCGCGCTGGGCCGTACCCTGCAGCTGCAGGTGGTGGCCGAGGGCGTGGAGACCCAGGCCCAGCGCGATTACCTGAGCGAACTGGGCTGCGACCAGCTGCAGGGTTACCACCTGGGGCGGCCGATGGAGGCCGAGGAATTCCTGCGCAAGGTGGGGTGAGAGGCAACCGCATCCACGCATGGCGTGGATCTACTGCTTCCTCCGGTGCATTGAACGGCAACTGCATCCACGCATGGCGTGGATCTACTGTGCGGGGACTTCGCGGTGACTGGTAGATCCACGCCATGCGTGGATGCTTTTCCCGGCGCGACCTGACACCGGACAAACGTCCTGATGGCGCACTTGCCCTCTCAGGCCGGGCGACCATGTGGGCCGCCCTGGCGGCCCCACATCCAGCCCCCTGACTTCCGTCTATTACCCACCCTTGGGAATTGCCAGTGGCGCAATTTCCGTCAGGAGCTAAGCGAATACAGGTCGCGTTAGGCATTGAACACCGCCATGGAGCCGAAGCCGGTCGAGGGGATCGCCTACTATGCGTCAGTAACTGGGAGCCGCGTCAAAAGATCCCACGGGGCTTCTGACCAGCGATCAAACAAGAAGTTACTGAAAGTCGTCAGCCGGCGTGGTACGGGTTCGCGCCGTGCACGCACGATGCTGATCTTCGATGACGTGGCTTCCCAGTCCGGCAGCACGCGCACTAGTCGCCCGTCGCGCAGCTCCTCGTAGATATCCCAAGTTTCGCGCAACGAAATACCCAGCCCGGCCAGGCACCACGCATGCAGCACATCGCCGCTGTCGCTGCACAGCGAGCCGCTGACTGTGACAGGGCTCTCTTGGCGGCCCTTGCACAGCGGCCAAGTGTTTTGCAGAAGGCCCGGATAGGCGAATACCAGGCAATTATGCCGTTCCAATTCTTCCGGGTGCTCGGGATAGCCCTGCGCCTTCAGGTACGCAGGAGACGCCGCCAGAATGCGCCGGTTGTCAGCCACGCGCCGCGCTACCAAACGCGAATCGGCCAGCTCGCCCATACGAATTGCTAGGTCGAGGTCACCGCTATACAGCTCCTGCACCTGGTCAGACAGGCGCAGGTCGAAGCCGACGCGGGGATGCAGGCGGCAGAAATCGTGGATCGCCGGAGCCACAAACTTGCGCCCGAACGGCATGGGCGCGGTCAGGCGGATGGTGCCGCTAAGTTCCTGGCTGCCGCCGGTCGCCAGTTCCTGCACTTCTTCCAGCACCGCCAGGGCAACCCGTGCGCGCTCGGCGATGGCGCGGCCTTCGCCGGTGATGCGTAGGTTGCGGGTATTGCGCTCGAACAGCGTGGTGCCCAACGCCTGTTCCAGCCGGGCGATCTGCTTGCTGACCGTTTTGGGCGCGAGGTGCAAGTCGCGTGCGGCGGCGGAAAAGCTCTGGCGCTCCACCACATGCACGAACACCGTTAGGTCATCCAGGTTGCGTAGGGCCATTCGGGTCATTCCGGCGAAAGTGTTTGTCGATTCTGGTCATTTAATGGGTATACCAGATTTACCAAAGTGAGGTCCCAACTTCCCACGCACGCCAAGTGCACGCCTCCGCTGGAGGTGTGCGGCGGTGTGCTCGATCGCTTGCAGGAGCCTCTGATGACCCAACGCACTCTTTCCGTTTTGACCAACCATGGTCGCAAGGGACCGGCCGGCGCCGCCGATGCCACAGGCCAGAACCGGGCCTCGGCCAAGGGCGTCGCAGAAGCGATGCTGCCGTTGCTTGTGGCAGCGTCCGTGGATCGGGCCTAAGCCATGAACGAGCGTATGCCTTTCGTCATCTACGTCTTCGCGCTTTGCGCGTTCGCCTTGGGCTTCACCGAGTTCGTGACCATCGGTCTGGTGTCCACCATTTCCGCTCACCTGCATGTGAGCGTTGCCCAGGTCGGGACGGCGGTCACGGCCTATGCGCTGGGCGCGGTAATCGGTGCGCCAGGCCTGACCGCGCTTGCCACGCGCTGGCCGCGCAAGCGGCTGCTGCTGGTTGCGATGGGGCTGTTCACGCTGGGCAATGCGGTGGTCAGCCTGTCTGATGCACTGACGCCCATGCTGGTCGCGCGTTTTGCTTCCGGCCTGGGGCATGGCGTATTCCTGGCTGTGGCATCCAGCGTGGCGACCCAACTGGCAGGGCGGCATCGAGCCGGTGCGGCGGTGGCCGTGGTATTCGGCGGCCTGACGCTGGCCTTGGCGCTGGGCGTGCCGCTCGGCACCTACCTGGGCAGCGTGCTGAGCTGGCAGGTCATCTTCATGGCCGTGGCCGCAAGTGGCGCCATCGGCTTCCTGGGGCTGTTGATCCTGATGCCGACGGATCGAGACGATCCCTCGGCGCGGGCCAATGCGATGGATGGCCTGAAAGCCATGTTCAATCTGCGCCTGCTGGCCGGGGCCGGCATCACTGTGCTTGCCTACGCCGGATCGTTCGCGCTTTACACCTACATTTCGCCGATTTTGCTGCAAGTGACGAAGATCAGTGAAAGCACGGCCAGCCTGCTGATGCTGAGCTACGGCGTGATGGCTGGTATCGGCAATGTATGGGGCGGGCGACTAACCGACCGGAAGGGCGCGGACTTCGCCGTGATGACGGTGCTGGTTGGCCTGGCCGTGGTGCTGCTTGCGATCTGGGCAGCGGCGGCATCACTACCTTTGATGGTGCTGCTGACGGGCCTGCTGGGCGCACTGACCTATGCGGCGGTCCCGGCCTTGCAGGCGCGGGTAATCGGGCTGTCGAATGTGCACGCGCCGCAGGCGCCGGCGGTGGCCGCCGGCTTGAACATCGCCGGTTTCAATGGCGGCATTGCATTGGGTTCGGTGCTGGGCGGGGCCAGCTTGGCGGCAATAGGGCTTACCAGCACTGCTTGGATCGGTGCGATTTCCGTGGGATTGGGGATTGTCTGGATGCTCTCGCAGATGCGAGGAAGCCGTGCCGAACCTGCCGAACGACCACGACTGTCTGTCCAGCGCGCACATGAGCCACCCACGCACGACCGGATGCCTTAGTAGGCATGTGCCCGATCGCCACAAAGAAGGCCCTCGGCCTGACTGCCGAGGGTTGCTCTATCAACGTGGACTTCACGCGTACGCCGGTGGGCTCAAGCGCCAGGTACGCAGTCCAGGCAGCTCTCGGGGGCTTGGGGTGGGAGAACCAGCTTTCGCTGTAGGTGCCTCAACGCAGTGCGGACACCTTCCTCGACGACTGGGTGATAGAAGGGGCTGTCGATCATCTGCTGGACGGTGTCTCGCCGCTGGACGCTCCATGACAGAAGGTGACCCATGTGCTCGGCAGCCGGTCCCACCATTTCCACGCCCAGGAAGACCCCGGTGGCCGTGTCGGCGTAGACGCGGATCATGCCGCGGTTCTCCAGCATCACCCGGCTTCGTCCCTGGTCGGCGAACGAGGCCTCTCCAATCTCAAATGCCGCGCCGCTCGCCTTCAGCTGCTGGAAGGTGGCCCCAGCCATGGCGATCTGGGGGTCAGAGAACACGATGCCCAGCGGCGCCCTGCGAGGACGAGGCCTCACGATTGGATAACGGCCCGCGTTGTCGCCCGCGATACGACCATCGTCGGCGGCCTCGTGAAGAATCTCGGTCATGCCGTTGGCGTCGCCGGCAATAAAGATGTGCGAGCGGGTGCTCTGCCCGGTGGTGCGATCGACAATAGGCTGACCGGAAGCGTCCAGCCCAATACCGGCAACCTCCAAATCAAGCCCGGACGTATTTGGACGGCGCCCCGTCGCGACAATCAGGTAATCGAACTCCTCTGCGGAGCGAACGCCATGCTCATCGCCTGAAATGACCGATACACGCCCATCCGGTGTCAGCGAGGGCGAAATCGCGACTCCCAGGCTGACAGGTATTTCCTCGGAAAAGATGCGCGTGGCCTCTACCGCAACGGTTGGATCCGTCAACGGGCCGATGGTGCGACTACGGCCGTATAGGCGCACCTTCACGCCGAGCCGGTGCAGTGCCTGCGCCAGCTCAAGTCCGATAACGCCGGTCCCGACGACTGCCACCGTGCTAGGCAGATCACTCCACTCGAAAACGTCGTCGTTGATGAGCAGCCTGTCGCCCAGGGTTTCGCGCCAGCCGTCCGGAACACAGGGGCTGGAGCCGGTAGCGATGACGATGCGATCGGCTTGGACGATGGTCGACGATCCGACAAGCAGTTCATGGGACGAGAGAAATTTCGCCGTGCCCCGCAGGCGGTGCGCTTCCGGCCACCCTTCGACCGTTTCCACGACGAAACCCACGAAGCGGTCCCGTTCGCTACGGACCCGATCCATCACCTTCCGGCCATCGACTTGGATCGCGCCCGGATTGACACCGAAGCTCGGGGCCATCTTCAAGCCGTGGGCCGCATTGGCAGCGCTTATCAGTAGCTTGCTCGGCATGCAGCCCACCCGAGCGCAGGTGGTGCCGTAAGCACCGCCTTCAATGACAACCACACTATCGGTGTGTGCCTTGGCCGCACGGTAGGCGGTCATGCCGGCGCTGCCAGCGCCGATGATCGCCACATCAACCTTCATACGAGTCATCTGAAACTCCTTGGCGTCAGTCCATACCCGGTAGCGGGTGGGGCTGCGCGGCCGAGATTGAACCGGTATCCGCAGGGCCGGTTCGAGGATGTGATTGGCGTTGACGCCTACTGGCGTGATTCAACGAGCCGTGTTTGAACCCAACGCGAGATGCCCGATGCGGTTAACGCTCCCAAGAACCTACCCAGTTCCTGGCCGTGTTCGTCGTAGAGCAGTAGCATCGGCACACCTGCGACTTTCAGTGAATCCAGCAGCTGTGGGTCGGTCGCTGCATTCATCTTGAGAAATCGAACCTGGTCGCCCATGGCTGCAGCTGCAGCATCAAAGGCCGGTTCCATGGTTTTGCATGGAGGGCACCAGGGAGCACCGATGTAAAGCAGGAGCGGATCTGTGGTGGAGCGGGCCAGGCGATTGAACTCGGTGGCGTCCAGCTCTTCCACTTTCCCGACCCAAGCAGGCACGGACATGTTCATCGCTGTATCCCTTCGCTTGGGCGGCCGACCCCATCGAGGCCGGCCGCTTGGTTGTGACCTACTCGCCCTTTACGAATGGCGCGATCTGCGCCTGCAGCGCCGGCTTCGGCATCGCGCCAACGATCTCCTTGACGACTTTGCCGTCCACGAAAACCTTCAACGTGGGGATGGATCGGACCCCAAAGCGCTGAGCCAATTCCGGGCTCTGGTCGATATCGACCTTGATCACCTGGAGCTTGCCTTCGAGCTCGTTGGAGATCTCCTCCAGGGAGGGAGCAATAGCCCGGCAGGGCGGGCACCACGGTGCCCAGAAGTCCACCAGGACCGGTGTCTTGCTCTGGATGACGTCGTCCTCGAAATCGAAGGTCGTTGTGCTGCGAGTAGCCATGTCAAAACCTCATCTTTAGGGCGCGTGTGCGCCGATGATTGGTCAACCGATTGCGGCGCGACTGCCGCCGGCATCGTAGGTCGGGTAGTCCGTATAGCCCTTGGCGCCAATGACGCCGTAGAAGGTCGAGCGGTCCGGCTCGGCCAATGGCCAGCCATTCTTCATCCGCTCCACCAGATCGGGGTTGGAGATGAAGTTGGTGCCGAACGCGATCAGGTCGAGTTCGCCCTTGGCAAGCTCGGTCTCGGCCAGCTCCTGGGTGAAACCGCCCGCGCCGATCAGCGTGCCCTGGAAGGCCTTGCGGAACGCGGCGCCGAAGCCAGCTGGCGTACCGGCCGCCGAAATCGTGGTCTGGTAGTTCAGGTGTACGAAGGCCAACTCCCGTTCGTTCAGGGCCGCTGCAACGCTCGCCCAGGTCTCGGCTTCGCCTTCGAAGGCTTCCATGTCGTAGATGCGGCCGAACGGCGAAACACGCACGCCAACCTTATCGCCACCGATTTCCGCAGCCAGCGCATCGATGGTCTCCAGCAGCAGGCGCTGACGGTTCTCGATCGACCCACCGTACTGGTCGGTGCGGGTGTTGAGCTTGCTGCTCAGGAACTGGTCGAACAGGAACGCGTTGGCGGCCATCAGTTCGACACCGTCGAAACCTGCATCCATCGCCCGGCGTGCCGACGAGACGAAGTCCTGGATAACTCGTTTAACCTCATCGGTGGTCAGGGCGCGCGGCTTGCTCGGCAGCACCGGGCCTTCCTTGCCGGGCTCGACCCATGCGTAGACCATCGTGGTGGTCGCCGGGACTTCGCCCGAAGACACCGGCGCGGCATTGCCCGGCTGCAACGAGACATGGGACAGCCGGCCGACGTGCCAGAGCTGAGCGAAAATCTTGCCGCCCTTGGCGTGGACCGCATCGGTGACCTTGCGCCAGCCCTCTGTCTGCTCATCGGTGTAGAGGCCGGGGGTGTAAAGGTAGCCACGACCTTCGTCGGAGACGGGCAGGCCCTCGGTGATGATCAGCCCTGCCGATGCACGCTGGGCGTAATACAGCGCAGTCAGATCGCTGGGGATGTTCTCGGGTGTGCGGGTACGGGTCATCGGGGCCATGACGACGCGGTTGGCCAACTGCAGGCCAGACAGATCGAAGGGGGTAAACAGCTTGCTCATGATGGGTCTCTCGATTGGGGGCGCGGCCCCGATACAGGGCCGCTGTTGCAAATGCAGTGGCGGGAACGGTTCCGGGCTTAGCCTTCCAGGACTTCCAGCTTGGGAACCATGCGGATTGCCTTGGAGAAGTTGGCGTAGTTCACCGAGGTCTTGGTCACGTTGCGGTGCAGCTCTTCCACCTGCTCGCGTGATCCATCGGTGTGCAGCCGCACCACGTAGCTCACCTCGTCGTAGCCCGGGTTGACGCTCTCATCGAGGCCCAGCACGCCACGCAGGTCGAGCTCGCCATCGGTCTCGATTTCCAGGCTGTGGATGGTGATGCCCATGGCGGCAGCGTTGACCGCATAGCCCACCGACAGACAGGCGTTGAGGGCGGCCATCAGCAGTTCCTGGGGGTTGGGCGCGGTGTTCTGGCCAAGGAATTCCAGCGGTTCATCCGCCGCAATTTCAAAGTGGCGCTGGTATTCCTCGCCGCGGATCGCGTAGCGGCTCACGGTCGCCACGGTGCGGGTCTGGTTCTCCCACTTCGTCTTGACGTTGAAACGGGCACTGCGCTTTGCGGGCTCGGTGGTCGCGGCGACTTCCTGTGCAAACGTCTGCAGAGCAGCGACGTCGATACCGTTGAGTTTGTTGGTCATTTGAATGTTCCTTTCTAAATGCGCTTTCGGCGCGTGGAAGACCTGCGGAGGGGCGATGGGGCCGCTCCCCCAGATCCGGATTGGAATTTGGTTTGGTTGGGTTCAGTGGCAGCCGTCGATGCCGCAGCTCTCGCCTTCGGTTTCGTCCAGAGCCACCGGAACATGGACTGCTGCGTCACGAAGCGCCTTTTCGAACACGACGGCCTCACGCGCTCCAGACAGGAATGTCTTGCCGTTGAGGAGGAACAGCGGCACGCCGTTGGCGATGCTGTTCGCCTCCGCCTCGTCGCGAGCGATTTCGGAAGCGACCCGTACGCGGTCGAATTCGAGCGTGTCGGTCACGCCGACTTCTTTGGCCAACGAGGCGAGGACGGCCTGGTCAAAAATGTCGAGGCCGTCGGTTGTTACGGCCTTGTAAAGCCGCTCACTCATCAGCTGTGCGAGAACCGGCGAACTGATGCTCTTGACCAGTGCATGCGCGGCAGTGGTGTCGCCGAAACGCATGGTGTCGAAGTTGTAGACCAGCCCCTCGGCAAGCCCCTGCCCACGGACCGCAGCCATCATCCGATCAGCCCCAAGGGCACCGCCCAGCTTCTGGTAGAGCGCGGTTTGGTAGTCCATCGGCGCCATTCCCTTGGCCAAGCGCTAGGCCTTGTTGGTGACTACGACTTCGACCTGACCGGCCAACGACACCACGGCCTGTTCAAAGCGCCGCTTGGCAATCCAGCACCACGGGCACACGTAGTCAGACCAGATTTCGACATGAACTTTCTTCATCGTCTTCTCTTGCACCTGTTAAACTACCGTCTAGTTGGTAGGTATAAAATTCAAATATAGAAACGCTGCGCTTGCCCGCATGGGGTTGTCTAACAGCGTTGGCGAAATTGCTTACGAGTCCTGAACTATGAGCCCGACGATGCGATCATCCGTCGGATCGCCGGCCTTGGTCGCCCAGTTGATGAAGCTGGACCCTTCCAGCAGGCTCAACAGGATGAAGGCTTTCTGCCTGGCGCCTGATCCGCGCGGGAATTCGCCGCGCTCCATTCCCCGCTCCATGACAGCTTCAAGCCACTTCAACTGCATGTCGAAGAACCGTTGCGTGAGCTGCTGCAGGCCCAGCGGAAGCGCTGACATTTCGGCCGCCAGCGCGCCGCACAGCGGCAACATCCCGCCGTCCGAACTGGCGCGGAAAAGCCTGAAAAATGCCTCTAACCGAGCGACGGCACTTTCGTGCTGGCCTTCGATCTGGGCAAAGTCATCGCGCACCCGTTCGATGTATTCCTCGACGATGGCAGTCCCCAAGTCTTCCTTGGTCGGAAAATGGTGGTGGATGCTTGGCTTGCGGATACCCACCGTCTCAGCCAGATCTGCGTAGCTGAAGGCGGCATAGCCCTTCGTGCGCATCAGCGCCTCGGCGGTCTGCACCAGAGCATCACGTGTTCCAAGGGCCATAACGTCTCCTGACTACTTCGACTTACGAACAGACTACCTACCACAAGGTAGGTAGTCAACCGTTACTTTAAGAGCCTGCGCTGGCATTCCTGGTCACGCAGTTCTGGCTCGATCACGCTTCCAGTTCCTCAAACGCCTCGAAGGCGCGGGAGGAGTACACGTAGGCGGCGCCGGCATTCAGCGCGATCGCAGTGCCCAGGGCAGCAGCCACCTCTTCCTTGCTAGCCCCGGCACGCTTGGCAGCGCCAGCGTGAGCGGCGATGCAGCCATCACAACGCGTGGTCACTGCCACCGCTAGGGAAATCAGCTCATGCGTCTTGGCGTCCAGCACGTTGCCTTCCCGCGTGGCGGTTTCCAGCTTGTGAAACGCGGACGCCACAGGAGCATTCACCTTGTTGAAGCGAGTGACGCGCTTGACCACCGCCGTCAGCTCTCCGAACCATTTCTTTTCCATTTCAGCCACCTATCTGGATTGAGGAAGTTATTTGCCGAGCTTGCGAGCAGCCATGACGCCGCCATCGACGTCCCAAACCGCGCCGGTGACCCACGAGGCCTTGTCCGACAGGAGGAAAATGACGGTTTCGGCCACATCCCGAGGCGTGCCGTTACGGCCCAGGGGATGGAAGGCATTGAATCCACCCAGCGCACTACCTAGCTGATCGCCGGGGATGAAGCGCTCGAAGATCTTGGTTTCCACCATCGCCGGGCTGACCGCGTTGACGCGGATACCGTGCTCGGCGAGTTCTGCAGCCACGTGCCTGGTCATGGCGTCCAGACCGATTTTCGCCATCGAATAGGCGGATGCTGGGACCGTTTCGATCGCTTGGCGGGCCGCCACGGCGGTTACGTTGACGACCGCGCCGGGCTTCTTCCGGGCGACCAACGAGGCGGCCACCTGCTGGGTAATGAAGAACAGGGAGCGATTGAGGTCGAGGAAGTTGTCGTAGTCCTCGGTGGAGTGCTCCAGAAATGCCTTCGGGTAGTAGATGCCGGCGGTGTTGACCAGCAAATCAATGTCGCCCTGCTCAGCGGTGAGCTTGGCCAGCAGCGACTTCACGCTCGCCGCGTCAGACAGGTCCGAAGCGTAAGCTGCTGCATTCTGCTCGCCGGCGATGGCGGCCAGCTCCCGGCGGGCCGTTTCGGCCTTCTCGGGACGATTGCCGATTACAACGACGGCGCCGCCTTGCTCGGCCACCATACGGGCGACTTCAAGACCGATTCCGCTGGTGCCACCGACAACCAGGAGCTTGCGACCTTCAAATTGCTTGGTATCCATAAAAACGTCCTCTTTGTTGATGCACCTACCATCTAGTAGGTTTGGAATATGGGCGTCCTTTATCTAGTTGTCAACACCGCAAGTGTGAATGGTTCAGATTTCACGCCATTTGCGGCGGAGTGACTGGCGGGGCGCGGCGCTAGACGGCGATAGCCGGTCAGCGCCGGTCCACTGCAGGCATAAATTTATGGCACCGGCCATGCAGCGGGGCACGGGGCCGTGCTCGGTTAGGATGAGCATGTCGCCTTGGCCGAATAGACCAATGAACGCACATCAGTCCGAAGACCTCGACTCAATCGGGTTGCCTACGCAGGCCGAAATCTATTTCATGGAAGAACTAGGCCTGCAGCCTGGAGCGGTTGGATACGACTTACAGGGCCACCTGGTAAGGCGGCGAGATGACGGTAGTTTGGAGCGCTTGCCAGATAACAAACCTGGCAAGAGCGGGTGAGTTGCAAGGGCCTGAAGAGCCACACAAGCGACTCGAACGAACTATTCCACCTTCCGATCGTGGGACCCGCTGTCCCGGACTTCTTCGAGTAGCCAATTCGCGAAAAGCTGCAGTGGGCCATCGCTCAACCGGATCGGCTCGGGCAGGATGAGGCAGAAGGTCTTGGAGATCGACTCTCCATCAGGCCAGGGCGCGACGAGGTGACCTTCTGCCAACTCGGTTTCAACATAGAAACGCGGCACCAGAGCAACGCCGAGGCCAGCCAACGCTGCTCCGATTTGCATGGAGTGAAGATCATAGCGGGGACCGACCGCAGGATTGGTCAGCACGATCCCGGTCTCCTGCGCATACCGCTGCCAGGCATCCGGGTTCTGACGTCGATGAAGGCGCGGCAGTTCATCCAGAGATGTAGCCCCTTCGCCTCCACCGAGAAGCGCCGGGTGGCAAACCGGAACCAACGTCTCGTGCAAGAGCCGGTGCGTTCTCATGCCCGTCCAAGCGGGATGCTCGAAATGGATCGCGGCATCGAAACCGCTTCCGGCCAGCACGAAAGGCTCCATTCGTTCTGCTAGATGCACGGTGATGCGTGGGTGCATCTCACGAAACCGAGCTAAGCGAGGGATGAGCCAGCGCACGGCAAAGGTCGGAATGGTGGCAATGTCCAGGCTTGCGTTATCGCTCGCCTGCCCCATCAGATATTGACTGTCGCGCTCAAGCCGGTCGAGCGTCTCACGGACCTGAGCGGCATAACGGGCACCATTGGGCAACAGCCGAACACGATTGCCAACTCGCTCGAACAGCGCGACACCCAAGAACGCCTCCAACCGACCGATCTGGCGGCTGATCGCACCTTCGGTCAGGGCCAGCTCATCAGCAGCGCGAGCGAAGCTCCCATGGCGGGCGGCGGCTTCGAACGCCATGAGGGCGGAATTACTGGGAATTTTGCGGCGCATGGACGATTCCTCACAGGATAGGTCGGCACTTGGCTTGGCCCGCCTTGATATTAGATCACTGAAGCATGATCCGTTGTCGATATACAGCTCAGGATCGGGTGTCTACGATGAGCAAAAATCAACCACAGACATGGCCCGGGCGCTTCGCTTTCGGTCAAAGGTGATGCAATGATCTATACAGTGGAATGCAGCTTTTCCGATCCGGCTTGCGAAGCAGAGTGGAACGACTTTTACAGCCTGGACAAGCTGCCAGCCTTGATTTCGGTGAGTGGCTTCCATACCTCGCAGCGCTTCAAGGCATTGACCCGTGGCTGCCCGATCTACCTCGCCCTTCATTCGATTGATGGCCTCGATATTCTGACGGGCGAGGAATACCGCCTGAAGGGCGGCGGCAACTTCGCACGCTGGCAACAGCACATCACCGACTGGCACCGGAACCTCTATGGCGGCATCGAGCGAGCGCCAGCCATTGGTGAGGGTGAGTATCTGGCGCTGACCGCAACCGGCCCCGAGCGTCTGATCCAGCTGGGCCTCTCCCCACATGCGATGCAGGCGGTCGCCATGGAGAAGTTCCCGGAACATCGCTGGCTCGCCAAGGTGGAGCGCGACAATATGCCTGACGTCGATCATCTACCTGAAGGCGTCCATGTCTATGCGCCGATGACGGCGCAGTTGACGAGTGGCGATGACGTTGCCTCCGCAAAAGCACGGTAGGCCAAAATGCCGAATGTCACGATCTATATTCCGGCAGACAGGATGCCGCCGGACGAAGCACTCGCAGACCTCACGGAGCAATGCACCGAACTGTGCACCTGCATCCTCCGGGCCGCATTGGAGAATGTGCATATCATCTATGTCGCAGTTCGGCACAGCCGGGGGCACCCGGCCTTCGCGGAAGTTCAATACCGTCTAGAGCCATTTCGGACGCCGGCAATCATGGAGCGGTTCATCGACGAGCTGGATGACGCCGTAAAGGGCACTATCGGCCTCACCGCGCGCATTCGTTGCTTTGGCTACGAAGCGTCGAGCATCTACGCACGAAATTAAGCTGAGCCCTGGATAAAACAAATGTCTCATCCCGCATTTCCCAGCCAACAGGTCGGCGACCTAACGGTCACCGCCGTCAGTGACGGCTATCTCCACGCCAATTTCGATTTCCTCGCGAATATCGGCCCGGCTGATGCCGCCCGTATGCAAGAAGACGCGGGGATCAATGATCCTACCTCGATCCATATCAACTGCTACCTTGTACGAGGAGGCGGTCGCACCGTCCTGATCGATGCAGGGGCAGGCGGTTTTAAGCAATGGGGCGGTCAGTTGAAGACCAATCTTCTGCTTGCGGGCATGCAGCCTTCCCAGATCGACGCGATCGTGCTGACGCATGCTCATCCCGATCATGTTGGGGGCCTGATGGACGCTTCAGGAGCAGCGGTCTTCCCGAATGCCGAGCTTTTCGTCCACCGTCGGGAAGTCGCGTTCTGGCAGGATGACGGCAATCTGAGCCGCGCGCCCGAGCGGGCCCGTGGCAATTTCCTTGTGGCGCGTCAGGCGTTCGACGGTTACCGGGACAGGCTGCGCACCTTTGAGGGCGGCGAGGTGCTTCCGGGCATGACTGCAGTTCCGCTCCCGGGACATACAGCCGGACACACCGGCTATCGGTTCGATTCGGGTGACAAGAGCCTGCTGGTCTGGGGCGACATCGTTCATTTCCCCCAGATCCAAGTTCCTCGCCCCGATGTGTCGATTGCATTTGATCAGGATGCGCATCTAGCCGCGGAAACACGAGTGAGGTTGCTGGACGTCGTAAGTTCGGAGCGACTGCTGATCGCCGGCATGCATCTTGGCGAACTTGGTTTCGCGCAGATCGAGCGAGCGGGTAAAAACTACAGCGTTGCGTACGCGGGACTTTCCGGCGGACTTACTTGAGCTTTGCGAGCGCAATCAGATCTTGCACGATGTTACGTAGATGGACGGCGAGGCCTTCAATATCACGGCGATGGGCCGTGTAGAAGCGACTGTGGGCGGATTTGTCACCGGCCTCTTTCAACTCCGTGAGGGAGCGCTTCGCAGCTCGGCCCAAGCTGAACTTCGGCTCAGCAAGGATCTTCGCCACCAGGTCCCGCAGGAACAGGAAATCGCCGGCGGCGTCCTTAATCTCAGACGCCATCCCGTTCGTTTCGTACACCTCGATGATGAGCGTCTCCACCAATCGCCTGATCATCACTGCAGCGGCGTCATACCAACCGTTCTCGTACGAGCCGTTGATCTGATGGGCTATGCGCTCAAGGTAGGGACGTGTTCCACGCAGGAGGGCGAAGTTGATGATGTTGTCCTGAGCACTGATGCCCCCCTCCTCGGGAGGGGGGTTCTTTCCCCGAATCTCGCCCTGCAGAGCACGGATGCCCGCGAGCGTCGCTTCGATATCCATGGGGCTCAGCCCTTAAGCGGCAAGTGCTTGGCCATGCTCTCGAAGATCTTGTCGATTTGCTCAGGCGAACTGTCAGGAGAAATGTGAATCTGGATATCCACGTGGAGCTTGGGGCTAAAACCGGATTTTCCTGGTGGCGCCGTATCCGTGAAGCCCGCTCTATCGGCTGGGACCGCATGGACGCCGACTGCGGGCGCCGGCGCCACTCGCTTTTCCCGAGTAGCTTTGGACACGGCGGATTTACGTCCCGCTACGCGGGGCTCTGCGGCGGCCGCACTCCGGACCCTGGGGGCATCCTTCTTGCTTAGGTCAGCCTCCAACAACAGCAGATACATTGCTGCATTCTGGCTTGAAGCAGCCTCACCAGAACGAGTGTGTCGGCTGAACCAGGTAGCCACCGCTTGAGCGGAAGAATCAGGCTGCGTAAAGAGGTCCCGCAGCTCCTCCGGATAAGTGGCATCAAGCATCTTGTGGCAGGCTTCTGAGTAAGTATCGTCGTGCCGCCAGTCGAAGGCGAGATCGGTGGGTTTGTTGTCCTCGCCGATCAACCCGAGCGCTTTGAGAGGGGGGATAAGATTCTTCGCTGAAGGAAGATTGATATTCAACACAGACGCGAGATAAGACGCCGTGACCTCGCCCGGTGGTTTGCTCTTGAAGCGCTCTCTGATGGCAAACCAGTTCGCTCGCGGGATCTTCGGGTAACCCTTCATCCTTTCTTCTGCCATATCCTTTCCCCTGAATCGGACATTCCATAGGGGGAGCAAATCCCCCTTCCTTGTGTGGACGCGGCCAGGCTTGCGACTGCTTGCCAGAGCATACCGCGAGCGGGACTCGGCGGTACAGGACGCTACTGACAGCCCAGCCCCCACCGATTCACCACTCCCGGACTCGGCGCTCTGGTACCCGCTTCATCAGGACGACCGGGTCGGGATAGGCCTCAGGATATCCATGAACGTCCTTTGGACGCCCCCCTGGGTCTGCGGAGAAGTGGGTGCGGGATGCGAGTGCCTCCACTCTCTCCCAATTAACCTCAAAGGCATCCGCTGTGTATGGGACCCGTCGCCGTAAGCGCTCTAGCAATTCACTGAGCTGGGGGACGGAAGCGGCGACCCAAGGAGTCCGGAGCAGCGCTGGAAGAGCCCTGAAAGCATCTTGGCTGGATTCCAGGTGCCCGTAGTCATCCCCCTCCAGCTCGGCCCAGCGCATATCCCCGACCAAGCCGAACAACCCCCACACGTCGCCACGGTAGAGAAGTGTTTTCGAATCGGAATAACGCGCAACATCGTCCGCGTGCGGCAGGACCCAATCGGTGCCTACTACCATCCCTGGCTTCCTGAAATTAGAAGTTAGTGCCGTAAGGCGTGAGCGCGACAGGGGCTCGTCGGAGAGCAACTGAAACAGCGGCAGCTCGAAAACCCAAGCCGTGCCAGGCAGGACGCGTTCCATCGCCAGCGCAGAGGAACGGTTAGGCAGCGTGGTACCGGCGCGCCACTTGGCCCCTAGATTGGATGCGGAGCGGTTTCGCTGGATGCAAATGCGCTCGAACTGAGCCCATTCAAGGCCGCTTATCCAGACCGCGTGATCGAGCCATAGGCGTCCGCGTAATGCACGCCACGGTGTCCGCCGTTCGGGAGGTTGGTTGGCCAACGCACGAAGAAGATCGCCCAGGGTCTTTCGCATGGGTCAAGTTTAGGGCGTTTTTTGAGGGCCAAGTTGACCAGACTCGGTCGCAGTCTTTGAGCCGATACTCAGACCACTCGGTACAAGGTGATCTGACATGCTCATGGAAACGTCCAACGAAACGACCCTCCGCGAACTCCAGCTCACGGCGCAGTTCGGCGCGCTCCTCAGTACGTCTGATATCGCTCAGGTTCTGCGCTATCGCAGCACGCAGGCTGTTCGAAAAGCCAGGATCAGGGGAGCTCTGACCATCCCCATGCGGCAGTTGCCAGGGCGCCGGGGGCTATATGCCACCGCTAGGGCGGTCGCCGCCTACCTCGAAGACCTCGACTCCACCACCACCTCGACTCTCAAGGAGGCCTCTATCGGCGTACCCGTAAACCCGTAATACCCAAAACCAGTAGGGCAGAAAGCACAAAGCCTAGGACCCTGGCAGGGGAACTAGGCTTCTTGTGGCAAGCAGTTTGAGAGCTGCGTAGCCATAGTGCCCCCCTCCCAAACCCGTTGTCAACATGCCCGCAGGGCGTGAACGGGAGGGACTTGCCCGGACCTTAGCAATGCCGCGGCCGCGGAGGGCATCGCTCGCCCCGGCCCGGCACATCCGGACCAATCCTTATGACTCAGCATTACCTTCGGAGCGCGGCCTACCGCGATTTCTCCATCCACTCGATCTACGCCATGTCCGATGACGAGATCCATGCGATGTTCGCCCGCCTGCGCTGGGGCAGCGACACCCACCAGGCTTGTCCGGCCTGTGGTTCTTGGGCAGTGCATTACCGACGGTCCGCCCGCCAGCAATGGCGTTGCCGGGACTGCGGCCGGGACTTTTCGGTGACCTCGGCCACAGCTTTCTCCAGCAGGAAGAAGTCCCTGCGCAGCATTCTGCTGGCGACCTTCTATTACGTTACGGGCGTGAAGGGTCTGGCGGCGCTAGGTCTGACGCGGATGGGTGACTATTCGAACAAGGCCGCACACGTGACCCTCGGAAAGCTGCGGGAGGCGATCTTCCGGACCCAGGACTTCACGCCACTCACCGGCATCGTGGAAATCGACGGTGGCTACTTCGGTGGAAAGCCCCGAAAGCCCAACCGGCGCCGCCGTCGCAACGATCAAGCAATTGTTGATCGGATCGCTGGTCGCCCTGCGAAGCGTCCATGGCATGCCAGCGGCATGACGCGTTCAAACTGGGAGAAGCGGAAGAACAAGCGCGTGGTAATGATCTTTCGACAGCAAGGGCGGCCAGGTGAGGGTGCAGTGCGCAGCATTGCCGCCGTGGCTAGATCCGAGAACGACAAGGACGCAGCGACGCTGATCGCCCGGTACGTGAGCCCCGATGCAATCATCATGACCGACGAGAGTCCCGCTTATGCAGCCGTTTCGGCAACCCATACCCACTACGCCGTCAGGCACAGCGAAGAGTACGTAACGGCCGACGGAGTTAACGAGAACCAGGCCGAGTCGTTCTTCAGCCGGCTCAGGCGATGGGAATATGGCGTTTCACACGGAGTACGCCCTGCCTACCTGGCCGACTATGCCAACGAAATGGCGTGGAGGGAGGATGTTCGCAGGTTCTCGATCAGAACCCAGGTCGAGCAACTCTTGGAGAAGGCGCTCACCGTAGGGCATTCCCGATGGTGGCGCGGGTACTACCAAGGGAAGCGGCGCGGGACCGAAATCCTCATGAATCAGGGCATCCCGCCATCATCCGCGTCGGGACCAGTGCCCAGTAAGCCTCGACGCTAGTGCTCGGATACTGTTCCGCCGGACTACCGGTCCGGCGACGGCCGTGCATTGGGACGCTCAAGTAAAGCCCAATAACCTTCCAGATGAGTTCTGCCTTCATGCCGCCGGCGGATCTTGCCGGCGGCCACCATCGCTTTAAGCCTTCGGCGAACGACCAAGCGCGCATGCGCGTAGGATTCCGAGGTAATGGCGAGCCCCTGCCTTTGCGTGACGAACGCCAGGACTTCTGTTGTGGAACGCCACTCACCGTTGGCGGCTCTGAGACAGGCGTAAATCGCACGAGTGACCTTGCCGTACGGCAGGAGCATTCCCTGCGGCGTCCTTCGGGGCCGGATGATCGAAGGGTCCACTGCAATCTCGTGCAAGGAAAGAACCCTATCGATGCTGTCCAGATCCGCCTGCAGGCTAGCCGCCACCTCGACCAGGCGGCTAGCCTCATGGGTCGACATTTCAGCCCGGCGCATCTGTTCCGTTCTCTTGGCTAACGTCCGGGCACGGCGATCGACCAGCCACTTGAGCGAGGAAGGTATCTTGGTTCGCATACCAGAAGGCTACCCAGAATGACCCTCAAAATCTCTGGGCAAGTGCGCCATCATGGCGCGGACAAACAGAAAGGCCGCCCGGGGGCGGCCTTTCTGCGTGGCAACGTCGCAAAGACGTCAGTGCATCATGTGCACGTTCATGTTGTGCATGACCCACAGGGTACCGACCACGATGATGCCGAT
>Ga0308165_1001889_pt1 | contig 27477 bp, 21 predicted proteins | sample PhyWR2_FD_201032 | JGI IMG/M metagenome (GOLD analysis project Ga0308165, IMG submission 201032) | Phyllosphere microbial communities from UC Gill Tract Community Farm, Albany, California, United States - DLSLW.R2 | ecosystem: Host-associated > Plants > Phyllosphere > Unclassified | place: USA... | reverse complement strand
CTTGCTATAATTCGGCCTCTTGGCCTGGTAGCTCAGTCGGTAGAGCAGAGGATTGAAAATCCTTGTGTCGGTGGTTCGATTCCGCCCCGGGCCACCAAATCACTCCCTCCCTTCCATCGGGGGAAGACAAAAGCCCTAAGTTCTCAGAGACTTAGGGCTTTTTTGTCGTCCAAATAAATCCAATAAATTTTATTGGAATCCAGCCAATTTTGCAGTAACTTTTACAGTAACCCACGTTACTGCAACTCACCCTTTGGGAGTTACTGTACGTCCTCTGCCTAACTACTTATCTCTTTGAGACTTCCACAAGCTCTCTCTTGTATCTCAAAAGTTTCTACTTACTTGTAGTTGGCGGCATTCGCTTTGCAGTGGTCTTGCACAACTAACAGCCAAGTGCTGTACCAGTACCACGTCTTCGCTACCAATGTCCCAAATTGCTTTCCATCTTTTTTCGCTTCAAGCGACTTCCAGAGCTGGCTATGGCTATGCATATTGAATTGGGGATAACCACCCTTTTGAATCAAATTGACGATATCGCTCGGTAAATATTTGGCTTTCTCGGTTTCTTTCACAATCGCGTATTCGCGATTAACGCTAGCGGCAATTTCTGAATCCGCTTTGATAAATTCGATGACGCGGTCCGCCTGCCCGATATGATTTACGGTTTTGGGCAAAAAAAGGACGCGATATGCATATTGGGGACTATTGAACTCATTGGCCGTTAGAGCACCATCAAATCCATTTATCAAAGTAGAAATGTGTTTCGGCAAATCGGACTGCTCAGAAAGCATGTTTACGTGCTCATGTGAGAGCGATACAAACTGCAAACTAAACGAGAGGTGACGGTCAATGCCGTACTCATCCCCGGCGAGACGCTTCACGTAGTGATTGTAGTTTAGACAGCAGGCTTGAAATCGGGCACTCAATAATTCATCGATACGCGATGTCATTTGATGCTCTATTTCATGCCGCAGCTCTATCAAAAATCGTAAATTGTTTGATGTATTGATATCTAGGGGCGACTGACTCGAATTAAGGCATCTTTCGAGTTCCCAGTATTTATAAGCGCCACGTTTGGTCTTATCAAATATTTTTCGGGTACCTCCTTCTTTAGTTTTGTAGTAACGATATTCAACTCCTATTTTTCGATGGTACGCATGCATCAAATATGTCCACGCGATAATCATCAAAACGACGTACGTTTCTGCCTTGAACGTAATTGCGGGACTATTAAAGATTTGGACCGCACTGAGCGCTGCCTCTTGCGATTTTTTCAATAGCTCATCAGCGTGCGAATGTACTCGCCGTACACGCTGCTGCGGCTTCTTTACCAATGTTTTTGAGGCTGTATTCGGAGCGGTTGCCATTGGGGCCTTTCCAATCGAATTGAACAGGTTCAAGCATGCTTACCGCGATATCTTACGGCACAACACTTGCTGAACGAATTACCAAGCTCATTTCCTCCTTCCGACCCAGCGCACCAGAGTCCGTTCTGGCGAATATGTCGCATAGCCACCGCTCAGAGACACCCGAAGGGCTGCGTAGGGCGAACGCCCGGAGCAGCGTTCAGCGGCCCACCGCTGAACGTGCTTTATGGGGGAGCCGACAAGGCATGAGGCCCTCGGCCGAAAGCGCCCCAAGGCGCGGTGCCGTAGTTCGGGGGTGCTAGCACCCCGGCCCCGACCGCGGTCGGGCAAATGCGTTCGGCAAGTCCAGAGCTCACGTGACAACGTGGCGATGGGCGGTGCGCTGCAAGCGCATGCAGAAGGCATTTGCCCGAGCGCAGCTCGGGGCCGCGGGACAGTCCGACCCTAGTCGGACAGTGGTGGCCGGCCGTCCAGGCCGAAACAGCCACCACGGTGTCCGCAAGCAGGGATTTACCCTGCGCGCAGCGTGTTTTCACAAAACACGCGTAGAACTCCACACTCGATAGATAACGACATCTCAGCTAACGAGTATTTCATAGCCGGCCAATAGCCTACTGCAACTTTCCGACGTTAGAGTAAGACGCAGCCCATCTCATTCCTCCGACTTCAATTCATCCAGAAACAGGGCAGCCTGTCTTCATCTTTTCATGCTCCACCGGCAGAGCTATACAAAGAAACATATCTATCGGAGTGAACATGAACAAAAAAGCACAAGGAGACCTGTATCGCAATCACGTGATGCAGTTTTTGTCCATAGTCGGTTACGCCTCAACACGACAGATTGCGAAAGACGTTTGGGGAAGATGCGATATTAGTACCCGGAAGATGGCCGGGAGGACGCTGCGATGGCTCCAAGAGCACCGCTTTATCGTTTCCAAACGAGATGGCCAAGGCGTCAATAAAGTGAACAACGAACTCCTGTTTGCATTAACTGCAGTCGGCGCTGAAGAGGCGCGTCGGCATGGCTCTCCTCTTGTCGCAGACAAGGTGCATGGTCGGGACTATCTCCGGCATTCTCACCCGCACCGCACTGCATGCAATAGTGCCTACGTTGCTTGGCCTACTGCAATGGATATCTGGTCTGAGCTCCAGATTCGGGCTGGTGAATGCCCTTTAAATAGCTTCACTTATATCGTTGACGGTACGCATTGCACCAAAATTCCCGACCTCATCGCAAGTACGGGCGATGGATGCTTCGAGTGGATAGAGGTTGAAAACTCCTGGCGTAGCGATAAAGACCTTTCCAAGGTCGTCGACTGCATGCGCGCAATGTTCAACGGCTACAGCAAAATCAAGTGCATCCACTTCATTGTCACAGTTGCTGGGGCTCGGACAATTGGAGCGCGCTTGAAGAAAAAGCTGAAGCATGGCCCAGAGTCTGGCTGGGCTGCACCGATAAGAGCCCTCGATGCGCGCATCATTGCCAAACACATCAAGGTGTCAATGCTTGTTCCTGAAACGTTGATGCTGGAACGAATCGATTGAAATACGTGTTTAGGCCGAGATGCAAGTCTGAAAAGCCAGAAACAATTTTGGCTTTTCACATCTAGTATCGCCGGAGCACTATCCTGCCTTTTATACAATCTCCAACGGGGGTAGTGCACGTACTATCTTCATCGTTTCTAAACTGACCGTAATGACACGCAAGAATAGCTCCAAGGGATAACGCGGATTGTTCATGGTATCGATAGCCCAGTCGTTGGCATCATTGACGATGCCGCTATCTTTATGGATGCTGACGCACTGACGCTCGACAACCCAGTCCAGAGCCGGCTTGCCATTAACTACATAGTCATAAGCTTCCAACGGAATCCCTGTGACGGTGATTTTGTCGTTGTAGTACAGCGTAGTGAGGTCTTTTTTTGCGCCATACTTCATTTTTTGAACACGGTAATCCTCGTCTTCTTTACCAGCCCCCGTAACTGCTACTGGATACATAGGCACTGTTTCATAGTTCAGATGTAGGTCTGCCAGGGCACGACCTGCCTGGCTGAACGTCCAAAAATCGGACGGACGTTTAACGCAGGGAATACGCGCCAGCTCCTTGGACAAGTTGTCTGCATATTTATTTAAGTATGTTTCAGAGTGAAACAGACCATACACGTAGTAAAAAATATCCTCTTTGCTAATTCGCTCGCCAGGGTATGCAGATTGGAAGTGCACCAAACCGTCATCGGTCAGAGCATCTCGCCGACAGTATTCAGTTCCGGCGATGTCTGTAGCATCAAACAAGTTCTGCGTGGATGAGACAGCCTCTAAGGCTGCGTCTTTCGTCTCCTCGTAGAGATAGAGGGGGAAGCATTGTGCATCACCATTGCAATGCAAGTCAGGCAAAGTGTTGGATATAAGAGCTATCTGCCCAACACCTTTCCAATTTTGATTGATGATGACCACGATATTTTCGGCTGCCGCGTTTGGAAACACACGCGGCATTTGCAGCACCCGTTCATTGAAGATGCGGTTGAAGTACATCCATTGCTTAGTAAAGGGCCGATATAAGCTAGGCGTTAGTGATGTTGATTCAAAGCCAAACTTATGACCTTTCGCAAGCTCTTGTTTAAGATTCACAGTCCAACTTATTTTTGTTGCATCGGTATCGATGAAACGGTCTATTTTTTCGACACGTGCTTTTCTATCCAATCCGATATGTGCTGCGTTAAAACGCCGAAGCTCCTCATTATAGGAAGCAATCATGCGTGTCATATTAGATATCACATTAGCTTTCGCCGCGTTGTAGCACCAAGCATCTCTGTTGGTTGCAACACCCAGTGAAAAATTAGTAAATAGTTTTTTAGCCCCTTCATTCTTTTTATCGCCCATAACGATAAACTCTGAAAAGCTGTCATCTCGCTGATTCAACCAATCTCCATGGCCATCTGGAACAATAATCTGCCAACCGTCTGCACTACCAATCCCTGAAATACTGGCATAAGTACGGATTTTTTCTAATTTTTCGGCTTGAGTGAGGTAATCGCCTATATCGTGAAAATGAATCAATCCATTTTGCTTGGCACCCGGATTTTTGACTAGCAATGAGATAGCAATCGGCGCGCGACTGCCGCTACCAAAAATCTTACCGCCTTCTTTTCGTGACTGTTCCCCCGACGTGCGCTGATTCCCTCTTAAATGAAATACATAAATACTACTGAACTCCTCAGCCAGACACTTACGTAAGCCGTCTGCCGTGTTCGCATCTAAGAACCCACCGTTTGTCACAAAGCCAATTACACCGCTATTACCGACACGGTCGCTGGCCCATCTAATCGCACGGATATAACTGTCGTAGAGCCCCTTAGATAAAGCTGCTTTTGAGCGTCTTACATACGTGGATTCGATGCGTGCATCCAAGTTAGGATAAGCAACGTTGGCATTGTTGTCGTTCGCACTCGTCTGTCCAGCCGAGTATGGAGGGTTACCAATAATTACGCGGATATCTAACCTCTTCTGACGTTTACGCCGCTTGCTGTTGTCCTCCAGCAGTGCACTTACAAGGTCGTCCTTTTCATACATCTCGAATGTATCTGTTAGACAAATTCCTTCGAAAGCCACGTACTCACCGCCCACGAGGTCGTGATACACAGCCTCAATGTTGATTGCAGCGATGTAATAAGCCAAGAGTACAATTTCGTTGGCATGAATCTGACTCTTATACTTTTTCTTCAATTGCTCTGGCGTCATCAGGCCGCTTTGCAAGAGGCGGGTGATGAAGGTACCCGTGCCCGTGAACGGGTCAATAATATGTACGTCGTCACTACCTATTGTTTGTCCGAATTCTGCTTTCAGGACGTCATTGACGCTATGTATGATGAAATCTACGACTTCAACTGGTGTGTAGACAATCCCCAGGCGCTCTGTCATACGCGGGAATGCGTTGCGGAAGAACTTATCGTACAGTTCCACCACGATTTTTTGTTTTCCGGTAGCGTTGTCAATGCCTTGGGCACGCATTGCAACACTTTCATAGAAGCGTTGCAGTGTATCGGCCTCTTTATCCAGACGGTGCTCTTGCAAGATATCCAGTACGCCTTGCATGGCCTGGGACATCGGGTTGTGCTGGGCAAAGCTGTAGGACTCGAATAAGGCGTCAAAGACAGGCTTAGTAATGAGGTGCTGAGCCAGCATCTCGATAACTTCACCATCGCTGACGCTGCCATTCAAGTCGTCTCTTAATTCGGCGGCAAAGGAATTGAAAGCATCTCGCTCCCGCGCATTAGTCGGCTCTTCGATAATGGCAGTGATGCGGTCGATGTGAGTGCGGGCAATCTTGGCAATATCATTGGCCCAATCTTCCCAGTGATTGCGGTTGCCAACCTTTTGTACGAGTTTGGCGTAAATGGCTCGTTCGATTTCGCCAATCTCAAATTCAAAAGAAGCTTGTTCCTGGTCGCCATAGGGTTCGACCGTCTCGCCCACCATATAGCTATTCTTTCCCGTGTTTTTGCGGCCTGCGCTCTTACCCTGCTTTTTCTGAATCTTATCTGTAATGGCAATGACTTCCATCTTCTTCACGTCTTTGCCAATAAGGTCCAACTTGTTGACCATTGCATCGAAAGTATCATCGTGCGACCGCAAAGCCTGTAGCACTTGCCACACGACTTTGTACGTCTGGTTATCGTTGAGCGCTTCATGGGCTTCCATGCCGGCCGGTATTACGACAGGCAAAATTACATAGCCACGTTTCTTACCTGGCGCATTACGCATGACACGGCCTACGGATTGCACCACGTCCACCTGGGAATTGCGCGGAGTCAGGAATAGGACGGCATCCAGGGCCGGCACATCCACGCCTTCGGACAGACAACGCACGTTACTGAGGATGCGGCAGGTATTCTCCGGCGTATCTGCTTTTAGCCAGTTAAGCTTTTCTTCTTTTTGACTGGCGTTCATGCTTCCGTCAACGTGAGCAGCTTCGCACTTCAGTGTTGCTACCGTCTCGAACTCTTCCGATTCTTGGTAAGCCTCGACGACCTCTTGAAACATCCCCGCGATATTCTTTGAACTGACCTTATGGGTCTTGCTCCTGTTATTTGCCTCGATGACTTGGCAAAAAGCGACGGCTCGCTGCATCGGAGAAGTGTCTTCAGTAAGGTCCGCACTTAGGTCTTGTTTAGACAAGGCCTTCCAGCACCCGATGATTTTTGCTGCGTCGTCTACCTTCAACTGATTGTTGCCGTCAGCCAGCAGGGCCTGCAAGCGGCGGTTGACGTGTGTTTCTTCCACCGCTAGCACAATCACCTTGTAATCGACCAATAGGCCGCGTTTGACTGCCTCAGAGAAGGTAATGACGAACAGTTCTTTACCGAACAGATTTTCGTCGTCCATAGACGCCAACGCGACATTATCCTTTTCGGCGCTGACCTTGGCGTTGTCACCATAAATGCGGGGCGTAGCGGTCATGTAGACGCGCTTGGAGGCTCGGATGAAATCTGCGTTGTGCACTCGCACGAACGTACTTTCCTCTGCGCCATCAAAGGTAGCGCCGGTGGTCCGGTGCGCTTCATCGCAAATAATTAAATCGAAATCAGCCAGGTTGAATTGATGCTGAGCCTGGCTAATAACATCAATGGAGTGATAGGTGCTGAAAACGACACTCATATGCTGGTCGTCGTGGCGCTTGGCCATTTCGCTGGCTAGCTTCGCCGGTTGGGTGGTAGCAGGATAGCGCAGCTCATGGGTGAAGGTTTGTACGACATCGTCATCGACTTTACGCTTCTTACCTACATCACTATCCGAGCAGACGGCAAAGCTATGCAGTGGCACTGCGCTTTCCTGAGTCCATTCCGTCAGCGTTTGCGATAGCAACGATAAACTAGATACTAGGAACAGCACACGGCCGCCTGTACCAGCAATTGCTTCGGCAATCTTTAAACCAGTAAAGGTCTTCCCTGTACCGCATGCCATGATGAGCTTGCCACGGCTGGCAGTTTTGAGCCCCTCGACTACCGCATTCAGTGCGTTTATTTGATGCGGGCGTAACGTCTTCTTGTCTTGAAGTATCGGGGTCTTACCTGGCTGATATTTGGCCCAGGCAATCTGACTATTTTCTAAGTCATTGAGGTCAATCTTACTTACCGGTGGATTCTGGTCTTGCAAAGCAGCTTCAGCGTGCTCGCTCCAGTTTGCTGTAGTGCTTACAATAATCCGGTGTTTGAATGTATTTTTTCCTGAGGCAGTAAAGAAACTATCTATATCACCTTTCTGTACACGATAGTCCTCTGCGTAGAATTTACATTGAATCGCATGCAGCTCGTTGGTGCCATGCGTCTTAGCAACCAGGTCAATGCCCGCATCACGTTTGTCTAAGCCTTGTTGCTGAGCCCAATCTGAATAAGTCCACACATCACTGTACAGGTCAACGTAAGTCGCTTCGTTACGAAGATAGGTAACCATCAACTCTTCGAAATACGTACCTTTTTCTCTTTCGGATACGGCTGCGTTGCGATAGGCGTTCAACAGGGTTTTCAATGCGGACATAATCTTGTTTTCATTTTGACGTCGGGAAATAGCCCGATATCTTACGACACAAGATGCAAAAATGGTTCCAAGGACAATTATTCAGACACATGTCTATGTAAGAACTAGACGCGCGCGATGCCTAGCGTCCTTTCAATAAGGTATCAGACACTCTAGGTGTCAGAGGTTTTGCCCCCCATACGCCTATCCTTTTTTCGTACTCAAAAGCCTTGATACGTCACTACTTGCTCTAAGGATTCCGCCGACCAAAATCCTTTGCCTGCTGCAATATGGCTCCAGCCCCAGTCCCAAAAAATTGCTGGGGCTCCGTGTAACTATCGCTTAGCACTGTAATGTTGCCGAAAAACAACGATTGATATAACGTTAAAAACCTGTTCTGCCAAGTCCAAAAATATTCTCGTTGTGTAGCTCTGAATCTCGTTGTTATCGTAGTTCAACGCGCCCTACGAGGACTGGATTAAGCCGGTAGCGCGCTCTGAATCCAACTTGGAGCTTTCATGAAAAAACATACCGACTGGTTAGAAAAAGTACAGACAATCAACAGTACGACCGAGACTCGAAAAGCTGCCTTGAAATTAGCCAAGGCGAAAACCACCCACGAGCTGGCTACGGCTGAGCGGTCGCTGGTTGCAGTTGCATTGACTCAATTGGCAAGGCAATTGGCGGAGGAAATTTATGCGCCGGCAGGTGGCAAGCACATTCGCCGTGCGAGTTACCGTTGACCCTACCTAAGGACATCTTGAGCGCTTGCGTTCATGACTTCCGTTCCGACCTATTGCGGCAATCCGTTTGAAACGAACTTCAACCGTCTATGGCAGTTGCACCTTGAAACACCAAGGACCGCATTTGCATGCGGTCCTTGGCGCAAACCATACTTAGCAGGTCGGACACTGAGCCGCGACAGCCTAGGAATATCGCAGGATGGTTTGGAGTTATTACGTGCGGCCGACCTCCCACACGTGACGGCGTTATGACCTGAAGGGGGGGCCGTCACTGCAGTATATGCACTAACGCATTAGATGATTGTAGAAAACCATCACGCAAGAAAAATTTCTTAAGCGCCTTCGTTGATTTGAATGGAGCGCCTCATCGCTGACGCCAGTGATACAGAATCTTTGAAGCCAAAAACCGCTTTCACTTTACAAGGGAATTTCACAATACATGGATACAAAAAAACGCTTCCTCCGTGTCATCAACGGTGGATTAAAGGCCGACAAGGAATGCGACTATAAGCGCCTTCACCCAGCCTTCCAAATTCATCATGCTTACGCTGCCCCAAATGTGGAGGCGAAGGAAATGCGCGTGTTGAATAGTTTGCGCTTGGTAGGTGGAACGGAGGTAAAAGGGCCTGGACGGAAAATTTTCGATATCCCGGTAGGGGATGCTATCAATCTGGCAGGGGCGAGCTGCGAGACGCGTCGGCGGCGCGCGGTTAACGCAATTTTCTCCTTTGACGTTGGCCAAGGTGTGACGGTCCTCAACTTAGTTGAAGAATTCAGAATCAATATGACCGCACCGGCCACCATCGAACAAGAGCTGGTCTACATGGAGCGTAATGGACATATTTACGGCCTGTTCTTAGACTTGGGCATTGCAATCATAGCGGCAGCCGAAGAGCAGGGATTGGACGTTTCGGCCTATGCGACAGTTTTTAGGCCAGCCAGGTTGCTTCGTTATTTACCTCAATTGAAAGAATACGACGATATCCTGCCCGGGCTGGCTTTGGCATAAAAACGGCCGACAACGCGCCGACCGGTAGTTGTCAAACGAAAAGTGGGGTTGCCAAACGCCGATAGATAAGAAAAGACCGGGCATCGAGCCGTCTTCCTTTTCTGATACGCCAGGAAGTTGAGTAAGCTAAATGGGTTCATAGAAGGCTGGTCGAAATGGCCAGCCTTTCCCACTCAAATGTGCGAGTTATCGAACCCATACGTATTGCCACCAACGTCTATCTGCCCACCCTGCACCATTGGAAGCCCTGTCGCCGGATTTACCAGCGGGCCAGAATCGGCAATCATCTCAGGTAGAGAACTCTCCGCGAAACCTTGAAACACCTCTTCCGAGTGATGCTCCGCTTTGGACGAAAGATATTCCGCAATCCTTGCTTTATCTTGTCGTTGACGCTCCTCTTCCTGGATGACTCTGAATCTCATCGGGGAGTAGACCTCATCAACGGTGGCATCTAAATCCAGAAGAATTGGCCTGGATGCATTAACCACGAACTTACCGTCTACGATTTTGACTGCCCCTTCCTGCAATATTCCACCTCGCTCCAGGCCTTGAATAAAATTAGCGAGCTCTTTCAGTTTTATGTCAAAGATATCGGGTGCTCCGACGACCACAATATCCGCTCGATGTCTTCCGCCGCCCAGAAATTGAGGCATGGTGTTAGCCCATACGGTTTTAATTCCAGCTAAGAAGCCATACTGCTTCCGCTTCATCGTGAACGTTAGAGCATGGGCCACGTCTGCCGAAAAGCTTCTCTTGGCCATCTTTTTCAGCTGTTTAATCGCGTTCCCAGTTCCAGTAGTGATGGTCAGCGTACCGCCTTGGTAGTGCGCCCATCTGCAGGCGACAAGCTCGTTATAAAACGCCTTTTCAATCCACGGAGGGCCAATGATGACGATATTGGATAGCCGTGATGGTGATATGCGAATAGAAGCCAACATGCGCTCCAGTTGGGTGAGGGGGGCTTCCGAGGAACGATAAGCTTTGATTTTTTTGGAGTTCATTTTTTGAATATGCGTGCCAAAGAGGAGCAATGGAATTAACTGCCCAGTGGAAAAATTATTTGGTAAATAGTTCGTTTATCTTCAACTGAGTCCAACAAGATTCAACCTTTTCGCTGACCGTTTTCTCAAGCTCCTTCAGCCGCGCATTGCTCTCTGCAGCGAGCTCATAAGCTTGAGTCAAGGCGCACAGCGAAACTTCCAAGATTTCTCTATCCACCGATTCGTCTTGAGCTACCTTGTCGAATAGAACGCATTGAAGTCCAGCCATGTCCCACGCAAGCGCGGCATTGCGTTCCAGCGATTGATACGCTCCTGACACATGAAAGTCCGATTTAATAAACGTGGGCTTGCTTGCCAGGGATTGAGCCTCTCCCGATATTTGGAGGCGCGCCTCATGCAATTTTCTTTTGTAATCCAACGAAAGCGATTCCATCGCCTTTTCATTTCCAAGAATTTTATTAAGCTTGAATTTGAGCTCAGAGAATGTACATTCTCTAACCTTCTTTTCTTCCCAATACTCTTCGGCTGCCAACTCAACGTACGATGTAATGCTATCCAGATGCCATCCTGCGTCACCCGTAAACGGGTCAGCAGCTATGTCTTGAATTTTTTGCAGCATCAAGGGCTTGCACCATTTCACACAAACAGAATAAGGAGCGGTTAACGCCTCAATCAATGCTTCGGCTCTACCTTTTCTCACGTAGAAGAATGAACTTCCGTCACTTAACGCCTCCTCCCTGCAGGCCCTTTTGAGTTCCTCACGGCGTGCCGTGAGTAGCTGATTGACTGCTGATATATCTTTTTCATCTGGGGTTGTTTCGTTTGTCATCGCTTAGGGCCCGATTTTAAGCAGTTCATTAGTCGACTCTCTCGAAGCTGAATTTTCGTTCGAAGTGTCCCGAGCCCCTTCTGACTCACTCGTGTGCTCATTTGAAGACTTGACCTGCATCACTGTGAATTGAAGAAACTCTCTAATCTGCGCGTCATCCCTTGAAACTCGTTCAATCCGTGCCATAACCTGTTCAAACCATTTAGGGCGGTCTTGTGGCTTCATGCCCTTCAAATCTTCCGCTGTGATTTGATGCTTCTCTAAAAAGATGCCTGGGTTACGCCATTTATCTGTGCCCCGAAAAATAGCCTCGTCTGGCTTGCCAGGGCAAACCTTACGGTTAATGATGAATGCCTGGCCGGCGACCTTATCTGGCTCTGGTGGTAAAACGGTTTCAATTTCTCCGTTCCTGATGGTTTCTGGCCAATCTCTCGCGTACGGGACCATTAACCCGATGAATTTGCACTTGCTCTCATCGCGCCACCATTCACGATGCGCACTTATCGGCGTCGCGACATCCCGGATTTCATACGTCCTCTGAACTTCATAATCTGCGTCTGAATAGAGCGTGATATTGGCAAGCATCGTACTCCCCAAGAACAGTCCGTTCAGGATGTTCAAAACATCCAGCATTCCCCACCTCGTTAATTGTATTTTTAAAAATATTTAATCTGTCAGGGAATATTCCCATTAGGAAATTCTACGAATATCGTAGAGAAATCGCAAGCGAATCCTACGAATATCGAAGGATGAGTAGAAAAACACCAGTTTCGGTTTTCGGACATCGCCTGCGGCAAGCACGTAGCCTGGCGCGTATCCCCCAAGACCAATTGGGTGTTCAAATCGGATTAGAAGAGAGCTCAGCTAGCGCACGGATGAGTCGCTATGAAACCGGGGTACACGAACCCCCTTTTGAGACAGCTGTCAGGCTGGCAGCAGCCTTAAGCGTACCAACAGCCTATCTCTTCTGCGAAGATGACGAATTGGCAGCACTGCTCCTTGTTTGGGGACGTCTGAATAAGTCCGAACGCAAACGAGCTAAATCTCTACTCGAAAGTGAATTCGGCGCTCGGGTAGCATCACATCCAAGCTGAGATTCTTAGCTCCGACTTCAGCATCCCGGTACGACCACTATTCACCGCCAGACTCAGCTCCCGCGAGGAGCGATTGGGCGGAGCAGAGGGGTCTCTGAGCAAATGACCAGTTGTCGGGCGCCTCGAGTCATGGCCACATAGAGATGCTGAGCGCTCATCTTTTCAGGCCACAAAATTACTGACAAGTCGGCTTCAAGGCCTTTTACCAGCAAGGTGCTACCGACGGATTTTTTGGCGAGTGGTCTGCCGACATGCCGGTATTTTTCGCGCTCCGCTAGAACAGCTTCATGCAGCGTGTGTGCACCGGCAGCCGCAAGAGTCATGGCCCGCCGCAGAAAACGGTACATCTCCGGACGATATATTTGTGTCCTGTGTTGGCGCGAAAGCGTATCGAGTAAGTGGAATGCCTCAGCCCATGTCCTAGACCTAAAAAATCCAACGGCGGCGACTTCGGCCGCTGTCTCGTCAGAGCGACTTCGGTTCCCCAATATGGTTCTAACCCGCCGGCATAATTGGGCAGCATTGACCTGTGTCATCAGTTCGCCCGCAAAATTCACAAAACGGTCGATAGCATCTTCGCCGACAATATCGAAGCCCCGAGAGAATTCGACTAGGTCCGGAAGGTCGACTTGTTCAACCACACTGGAGCCGGGAACGCGACGAGAGATTGTTGCCCGTGACGCCACAATCTCAGAATCACAAATGACGATTACCGAACCATTGTGATTGGCGGGTCTTGTTGCGGCGGCAGTGATGCGTTGCTCTTGGTGGGTGCTTGGATGCCCTTTTAGTGGTACCCATTGGACGTTTCCGCGCGCTTCTCGAAGGTCAATGTCCTGGCCAGCTTTCAGCTTATCCCTGACTTCAAGGAGCCAGTTCCCCAATTCATGCATGCCGAGCCGGTCCCAGCGCCGGGGGACGGCCAACCGTCCAATCTCTGGAAAGCGAGGCAGTACGTCCCGCTCCCAATCCACAAGGTCGTTATCTCCTAAGTCGAAAATTGCCTGCATTTGGTCGCCCAGCACACAGGTCGGGATTACGTCCGATAGCGCGGATATCATCGAGTGCTGTTGCAGATTGCAGTCTTGGTATTCGTCGACCAGGAGTCTTGCATAAGTGGCCGCCAGCGCGTCCTTAAGATGTCCCGATTGAGTCAATGCGACCGCGGCGTCCCGAATGGCAGGATAATCATTATCCCTTTCCCGTAGTTCAAGGATTTGGGGATTGTGGCCGCTTCTAAGCGGAAATTTCCGTATCAGCCTTATGGCGAATCCATCAAGAGTCATGACGCGATAGGAACTCGATGGTGTCTTCTTATCCACCAGTCTGGCTCGAAGCGAGACGACGCCGGCGTTTGTGTGCGTCAGAATCAGGATTGGCTTGGGTCCCTTGTGCTCAAAGACAGTATCAGCAATTAGCTGCGTCTTTCCACACCCGGCAGGTGCGGTGACCACCCCCTTGGCCGCCGCCAAGAGGTCAAGCTCCGGCGGCATTGAGGTAGCCTTTCAATTGATTGACGACCTCGCGGAACTCTTGCTTTGCTTGGTCGAAATAAGGGAATACGGCTTCTTTAGATACTCTCTGATAGGTGCCAAGTGTCTTGAACCAGCTATTGGTCTCGTTTTTCGACGCGCGAGACAAAAGGGTACGCACTTCTTCTGAATAGGGCTCTCCGGCCGCCCGGGATGCCTCGATGCCTGCCAGTGAGTGCTGATTGTTTGACATCGACTGGATGTGCTGGGCGACTAGCTCAGTTGAAAGACGCTCCTTAGCGATGACAAGCAATTGGTCAAGGGCAGCGTCACCTAGATTCGTAAATAGTTCGTCTTCCAAGGCATGCCCCAATTGCCAAGTTATGTATTGGCCTCCCGCTCCCAGAAAGGCGTTGACGTTGCGTTGTTTAGCTTGCTTGTCAGCGTCTACAACGACAATGGAGTGATAGCCCAGCTTCATTAGCGCCAGTCCCCGCTTGAAGCAGTTATCTGGGCTGCCCCCGCTGACATTGACGAATGCACCACCTGTCGCGTAAAGGGACATTTCGTTTCGGTGCTCTACGCCGTATTGGTCCATGCCACGAACGAACCCAACTTCGCTAGCACCCTCACACACGACTACAAATTTAGCTAAGAAAGCATCTGGCGCTGCTCGGAGTGTCCCCTGGATTTCGTCTGAAGTCCCGGCGACAATCACTTTGTGCTGCCCTTGCGCCGAACGAACGATAAATACCTGGTCACCATCCAGCTCGCGGAGCGCTACGGGTGAGTGCGTCGTGATGAACGCTTGGAGTGGCGGCTCATCGCTCTCTTTAGCACCCAGCGAATCAAGGAAGCGAATCAAGCGATGTGGCTCAAGGCCATATTCCACCTCATCGACCAATGCGATGGAGGCGTTCTTTGCTGCAACACGCTGCAGGCCGGCAACCAGCAGGCGGGACGAACCTGTACCCAGTGACCGCAGCGGAACCCCATGCTCATTGTGTAGCGCTATAGCCCCGTCGCCAATGGAAACCGTGTGTGCGTCGAGAAGAGCCTGTGCCGCACGTCCGATAGGTACCCCGAGCGATGCTGCGGTTTCGCTCACAACGCGGAGCGCTTCCCCCAGAGGCGCAGCAGCGTCCTGCCCAAAGCTGTTCCGAGCTTGCCGGGCAGCCTTCGCTAGTTCTTCGCCCAAGTCGGGTTTATCTTCGGTGAGCCGGTTGAGGACGGAATTTCGTGACCATGAGAGATTCGAATGCGCATAAGCACCGATGCGCGCGGGCGCCAATGAGGCACGGTCTTTCCACTTTAGGTTGCGGACATGTCCGTGCTCTTCAGCCCGGGCAGAATGCAAAGTCCACTCCGGCTCTAGGTCACTTTCGACCCGAAGCTGCAGGGTCAATACCGTCTCCAGACCGTTACCTGGCTCATCCTCAATAGTGTTTGTTCGAGAATTGAATCCCCTCAGGTGGTCCCCATACACCTCAATGTTCATGAGGTCATCACTGAGCTCACCTAGCGTGATGGAAATCTCGATAGGAATAGCGACATTGAGATTGTGGAAGTCCGTATCGCCAAATGGGGCGCTCCGACGGGCACCGAGGCAAAGGTCAATGGCATCGAGAATGCTTGATTTTCCGCTGTCACCCGGGCCGACTAGGCAGTTGATGCCCCGAGATGGTGTCCAGTCCAAAGACTGTATCGAACGGAAATTGCGAATCGACAGTTTGTGAATACGCGCCATTGGACTACTCCCCCGATTTTTTTGTTGTCCTTATTGTAGCGCTGGTCGCTTGAGCTCCATAGTCCACAGAATTACGAATAGGCACAGAGACGATATTTAGGAAATCTATTCCTTGCCCTCACAGCGCGATGTTCCCTCGTGATTTTCGTTGCCACGAGACTGAGCGACTTTCAACTTCAAAGCAATGACGTGCTCAGACTTTTCCTTTAATGCCTTAGCCTCACCCGACTCAAAACCCAGGTCGACAAAAATATTCCCACCTACGGGTGTCACATGCATTATCGCAGTCTCGATACTCAATTTATTCCAGCCCTTAAAAGGTCACGACATATACGACGAACAACTCTTAGCGAGAGAAAGGCTAGAACGTAGCCAGGCAACCGCAGGCGCCCCTACCCGCGTGCAAAACCACTGCAAACAGCGTGTCCTGAACTATTCAGCCGACTAGGCAACACGTGGGCGAAATCTACCCGTCCCTTCAATTTCATTTTTGAAGGAGTTTTGTTCGAGCATCGTTGTATTCTTGTTCTGAAATATGCCCTTCTTCTTTCAGCTTGGCCCATTTCAAAAGCTCGTCAGCCACTGACAAAGAGGTTAACCGCTCTCCGTGCACAATCTTTATCGAGTTAGCCGGCGGGGCTGAAGTTATGGGCTTATCCCGCGTCGCGAAGATTCCGTTACGAGCGACCCAATTACGGCGAATACTGAGAGGCTTCCAATACAAATACTCAAGAACTACATAATAGAATATTGCGATAGCAAACAACGACACTGCCCCATACACGGTCTCCTCATAGTGATATTCCCTTTCATTACCAAAAGCACCCACTGCTATTAGCAACACAAGCAGAGTAATGAACATCATGACGGCGATATACCATTTGGCTATTTTTACAGTAGTTTTTATATAAGAAAAATCACCACTTTTTTTCATCATAAACACGCCAAATAGCAGAAAAAAAGCTGGCAGAATACCGACAAAGGTCAGCAAAGTCGGCATGAGCAAAAGTGAAAAAATGACGATTTTGCTTTGTTCCCCGCTGGGTAGAACTGTATTTTCCATTGTATTTTTATTCCTTAAATGAAATAACCATGTTGTTCTACACGTCGTAAGTTCGATTTCTTACGAGCGCTATGTCATTTTCATTCAGCGCAAACCATTCACCGTTAATATGCTTGCCGCTGAAATGTCGATGGTAAGCAGCCTCCGCCTCAAAATGGTCATCAAACCATGCACACAGAGGGATGGTATAGAGGAACGGAAGTTGTACGCCAAATGTACGCATGCGGTTATGCATATTCTTAGAGCGCCCCACTTTGTACCCATATACCGACTCGAGGATGTAGACGTACCCACCTCTAGTCGAAGACGTTGGCTCGCCAATGACTTCCATCGGTACAAATCTTTCCGTGGGAATATGGCTTCGTTTTCTTTTAGCTCTTTGCTCCGCTGAAGGTACAGCCTGCACTCCTAGTGGAGAAATTTCTCGAGCTTTGAGGTCGAAATAGCGAGAAAATATTTCGTGCAATCCATAACCAGCCACTTTGGTTTTGGAGAACGCGAAACCCTCTTTATTTTTCCAGAAGCCCCTTCCACTAGGGCTATCTACCCATATTTGCAAATCAGTAGAAACCCAATCTATTGACGCCTTGGGGCCGGAATTAGCCACAATGCCAAGAAAGCGAATAAGTCCTATCGAGCTTTCACGGTCATAGTCAGCCAAAATAACTCCATCACCTGTCTCTGGTGGGCTGCTTTGAGAACTTATGCAAACTGGCCAAGAAAGTTCTTTATTTTGAGAGGCAAGCATGTCGCTTAAACTGCGCGCCACTCGCCAGTATTTTTTGGGAGTCCATTCCAACGTCATTCCCCTTTTTTATTCTTAGACATTCATTTCTAAATACGCAGTTACCCACAATATTTTTTTCATCTTAAAGGACTCACGTCAACACTTGTTTTGCATGTATTCCGCTAGAACAGCGTGCGCAGCAGAAATCTCCAACAACGCCTTGCTCGCACTCTCTTTATCAATATCTGCCCCAGGTCGATACTTGAAAACAAGCTTCTGACGGGTCCTTTCCACTTGGCTCCAAGGGGTATCCACAGGAAGACCGAAAAGAGAGAATGCTTGTTCAACCTGCTGAGGAACAATTTGAGTAATCTCAGGCGGGGTCGTAATAACCGTGGTGGTAACAGGGGCGACAGCGGCATAGAGCCCTGCCTTGTGAGATATAGATTCCGTTTCGCTTAACGGAACTGAGTTGTTTTTGAAGCTACTTTCTAATGCTGACGACGCAGCGACATCCTCCCCCGCTGCAATCTCCTTACGACCGCCGATTTTTTCCAAAAGCTTTTGCGCCTTCACCGAGTTCCGCGTTTGTAAGACCTCCATTAGCGCTACCCGCAAGGGTGGATTGTTCTGAGATAGCACAACCAGATATTCCAGTTCAGGTAAAAGAAGTGATTGGATTGTGCGCGCCGAGGGATTTTGTCCGATAACTGCCAACGCCCGCTTGTTCAGCGCAACAGCCTTTGGGGTACTCCGATGACGCAACTCCCTTATCAAGTCCAGAATCGTATTTATTGAGCCATTGGCAGAAACAAACTGCTCTGTGAGTTCAACAATCGAAAAATTAATCAGAGGGCGACTCATGCAGCCTCCGTACCATCACTTTCCACTTCACCATCATTTGCGGAGTCTTGTAAGCTCGCAACCGTAGGGTCGATGATGCGTCTCTCAACATACACGCTGTTGTCGACCGACTCCGCCCCAATGGCCTCAATACCCATCTTGGTCAAAGTTGACATTAGGTCTGCCAAAACCTCCTCCTTGCGCATGTAATAGCTTGAAGCAAAACAACGCCAAAAAGTCCAACCTGCCCGCTCCAGCACACGTTGGCGGGTCATGTCGTCCAGCCACTGTCCGGGGCCATGGAATCGGTCTCCATCTAACTCAATGGCGAGACGTCGGTCTTCAGCGCCCTCCACCACAAAATCGATTTTGTACCCTCCGACTTTTACTTGAGGCTTCACACGATAGCCGCGAGCCACCAAGATGTCATAAACCTCGCGCTCGAATCCCGAATCGCATAACTCACGAAGGTCTTTGACCTGTTGTGCATCCTGAGTAAATGGCGATGAAAAATGACGAATCAGTTTTGCTCGCAAATCCTCAGGTTTCATATCGGCCTCATCCACAGAGCGGAACAACATCATCCGCTCACGTGCACGTGATGCAGCAACGTTATATCGTTGCTCAAAGGTGACTGCGCTGCTGGTGGCCCTGTCCCCTTTAGCTGAGACCATGGACACCAGCATGATATCGCGCTCACCACCTTGGAACGTGGGTGGAGTGCCGACCATAATATGGCGTTCCAGTATGTCATTCATAGAAATCCGCTGATGCACCAAGTCATGGATGTGAGCAGCCTGGGCGGTACCTTGCAAAGTAACAACTCCGATGGAGCGACCTGTTAACGTCGGGTCGGCAATGATTCGTTCAATCTCGTCCACAATCGAATCTGCCTCCGGGGGATTCACATCCCCCTTGCGATAGCCGCTTTTGACATAAACATCGATGAGAGGTGGGTCCAGCCGTTGCGTTCGATTGGGAATACGTAGTGGCCGAATTTCTCCCTTATAAAACTCTCGATTGGAGAATTCGATAATTGCAGGAACGCAACGAAAATGTTCCTTAAGCATAGTCGAGTTGCCAGCGAAAACGACTCGTGCCAAATCGTAAATCGACTTATCTGGCGTCATCTCAGAGCCATGAGGTTGATGAGACAAGAACCTATGATGAAGCTCTTTAATCTTTTCCTCAGCCATACCTACGGCTCCCGGAGAAACCTGTTTGTGGTCACCAACCACTAGCAGCTTCTTGCCACGTAAAAGAACTGGAAATGCCCAAATATCAGATTGAGATGACTCATCCACAATAACAAGGTCGAAAAGTCCAAGCTCCGCAGGAATACTTTCTGATACTCGCCACTGAGGCATGACCCAACAAGGTATCGCCGAGTAGGCTCGTGTCATTGCCTCACGAGCATTTCGTCGATGACGGATAGCACGAATACCTGTCCCACTACCGACAGCCTGAATCGAATTTAGATATTGCTGTAGCGCCTGCTGAACAGACTCAGGAGAGTTTTTGTAGACACCCAACCAAGTCTTGGCCGCAATCAGCTCCTTATAAACTTTGCTCAGCGAACGCTCTGTCTCATGACGCTGCGTATGTAACGTCTTGAGCTCTTCATGGACATCAATACTGTCCAGAAAAGTCTTCCCGCAGCGCCAGAACCACGCCTCAAGCCAATCAGCCGGCGTCAGGGCATCGATTTCCCCCTCCGCGGCGATGCTTCGCAACCGAGCCGCCCACTTAGGTGCACCGGCCTTTTCTACATCGTTAGAGACCCGCAAAACAATATCCAACTTATCGCGAAGGAAAAGTACACGACGCAATTCTGCTTGCTTGTCAGTCCAGTCCAAACCGATTGTTTCCGGCTCTCGGTCAGCGCGACCAACCTCCTCTCGAAGAAAAATTCTCATTGAAGATACGATGGCACCAGACTTCTGCTCCAGCTTCTCAAGATATCCAGCTATACGAAGAACTGCATAACTCAAGCGTCCCTTATCCAAGTGCTGGATAAGACTAGCGAGCATTTCACCGACTGAATAGCCGATTGCACGCGTACCAAATACCGCGTTCGTCAATGTGGGAAAAGCTAATTCAAACGAATGCACGAACTCTTTAAGCTTCAGAGTTTTCTCTGCAATCTCTACTAATTGACGCAGTGCCCCGAGACCGCCTTCTACCTCTGGCAATGAGAACTCGTCAGCAACAGCGTTCCAACGCGCGACCAATTGACGCGAATCACGACGATGCTGACAAGTTGCAGCTACTGCTTCCCAAGCCTGAGCATCGCCTGGTTTGGCGCCAGAGACAGTGATATTTTGGATAATTTCACGCGCCTCCTTCCTGCCAAAGGGCAGCGCAAAGGCACTTTTCCCTTGAAGAAGCCGAGCCAATGCTTCAATGAAATCATCATTTGTCTCTGCTCTCGACGCCAATTCCACCGGCGTCTTCATAAGCGCCTTCCGCCTGACTTCTAAATCTGCAATAGAAGTTAGCAGTTCATTTAGCTGAACTAGGACAATATCGGGTTGCTCCGCTGCATACGCCTTCGCAAGTTTCGACACCCATGTATCACCATATTTATCAATTTCACTTTTACGCTGCAGATATGTTTCAAGAAATGGCACTAAAACTTGGGCTTTTTGGAAAGTCTCCGGCGTTGCATCTACGAGCGCCAAAGTAGCGCCAGCTTTTACCTTCGATTCGATATTTCTCGCGCGCACCAAGTCTGCATGCAGCGACGCCATCTCGATGCCAGAGCAGAAGTCTTCACTAGCAGGCAATTTTTCTGACAGATAAGCCAAATCAGCCTTCAAAGACACGCGCGCGGCGTGCACCTCTGCGATATCAGCAGCGGGGAACGGTACGCTGCCGTGCAGACTCGCTTCAAGCTTGTCGTCCATCCAGCCATAGCGCTCAACATTGTCCAGAACAAAATGTGCCAAATCGGGGGGATTCATTTCCTTTCCGTGCAGAGTAAATTTACTCATGTGGCCACGCGCGAATTCGGCAATATTGGCATCAATTGCCGCAAGCTTCCGATGCATTTCATCGAGCTGCTGGTCTGCATTAAGAATCTCGTTTGCAACCCGGTCGGGTTGCAATGAGCTAACCCGAGTCGCGATTTCTTGAATAGACGCCTCGAATTGCTTCATACCCGCTTTATCCTCAGATAAGAGCGCGACGCAAAGTGGCCGGATAGATTCAGGCAGTTTTTCCTGCACGACCGATAGTGCAGCCTCCCCTTTTGATGTCACAAGGACCCGTTTTCCCTGCGCCAAATAGTGACTAATAATATTAGCAATAGTGTGCGTCTTACCGGTACCTGGAGGTCCTTGAACAACTGAGCCATGACCGGTTTCAAGCTGCTGAACGATGGAGACTTGCTCGTCGTTGTACGGCATTGGAAAATACAGCTCACGAACACCCTCTTCGGAGCTGCTGGAAGACAGTCCCCGAAAGGTGATACGTTCGGGCGTTTTGATATCCTCTCTACCTCGTTCGACGAAGCCACGGATGACGGCGGGAACCTCTACGTCCTCTTCTAGCTTAGCGATAAGCCGTTCGATGTCCTGCAACAAGATATGCTCAGAGCGCTTCCGAGCGTAGAAAACCCAAGTGTCAGTTACACAAAGGTGCTCCGTCGCGTCCGGCAATTTTCTGTTTTCCGGTGTGACGTATCGACCGCTCGCATCTAAATTTGCAACAGCATTCTTAAGCACTCTCTCAAATGTTATTGGCTCATATGGGGAAAGGTTATTAGCTGCGGCTGCTTGGTCGGCTTTCCAGAATCCCATGACAGCCGGTACGCCCCCGTTTTCCAGCTCGGCGTAACAATCCAATTCAAGCCGAGGCTCTGTCTCTCGTGGGCGCACCTCGATGGCATACGTACGGTCATTTAGCGTCAAGTCGCACAGCTGAATAATAAGTGGGTGTTTAATCGTCTTGCCTTTTCCCTCAGGCTTCCACGAAGTATGACCTATACCCCATACCAGTTCGATAGGCGTTTCAGCACCTTCCGTAGCCATGTGCTGTTGGAGAGAAAACAGCTTCGCGTAGACGGCCATCGTCTTTCGGCGCTCTATCTCGACTATTGCCCATGGTGTCCAAAGATACTCAACATACCAATCGAATTGCTCTTTTACTTCCGGATAGTCGGCCAGCTTCTGGGTAAGGACTTCAGCGTCTTTCTTATTAGATGTTTTAACGGTGATTTCTTTACGCAGCTCCGGTTCCTTGCTGGGAGACTTTGATAGAAGTAGCCATTGAACCAATTCTTGAGCCGCCTCAGGCGGGTTTACTTCCGTCAGACGAGGGACTCGAAGCCAAATATCATCTCCATTCTCCACTTGATTGAACTCAAGTCCTGGAATCTCCCTTAGGTCCGCCTCAAGCGCTGAAAAATATTCCCCGGGAACAGTAATCGGCGCTGTTTTCGTCAGCTTCTCCACATGCTTGATATATTCGAGAACCTCAATTACTGGCGAATTTTTTGTTGCGGACATTAAATAGCCTATTCTTTGGACATCAATAGATGGAGAGAGAGAGCGCGCCAATATTTCCGCCAGGAAAAACCCGAAGATTCGACGCTATATCGACATGAATTGGCAACCTGAAGTCCCCGAAGAGCGTAACCATCTCGCTCATGCCTCCCTTACTTTTATGTCATTGTAACTGCCATAAAGCTATCTTGACATTACGCCCATAGATGCAAATTTCCTTTCTTAGGAAGGGCATCCCTTTGGGAATAATCGATATCCTGTCGTATCCGGATTACACCCGGCATGCATCCCGGCAGAGAACTTGTAAGAGTAGTTTTGCCCCACGTCGCAAAGAACCCCGCAGCATTGCAGGGCTATCTGTGCGCCTTACCATGCCCCGTCGCTTAGCTGCACTATCGCACTTCCGCTTAGGAGCGCGACGCTACAATCTGACACCTGCAATGCCTGGCGCTGTTTGATTTCACGACAGATTTACGGAGTTTCTCAGGTTTGGCGATTTCGTTGGCCGCTCCTTGGCGGCTGCTACCTGTTAAGGCTTCACTTACCACCTTCCCGCAACCAAGAACTGACGGTCGGATGTGATACGCCTAGTTCTGTCGCGATTGCACGCATCGACAAGCCTTGCTGAGCCAACTCAGAAGCCATGGCTCGTTGCAGCTCGGATGCTGCGCGTCGTGACTTGCCTGACGCCACACCGCCACGACGCCCCACCCTTGCTTGGGAGTCGTGGAAGCCTGACGGGGTCGTATTTCGCCATGTCCACTTGGCTACACTCCGCCCTATCCCTATGGCCTCATTCACGCCTAAAGGTATTTGGAATACATTCAAGTCCACCGCCTTTTGAATACAGTCTTCGCGCCACCGGTCTGAGTTTCTCGTATCCCAGTAGTTACGAATGGCTCGGACTGCCCAAAACATCAATGTCTCGAAGAGGTCGCAGTTACGGCTGTATCCCTCCCGTTTTGGGCGAGGCGGTTCCCGCTTCGGCAAATCGACGTATTCAGCCAAGAGTCCTAGTTCGTATGCAGGGCAGTTGGCAGGCTCCCAGAGTCTCCATTTGTCATTCAGAGGGTTTTTTGCGAGAGGTCCGTTAAAAGCTACGTCTGCCTTCAAGCGTCGTATGTAAGCACGTTCAATCGCCGCCAAGTAGCGCTGTGGATGAGACCGGGCGACATCTGTCATGCAAACAGGTGAGGAAAGGGCGTAACCGAGGTGTGCGTGTCCATTACTAGGATTAATGGCGATATAGGTAGGCGGAGGGAGGTAGGCATCTTCCCAGGCGCTGGCAGCTTCGCGCCTGTCTATGTCAAAAATTAGCCAGCAGGCCATTGCTGGATTGCTCATTTGCATATATGGCCGAGATAGCGCGGTGGAAAGAGGTCGGACTTCTGCGAAGTCTTTTTTGAGGCCACACCACGGTTTGCGGGGCGCATATTCTTCAACAAGTTTACGAAGGGCGAGAGAGGACAAGGCACACCTTTAGGTGTGCCGCGATGACAATCTATTTAATGTCCTCTATTTCCCGCATATTTCCTCCGCCATCGCGGCGGGTTATGAAATAGCGCTAAGACGTGAGTGACGCGTCCAGCGAAGCTGTCGACACCATCTCTTCTTACATAGAGAAAGGGATTTTCGGCAGCCAGGCATCGGGCACGGCTGTCGAGGTGACACTAGGTATACGTCATTTCGAGGCTCATGCCGGCAGGCTCTCTTCAAATCTCAGGAATTAAGCTCATCGAAAAAAATCCTTAGAGGTAAATGCACTTGTAGTCAGTGGCGATTTTTTAAGTGTGGTGAAAATCTGAATTACACACGGAAGGCTGTTGAGTCTTTTATGAGGGGGAGCCCCTTCCTATACTCGACAACCTGATGATTTTTTCAGTAAATTTCTACAACTACACCGAATTTAAACTATGACCAATCACATGGAACATACTGCAGGGGCTATTACCCCAGCTGACTTTATCAACCGCTTTGGCCGTCGCGTTCTCACGGACTCTGGCAGTCCTGGAATGGATGGCCGTGAAGGCGTGGGTTCGACGACGGAACTTATGTTGGCTTCGTTTGCTAGCCTGCTTATCGATGTCGGAGACCGTTTGGATACCTCCCAGTACGAGGAACTACTACGTTGGATTGAAATGTGTCGGGCTAGAGGTCCCTATGGGTCGCCATCATCGAAACGATAATGGCGGCGTGGCTAAGCGGCGCTTAGCTCTTTTCACGAGTCGGTGATTGAGCGCATGTATAAAAAACCCAGAGCAATTGCTTTGGGTTTTCCATGGCACATCTGAAAAAGACATGTCGCATGCTGCTCTAATTTTTCTTGTTTTTTGACTATTTCCTCGTACTGCAAACGGCGAGAGATTAGCGCTATTCTTCTGAGCGGTCTCGCAGCGACGCGATAAGCGCCTCAATGTCAATAAGCAACCAAGCAACGGCCCGCGCCCCAATCTTGATTGGAGCAGGGTAGCGGCCATTTTTCACACCCGCATACCAAGTTGCCCGAGAAACAGGGACAAGCTCAAGCACTTGCGGGAGGCGCAGGAAGCGATTAGAAGTCAAAGTCATATTTATCCAATCCCCATTGGTCAGGCTGGATATCTGCTTGCGCAAGATTAGTGAGACAGGTGGGGCTTCCCTAGCTACATCCAGTGGCGCCCGATGACGCCTGAGGATGTATAGGAAAGCCCTCTGACCATGACACGTGATATTTTCAATTAACGGATAAGAAATTTTCAGCGTTCCCGGCGTGCTGCAATAAGCCCTCCATAGAAACGCTATTCCTTAACTTGTCCAGATAGTCTGCCCACGCCTGCATCATCGCTTTTCGACGAGGATGGAATTCCGTTCTGTTATAGGCATTTCCTAATGCATCAGAGACGGCATGTGCTAATTGAGCTTCCATAAACTTCGGCTCCCACTCAAGTTGTTCCTCGAGCATAGTTCTAGCTGTGGCCCGAAAGCCGTGTCCAGTAACTTCGTTCTGTGTGTCATAACCCATTCGCCGAAGCGCGGCGTTGATGGTATTTTCACTCATGGGCCGCTTAAAATCGCATTCTCCACGGAAAACATAGCCGACGGGTCCGGTTAACAAGTGAAGGTCTCTCAGTAACACCACCGCCTGGGTGGGTAAGAACACAAAATGAGGTTGCCCATGTTCTTTCTCTTCCTTTGTCCGCTTCATACGTGCAGATGGGATGGTCCACAAACCTGCATCCAAGTCAAACTCGCCCCATTCAGCAAATCGCAATTCGCCAGGACGTAACATAAGCATCGGAGCTAGCTTCAACGCGGTGCGGACGACATACGTGCCGGTGTATCCGTCAATTGCACGTAGAAGCTCAGCAAGTTTCCCTGGCGCAATGATTGCGGCAAAATTACGCGACCTAGGCTTCCGAAGTGCTCCTTTCAGGTCTCTACTCGGGTCATTGGTTGTCACGCCGGTGTGGATGGCGTGCCTAAATACCTGCCCACAACTCTCTTTAACCCGATGCGCAGTTTCAATTACTCCTCGAGATTCAATTCTTTGAAGTACCGTGAGCATCTCGGGAGTAGTAATACTCACAACTGGCTTTTTCCCAATCCATGGAAATACATCTGACTCAAGCCGCCTGATAACTTTTTCGCCGTAACTCGGTGACCATTCGTCCCGCTTAAGGTCATACCATTGGCGAGCGACATATTCGAATGTCCCTGGCAAAGGAATGCCATTTGCCTCAGCAAGCTTCATTTCGCGCTCAAGCTTAGCCTTCATTTTATCGTCCTTACGCTTTTCGCTCGGGTCAATTCCAGCAGCGACAAGGCTGCGGGCATGAGCAGCCTTGTCCCTAGCGAGTTTAAGGCCGGTATCAGGGTAGGTTCCTAAAGATATTGTTTTTCGAACACCATCGAATGTGTAGTCGAGGCGCCATCCATGCGCCCCACCGTTCACAAATAACTTCAAATAGAGCGAATCACCGTCGCTCAGTTGCTTTCTCGCATCACCAGCTTTAATATTGCGGATAGTGGTATCCGACAGGGGCATCACCTTCTTCATACAGTAACTTCTCCAGTAACTTGGTTTCAAGTATAGGAAGAAAGTTAGTGATGACGCGGCTCCAGGCGCATCATTCGATAGAGCCCCGGGCCACCAAAAGAATCAAACACCTAGTCCAGCCTCGTGCTGGACTTTTTGTTTTGGTCTGACACTTTCTGACGGTGTCGATAATGCCCGAGGTGGGAGTGGTGCACTCGAGTGATATTTTTCCGCTCAATTGCGCTTATTGAACTACTCATGACGGCTCAGTTTGCCGATACCGCAACTCCGGCACTTTCGGAGTTGCCATGCGTCCCTCGCTGTATTCTCATTACATCATCGCCTCTGCCTAGGTGCTCCATGGCTAAACCTTTTCGCGAAGGTGCTACGAGGACCTTTCGCCTGCGCATCCTGCAATTTCTGCGAGCATGAGCCGCAAGCCCAGCGGTACCAAAACGTCCTCCGCCAGCGTACTTTCCCGTTACCGGGTAAAATCGTCGGCAGTCAGCAGATTGCCGTCAAAGATTGATTTCCATCAACTAAAAGCCG
>Ga0308165_1001888_pt1 | contig 27493 bp, 16 predicted proteins | sample PhyWR2_FD_201032 | JGI IMG/M metagenome (GOLD analysis project Ga0308165, IMG submission 201032) | Phyllosphere microbial communities from UC Gill Tract Community Farm, Albany, California, United States - DLSLW.R2 | ecosystem: Host-associated > Plants > Phyllosphere > Unclassified | place: USA... | reverse complement strand
GGACGTTACAAAGCAACCGTCTTCCTGAATTTATTTCAGGATCTATTTAGCATGAACACTTAGTAAGAAAGATGCTGAAACAAGTTCAGCAGGACGTTACGTAGCGCAAACAATCGAGCATTACCCCTTACTTCATCATTTAAAAAAACGAAATAATACAAAAAAAATCTCAACCTAAATTTGCAACAACCAACTAAAAACCAATTAAATAAAATAGCAATTAACGAAATTTCGTTACACATTTAACACACTACAAATCATTATTTAAAATTATAAACCTTATCTTAGCTGCATGGGAAGCAAGGGTAATCTGTCTGAAATTCGAAATACAAACAACGACAAAGCTTCCAACCTCAAAAACGATAATGCCTTACTGTTAAAAAAACTCGAACAGAAAGAAAAGGAAAATGCAGTATTGTTATCTCTAAGCAACTCAATCGCATCAATACGCAACAAACTTGATCTTTTTGAGGTTATTGACCAAAAGCTAAAAAAGCTATTCGAATTTGATGATTTTGTAATCTGTTTAATTAACGGCGACAAGCAAACGCACAGTGCTTTCATTTACAACCAAAAAGAAGATTTTCTTAAAACAGAAGGAATTGCACCGGCAGCTTCGGAAAAATATACGCTTGATGATGGCATGTGCAGGGCGATGGTTTCGTCTGAAAAACCAACGGTTTTTAATGTCAGGGAAGTTTTAACATGGACGGATGCACCAGCATGGCTTGAGTTTTGGAAGAATAAAGGCATTGAAGAAATGATCGGACTGAAACTGGTCGACCGATCGGGCTGTATCGGTTTTTTTTACCTTTACACCAAGAACACAAATTCATTATCAAATATTTATTTCGACTTACTTCACGGTATTTCGCTACAAATTTCAATCGCAATATCGAACATTCTTGCAAACGAAAAAATCGAACAACAGCTTGCAGAGATTAACGAGTACAAGCAAAAACTGGAAGACGAAAAAAGCTACCTGCAGGAAGAGATCCAACATCAATACAACCATTCGGAAATCATCGGCCAGAGCCATGCCTTAAAAGGGATTTTTCACCTGATTGACCATGTGGCCGCCACGGATAGCACGGTACTGCTTACCGGGGAAACAGGAACAGGAAAAGAACTTATCGCAAGGGCTATCCACAATTCATCGTTACGCCAAAATGAGCTGATGGTAAAGATAAACTGTGCGGCAATACCTGCCAGTTTAGCCGAAAGCGAACTTTTTGGCCATGAAAAAGGCAGTTTTACGGGTGCAACTGAACGAAGGATCGGAAAGTTTGAGCTGGCCCATAACGGTACTCTTTTTTTGGATGAAATAGGCGAACTCTCGCTCGATCTCCAGGTGAAGTTACTCAGGGTGCTGCAAGAAAAAGAAATTGAACGGATTGGCGGTAAAGATGTAATTAAAACGAATGTAAGGATTATTGCTGCAACAAACAGAAACCTGTTAAAAGAAGTAGAAAAAGGAAATTTCAGAAGCGACCTCTATTACAGGTTAAATGTATTTCCGATTACCATACCACCATTAAGAGATAGATTGGATGACATTCCTCATCTGGCAGCATTTTTTATCCAGCGCATCTCTAAGAAAACGGGCCGGCAGGTACATTCTATTTCCAAGAGTGCACTAAACAAGCTAATGCTCTACCCCTGGCCAGGCAATGTAAGGGAACTGGAGCATTTAATTGAACGGAGCATACTATTAACTTCGGGCAACATATTAAAGGAGATCCATCTGCCTAAAATAGATAGAAATGAAGCGATTAACCATACAGAGGAGCAAAAAATCAAAAGCATCCACGAAAATGAGCGCGATCATATCTTATCGATATTAAAGCGCTGTAAGGGCAAGATATCAGGCAGTGGCGGAGCAGCCGAAATTTTAAATATCCCGGCTACGACCCTCAACTCAAAAATAAAAAAATTCAAAATCAAAAGAGAACACATCCTGAATAAGTAAAATTTAATGGTAGAATTAAACCGATTGCTAAAAAAAATTACAACAATAAACTACATCCATAAAACGATGGCTTTTTTTGCCGTGTTTGGTATTTTTAGTTTAATAATTGTATACAGCAATAGCATTTCAGCCAGAAATCAGGTAAATAGTTTAACATCCCAAGATTCGGTTCAAAAATTAAATAAACTGCTTGCCGGATCGCAACCGGATACTAACCGGGTTAAATACCTGATTAAACTCGCCAGTCATTTTATTAACCTTGATGGAAATAATTCTCAAGACCTTACAAAAGCATCGCTATATCTTAAAAATGCATTAAATTTATCAAAGAAAACTGGCGCAGCAGTTTGGGAGTATCGCAGTTTAATGATGTATGGTGAGTTTTATGATAAACAGCATTTAAGGACGCAACAAGCTGTGGTTTATGAGAAAGCGATTTCGATTGCCAAAACAATAGGCAACAAACATTTTGAGGCTGATGCCTGGCGCGCTTATTACCTGGGCATACCCGACACGGTATCGGATTACAAAAACCGGACTTTTTATAACCGGGCGGCAAAAGCTTATGCGCTCTACAAAGAAATCGGAAATTCTCCGCGCGAAAGATATAGAGAGGCTTCGCTTTTAAAAGCAATGGCCGATTTCCATTTAGAAGAAGAGAAATTTGATCTGGCCATACAGGAACTGTTCGCGGTAATTGCCCTCGATAAAAAATATAAACTCCCCGATCTTCCGATGGCCTACGATTTACTTTCGGCAGTTTACGAACGTAAAGGAGAACTCAGCAAGGCGCTCAACTGTGCATTATTAAGTGTAAAAACGGCCCAAAGCAACCATGAGGAAGTGCTCGGCACTTTTTTAAACAGAGTGGGCTCTGCTTACGAGGCCATGGGCAAAGCCAAAGAAAGTATTGCTTGGTACAGCAAAACGCTTAACGGTGAAGATCATAAGAACCCATTCCGGTTTATTACCGCATATTCCATTACGAGCCAGATGATAAAACTGGGTGAAGCAAAAAAGGCATTATCCATACTCGAAAAAACATGGAGTGAGGTTAACGACCATGCCAGCGGCCATGAATATTTTATGTACCTGGCTTTTGGCGAGTGTTATTCGGCATTAAAAAAATACGATATGGCCAAAAAGTATTTTGATAAACTGCTGGAAGATTCTACCTTAAAAACGTACTCAAACCCGTTCCAAACTTCTGTATTTTTCTCTGTAAGCGAATTTTACTTTGCCCAAAACAAATACGGACTTGCTTTAAAGTTTGCCGAAAAGGCCAGAGAAAACCAGATCAGCATGACCTTACCCAGGCAGATCAGGTTAAATGAGATCCTCTACAAAATAGATTTATCCACCAATCGCCCTGCAAAAGCGATTGCACACCTTCAAACTTTTCATAAGTTAAGAGATTCTATGCTCAGTCAGGAGAATTTAAACACCATTGAGCGTTTACAGATTGAATTCCAGGCATCGCAAAAAGAAAATGAAAATGAAATCCTCAGAAAAAAATCACAACTGCAAAGTCAGGAGCTTAACCGCATCCAGTTAATTAAAAATGCAACTGTTGCCGGCCTGGCTTTTTTAACCATCGTACTCATTTTAATTTATGGCAGGTTTAGGTTAAAAAAGAAACTTCATGATACACTGGTGAAGAAAAAGGCCGATATAGACCTTGCTTATGCCAAACTCGAAATCAATGTTCAGCAAAAAAACAAACTGATTGAAGAAAAGGAAGGTTTAATTAAAGAAGTTCATCACCGGGTTAAAAACAACCTGCAGCTTACCATGAGCCTGCTCAACAGCCAAAGTTATTACCTGGAAGATTTATCGGCCATTGAGGCGATAAGAGAAAGTCAGCACCGGCTGAAAAGTATTGCGTTAATCCATCAAAAACTTTATCAAACAGATAGTATGGCCACTATAAATATCCAACCCTATATTATTGAGCTGGTTGAATATTTAAAAGAAAGCTTATCCGATAATAAAAAGTTAAGTTTTGATCTCGACATTTTAAATCTCGAACTGGATATCACAATGGCTGTTCCACTTGGCTTAATTATTAACGAAGCCATAACCAATATTTTTAAATATGCTTTTCAAAATATACAGAATGGAAAAATATCGATCAGTTTAAAGGAGGATCAGGACAAACATTACAGGCTGTTAATCAAAGACGATGGCATTGGCCTTGCCCCTGATTTTGATTACGAACAAAGCCGCACTTTGGGCATTACTTTAATGAAAGGGTTGAGTGCACAAATTGATGGCACTTTTACAATGGAAAATAGCAATGGCGTTTTGGTAAGCCTGATTTTCGCCAATACAAATGATGATTTATTCTTATCGAATGATTAAATGAACATGAGGACCGAAAAAATACTAATTGTTGAAGATGAGTTTATTGTTGCCCACGATCTGCAGATGATCTTGCAGCGTGCGGGTTATCAGGTTGCAGGTATTGCCGATTCGGTAAAAAGTGCCGGGGCCATTCTCGAAAAACAACAGGTAGACCTGGTGCTTCTGGATATTTACCTAAAAGGCCGGCTTACGGGCATTGATTTGGCTCAGCGGTTAATGAAAAGCCAGATTCCTTTTATTTATATTTCGGCAAATTCGAACGAAAAAGTACTGGAAGCTGCAAAATCTACCTCACCGTATGGCTTTATTGTTAAACCTTACCGCGACCGCGATGTTTTGCTGAGCATAGACATTGCCCGTTACCGCAAGGAGAACAACAACAACATGAAAATGACCAGTGAGCTTTTCATGCGCGATTTTATTGTAGATATATCAATGAAATCATTAACCTGGCAAAAGAAAATATTATCCATTGCAGGTGCTTTCCAGCCATATATCCCTTTTGATTTTATTGCGCTTTCGGGTATAGCGAAAGATAAAAAACGATACAGCGAAATTGGTATTACCAGAAAAAACTTCGATCAATATGATTTATTTACTGCAAACGAGTTTTTAGAATATACCGGATTAAGCCGATCCGAATATAATGTGCTCAATCAATTGGTGCCAGAAACCACAGCCGACGCTATTTACATCGGTGATGATTTTGAAAATGTAAAAAGGGCTGCGCCGATGAAAAATTTAATCGCCAGTACTTACCACCTTTATGCCAATTTAGTTAAAACATTTTACCTGGAAAATGGCGATGAGATCAGTTTCTCATTTTACAGCCGAACGGAAAATATTTACCAGCAGGCTCACATGGAACTGCTAAATTTCTTATCAAGCACTTTAGAGAAAAAACTAGTCCACATTATCGAATTAGAAAAAGTAGGGGTAGAATCGGGCTTACAGCAAAAAGATGACAACTATCCTCTAGCTAAAAAAGATTTCGAAAGTATTATTGGTAAAAGCACTGTACTGTTAACGGTTTTAGATAAGATAAAGATTGTGGCCCCAACTGATACCTCGGTATTGATTACGGGCGAAAGCGGAACGGGAAAAGAGGAGATTGCCAGAAGCCTGCACCGTTTATCGCATAGAAACACCAAACCTATTGTGGCTATAAACTGTGCGGCACTACCTGCAGATTTAATTGAATCCATTTTGTTTGGCCATGAAAAAGGGGCCTTTACGGGTGCTATTAATACCCGGATAGGAAAATTTGAAGAAGCCAGCGGTGGCACCATCTTTCTGGATGAAATCGGAGAAATGCCTTTCGATCTTCAGGCAAAACTGCTTAGGGCCTTACAAGAGAAAGAGATTGAACGGATTGGCGGTAAGCAACCTATTGCTGTTGATTTAAGGGTAATTGCAGCCACCAACCTCAATTTAGAGAAAGAAATTGCAAAAGGCAGGTTCAGACTGGATCTTTTCTACCGGCTAAATGTTTTTCCAATACACGCTCCCCCACTTCGCCAACGGAGAACCGACATTCCTTTATTGGCCGAATACTTCGTTCAGAAACATGCAAAAGCCGTTGGCAAAAGCATTGCGGAAATCCCCATTGATTTTATGGACCGGCTGCTGCAATACGACTGGCCAGGCAATATCAGGGAACTTGAGCATGTTATTTTAAGAAGTATACTTCTGGCTTTTAATGGAAAACTCGATCCGGTTCATTTAGAACTTGGTGATAAAAATGAAGAACCTATTTTCCAGAATGGAATAAAATCAATTAGCGAGAATGAAAAGGATCATATTATCAGGGTTTTGGAATTGTGTAAAGGTAAGGTTGCGGGCAGTGGCGGCGCAGCCGAATTATTGGGCATACCGGCAACCACACTGAATTCAAAAATTAAAAAACTAGATATCAAGCGCTGATGACATTTAGTAAATTGACGAAATATCATAAATTATAAAAACCAAAAAACAAATCAATACCATGATAATCAAAAGCTTAGCTATTGGTATTTTTCTTGACCTGCTAGAACGGTATAAATCTGCATAAACCGTTAGTTGATTGCCGGTTTTTATATTACGCTCCCTTTTAAACTGAAGATGAAACAGAAAATCCTAATTGTAGAAGATGAATTTATTGTAGCCAACGATCTGCGGATCATGCTCGAAAAAGCAGGCTATAAAGTATGTGGGATAGCTCCATCTGTAGTAAAAGCTTTGGAATTAATTGCTACTAAAGAACCCGATTGGATACTCCTGGATATTTTTTTGCAGGGAGATAAAACAGGGATTGATTTAGCCGGCCAGCTTACAGAAATGGGCATTCCCTTTATTTATATTTCTGCAAATACCAACCAGGGCATTTTAGAGGCCGCCAAAGCAACCTTGCCTTATGGTTTTCTGGTTAAACCTTTTCGCGAAAAGGACCTGATGGTGATGCTCGATATAGCCCGCTACAGGCACGAACAGAACCTGAAATACAACCACCATTCGGAGCCATCTTTACATAAACAAATAGAACATATAGCAGAAAAGCAGGAATCAGTTTCTGAACGGCTGAAACAGATCAGCAGCGCACTATACCCCGTGGTACCTTTTGATTTTATCTGGATTACGAGATCAAATCCAAGAACAACCACAAAAGACAGCTATATCGTACGTACTCCTGATGGAAAATTTAATATTCCCAATAACGATACTTTATTAAAAGAAATTAGTGTTTCCGCCCGTGATTTTAAAGCCTGGAATACTGCTGCACTGGTGCACAACGGAAAAGCTTTTTTTAATGGTTACGATTTTAGAAAACTGAGGATGGAAAGCCCATGGATACAAGCACTCTCAGATCACTATAAGCTCGAATCGGCCCTGATAACCGAAATTGAAACAGATAGTGGCGTGTTTCAGTTCATTTTCTTCAACCACCTTTCCGATTTATACACAAAAGTTCATTCGGGCATCATCAATCAGTTTAAGAAAAGCCTGGAACTGATTTTAGCTAAAATTATTTTCAGTAAAGATATTGTAACAGAAATATCTGCCACGGCTACACCTGCAATAGAAAAAATAGCGGTCAGAAAAGAAAATAATGTAGAAATACCCAAAGATTTTAATGGCATTATCGGGAGTAGTGCTTTACTTCAGGCAGCTTTTAAGAAACTTGAACTGGTTGCACCAGATGATACTTCAGTGCTTATTCTTGGCGAAAGTGGTACGGGAAAAGAGAAAATTGCACAGACCATCCATAGATTATCTCCCCGTAAAAATAAACCATTGGTTACCGTAAACTGTGCGGCACTACCTTTAACATTAATAGAATCAGAACTTTTCGGTCATGAAAGAGGCTCATTTACTGGCGCGAACGAAAAGCGGATCGGCAAGTTTGAACAGGCCGATGGAGGTTCTATTTTTCTCGACGAAATCGGCGAACTTCCTTTAGAGGCACAGGTAAAATTATTAAGGGTACTGCAGGAAAAGGAAATTGAACGCCTTGGCGGAAACTACACCAAAAAAATAAATGTTAGGATCATTACGGCCACAAACAGGAATCTGGAAAAAGAGGTTGCCGACGGGCGCTTCAGGTTAGATCTGTATTACCGTTTAAATGTTTTTCCGATAGAACTGCCTTCACTTAGAGACAGGAAAGAAGATATACCTGCATTGGTGGCTTATTTTATCGATAAATACGGCAAAAAAGGATCATCTTCAGTTACTTCAATCTCAGATGAAGCACTTAACGAACTTCAGGATTACGACTGGCCCGGAAATATAAGGGAACTGGAACACCTGATTGAGCGGAGCATGCTTTTGGCCGAAGGAGATACCATAAATAAAGTTGACCTTCCAAACCCCAACTCTGCAGCAAACTTTGCACAGGGAGATCATTTCAAAATCAAAACGATGGAAGAAATGGAAAGGGAGCATATCCTGAGCATTTTAAAAATGTGCAAGGGCAAGATATTTGGAGCAGCCGGGGCTGCAGAAATCCTCAATATTCCTTCAACTACCTTAAACTCAAAAATTAAAAAACTGGGAATAAAATTTGAGTTTGTCAAATAGTGGTATTTGCTTTCGCCTGAACTTATATTTCGTTAGTTTCGGGATATAAATCAGGTTAATAGATCCTGGTACAGAGGAAGATTATGTTGAAGTGTCTGAAATATCTTTTGTTATTGCATTTACTGTGTTTGCCACTGCAGAAACTGTTTGCGCAAACGGAACTGAAATATAGCTTAGCAGAACTTCAGCAACTGTTTAAAAACAGCAAAACGAAAGATGATCAGATCACTTTCGCTAACCGCATCAGCAATTTTTACACGAACAACAAAATTTTCAGCGTAAAAAACATAGATAGTGCCATTTATTTTGCAAATGCTGCACTGCAAAAAAGCTCAGATTATCCAACGGGCAATGCTTATGGCGAAAGCCAGTTAAGCCTGGTACGGGCAAAATTAAAGGTTAACGCTGTTGATTTTGTATTAAATCAGATAAAACCACAGCAGCAGGCTATAAAAACCCAGATTTTAATTGAGGCAGGATCATATTATCTCTATAAAGCCAAAGAAGAAAAAAGCGATCTCGATAGCGCAATGCTTTTACTCAACCAGGCCATAAAACTGGCGCAATCTTTAGCCTTGCCAAAATTTGAGCATTTAGCAGAACTTTATATCTGCGATGTATACCGTGAAAGAGGCGAAAATATCCGCTCGCAGATTGCCTTTGCCACATTGATCGATAAATGTAAAAAAGCAGGCGATAGTGAAACTGCCGCAGCTGCAAGTTCGAGATGGGGAGATCATCTTCCTTTTACACAGGAGAAAATTGATTATTACCAATTTGCCGCCGATACTTACCAGAAAAGTGGCAATACCGCCGCTTATATCGGTATGCAAAAGGCTATAGCAGATGTGCAGCTCAACATGGGCAATTTAAAAGAAGCCGAAAAAGGCCTGCTTTCAGTGCTCAGTCAATACCAGGCATTGGGCTACAAAAACCTACAGTTTACGTACGATCTGCTATCGGTTGTTTATCGGTTAGAGGGCAAATTAAAGCAATCTCTTTCCAATTCGCTACTGGCCATAAAGTACATGCACACTACCGGCAGCGATGCTTCTAAAGGTTATTTTCTGAACAATCTGGGCAGTGCCTATGCCGAACTGGGAAATACCCCCGAAAGCGTTAAGGCCTATCAGCAATCGCTGGGTGCCATGCAGTTTCAGAACGCCGAGGCCCGGCTTAGCAGTTTAAAAATGTTAACGGATGGCCTGATCAGGGAAGGGCACATCGCTGAAGTGTTATCGCTTACCAAAATTTACGATATTGATACTCAAACACCCCTTTCAAAGGTAATTCTGGCTACCATTAGGGGTAACGTTTATAAAAGCTTAAAAAAGTACGGTGCTGCCGAAAAATACTACTTACAGATGATTTATTGGGAAACAAAGATGCAGCGCAACCTTTTCCATTCTGCCGAAAGTTTTTATACCATTGCCCAGTTTTATGCATCGAGAAATGATTTTGTAAAATCGAAATACTATTACAATAAGGTTTTGGCGCTGCCGAAAGGTGTAACTCCGCTATCGAGCATCCGGAATATTTATTACAATTTATACCAGGCCGATTCGGCCCAGAACAACCTGAAATCGGCTATTGAACACTATAAAAATTATAAACAGATAAACGATTCTTTACTTCATGCAAGGAGCAGCCGCGATATACAAGAGTTGCTGATCCAATATAAGGCCACCCAAAAAGAGCAGGACAATGAGCTTTTACGCAAGGAAAGCACTTTGCAATTTAATAAATTACAAAGGGCTGAGTGGTTAACAAAAGTAACCGTAATCGGCTTAATGGCACTTTTGATAATTGTAGCGCTTTCTTTATATGGCTTTAACAACCGGCAAAAAGCCAATCGTTTGCTGATTTCTCATCAACATGAAATTGAGTTTAAAAATGAGTCGTTACAACACCTTATTGATAAGCAGGCCAAGTTATTGTTAGAAAAAGAGTGGCTGATTAAAGAAATCCACCACCGGATTAAGAACAACCTACAGGTAATTACCAGTTTATTGAATGCACAAAGCAATTATTTACAGAATGATGCGGCACTTGCAGCAATAAAAGACAGCCAAAACAGGATACAGTCTATCTCGCTCATCCATCAAAAACTTTTCCAATCAGACCATGTAGCTTTAATAAACATCCATAGCTATATTGTAGATTTAATGAAATTTTTGTGTGATACTTTTCATGTAAACCAAAGGATTAAATTCGAATTCGATGTACCAGAAATAGAACTTGATATTGTACAGGCCATGCCCCTCGGCCTGATCATTAACGAAGCCATTACCAACATCATCAAATACGCTTTTCCAAACAATGCCGAAGGGAAGGTTGTAATTTCATTATCTGATTTAAATACAGGTTTTTACCATTTCAGTATTGAGGATAATGGAATTGGGTTATCTGAGCCCTATCAGGATGATAATGCTACAAGCCTGGGCATTACATTGATTAAAGGTTTGGGCACACAGCTTGGAGGTGAGGTAAGCATCACCTCCGGTGAGGGCGTTAAAATCAGCCTGCAGTTTCCGGCTTTAACGGATACCTAACAAAACTACATTCCCCAACCTCAATAGCTTAAATTCATTACGCTTTTTTATGCGGGATCTTGGTATCTGATAAATCAATCTGCATTTCCTGTTTCCTGATCACTTCGTCGCTAAACTGCTTTTCTTTACGTATTTTATGAAGTTCCTGCCTTTGTATATGAAAAATATCTTTCAGTATATGATTGTACACTTCCATCTCTGCATTTTCAATTTCTTCGCATTCCATCGATTCTAGCCTGCGCGAGGCGTGGTTTAAACTGTTTTCGAGTTCATTTTTTAAACCGTTAACCAGTCCGATGCGTTCGGTTTCATCAGCATATTTTTCTGCTAAACGGCTTAAAGAAACTTTTAACAGTCGCTGTTTAATGCTGGCTTCCTGTTGTTCATCGGGCACTAGTGGATCTATCTCATATATTTTAATGGCCTTAATGATATAAGGTAAGGTTAGCCCCTGAAAAACAAGCGTAACCAGGATCACCACGAAAGTGATGAAGATAATTAAGTTTCGGTGAGGAAAATTAATATGCGCAGCGGTTGTAATGGGCAATGACAGTGCCGCAGCCAAAGAAACCACGCCCCGCATTCCGGCCCAACCGATAATTAGAGGGCCTTTCCAACCAGGGTGGGCTTCACTCCTTCTTACCCTGGCAGATAACCACCTCGGAATAAAAGCTACGGGGTAAATCCAGGCGATACGGAGCACAATAACAAGTGCACTGATAATTAATCCATAGCTAAAAGCCTCCCAAAGTGAGTAGCCTTCTAAACCGGACATAATAATCGGCAATTCTAACCCGATTAAAATAAACACAAATGCATTGAGGATAATGGTTAATGTAGCCCACACATTTATAGCTTGCAAGCGGCTTTGTCCATCTACAAAAATCTCATGCGAGCGGTAGGATAAGAACAGGCCACCACTCACTACGGCCATTACCCCCGAATAATGAAACTGCTCTGCAGCCAGGTACATAAAATAGGGCGATATTAAAGTAATGGCAGCATCAATGCTGGGTGTGGTAGGTAAAAAGCGATGAATTAGGTATAAAATATGTGCTACTGCCAGGCCAATTACAATACCCACGATGGTGCTTAAGAAAAAATCGCCAGCTGCATCAGAGAGTGAAAACTGACCGGTAATTACGGCGGCCAGTGCAAAGCGGAGAACAATTAAACTGGAGGCATCATTAACCAAACTTTCGCCCTCTAAAATGGTGGTGATCCGCTTGGGCACCTTAATATTCTTTAAAACCGATGTTGCTGCAATGGCATCGGGCGGCGAAACAATTCCACCTAACAGAAAACCCATAGCAAGGGTAAAACCGGGAATCATGGAAGAAGTTAAAAATGCAACCGCTACAGAAGTGATAATCACTAAACCAAAGGCAAGCAAACTGATTGGCCTGCGCCAGCGCCAGAAATCGTTCCACGAAGTATACCAGGCAGCCTCGTAAAGCAGTGGCGGAAGAAAAATAAGGAATATAATTTCAGGATCGATAGACATTGGTGGAATACCCGGAATATAACTGATGCCCAGGCCTGCAACCACTAAAAATATAGGGTAAGAAATTTTTACCTTTTGCGCCAGCATAATTAACAGGAAAACTGCTGAAAGTAAAATAAGAAACTGAAGAAGGGTGTAATGCATGGCTTTTTCTCAACAAAGAATAAACCACAAATATAATCAACAAACTATCAGTTATTTGAACGCCAAACACTTTATACTACGGCAAAATAATTGACGATATAACGTAATTTTACGTACATGTATTTTGATTTTGCTTTACATTAAACCATTAATAACCTGCGATTATTATAAGTGGGTTTTAAAATTTATAGATTATGGTACCCAGGTTTGTAATGCGTTAACGATTGAAGCGGCATCCTTTTTGGCTGTGGGCCTGAGCGTAGTTGATGAGCAGCCTAAAAGATACAGCGAAAAGCGTGTTAAAACGCCCAAATTATAATATCTATAACCGAACTCAGGTAATTACATATCAAAATCGACTAAAGGGCTGTTTAGCTGAATGAATACCATATAAACGACGCTTCTGTGTGCGAGTGCTATTTAATCAAGGCGGCACTATCTTACCTGTGAAGCAGCGCTACAATATTTCATCAAAAATTGATTCTACGGAACAACTAACGTAAATTAACGAAATAAAGTAAACGATCTTACCACAAAACAAACCCAGAGCGCACACAAACAATTAAACTACAAGCAGTTAAGATAATGGCGTGCAAATTGATTAAATGGATTTGTAAAATATCCCAAGCTTAGCGGCCGATCTAATATGGGTGAATTCGCTACAGCTTTTTTAATAATTAAATTTAATCTAATAAAAAAACTATGAGTACTATTAAAGTAAAAGACGGAACTGAAATTTATTACAAAGATTGGGGAACAGGGCAACCTATTGTTTTTCATCATGGATGGCCACTATCAGGCGATGACTGGGATACACAAATGATGTTTTTCCTTAAACAAGGATACCGTGTAATTGCACACGACCGCCGTGGACATGGCCGTTCGGGACAAAGTGGAACTGGAAATGATATGGATACTTATGTAGCCGATATTGCTGAACTGACGGAAGCGCTTGATCTTAAAGATGCCATCCACATTGGCCACTCTACAGGTGGTGGCGAAGTAATCCGTTACGTTGCAAAACATGGTAAAGGCCGTGTGGTAAAAGCAGTATTAATTAGTGCGGTAACACCAATCATGATCAAGAATGAAAGTAACCCTGAAGGTGTACCAATGGCCATATTCGACGAGATCCGTCAAGGTACCGGTTTTACAAGAGCACAATATTTCTACGATTTCCCTATTCCATTTTATGGATGGAACCGCGAAGGAAAAACAGTTCAGGAAGGCATAAAACACAACTGGTGGCGCCAGGGCATGATGGGTTCTGTATTGGCTCATTATGAAGGTATTAAAGCATTTTCGGAATCGGATTTTACAGAAGATCTAAAAAGCGTTGATATTCCGGTGTTGGTATTGCATGGTGAAGACGACCAGATTGTTCCTTTTAACCAGGCACCAAGAGCGGCTAAACTTTTACCTAACGGAAAACTGATCTCTTTTCCGGGTTTCCCGCACGGTATGCCAACTACAGAGGCAGAAACCATTAATAAAGAGATTTTAGCCTTTATTAAATCTTAAATAACTGGCTATAAGCAAGCTTAGTAAATCAATAACAAAACATAGGTTGGGTATCCGCCACAACCTATGTTTTTACCAAATTACATCAGCAACTGAAAGAATCAAATCCCATCAATGCCGAATTATGACCGGTCCACACCGGGTATTTTATCCTCTTGTATGTTATAATATTAACCAACAGATTTACAAGCAGGAAGATCTTAATGAACTGAACAGTTTTTTATTTGCTAACACGCTCAGTTTTATACGGCAGTTTCGGAAAATCTTTTTGGGCCTGTTTAAACTGAAGATCATATTCAATTGGCCAACCAAAGGCCTTTTCTGCCACAACCTGTAAATTTACGCCAGCCGCACCGCTCCAGAAATGCACAAACTCACCGAAGTTCAGGTCTCTTTTAAAACGGTTATTTTTGCCTTTTGGGAAGTATAATGCCAACAGCTCAAAATACCGGTTAAGCACCTTGCCTTCGCCATACCTGCTGTAAATAGGAAAAAACCAGTTTTTGAACCATTGCGTACCAGATCTAGGGAAATCATCGTACTGGGTCTGCATCTGCGTAAATACCCGATTGGCCTCGTCGGCCATTCCAATATTCTTAAGCACATCATAGTTGAAGATTTCCATAAACTTACTGTCGCCCCATAATACATCCGAAGGTGAGCCTTTGGCACCATGACTGGCACTCGTTACAATGTGTCCCATTTCGTGGACCGGCATTCCAATCTGTTCGCCTTTTGGTTTATCCCATTGCTGTAAGCCACAATCAATTACATTTCTATAATCATGGCTGGCATCAAAAAATGGTGATGGATGGCCGCCTGCATAATCCTTACCCATAGAACGGTGCAAAATCACATACAATTTTGGGTCTGGTCCAAAATCTCCATAGTTACGCTTAACATAAGCCCAACAATCTGCCATCAGGGTAACGGGCCATTTTACATCCTGCGGCATATTTTTATCATAAAAAACAGCCACGTCGGCATTACTTGCTACAAGTTTCAGTTCTTCTTTGTGCTCAAACCAATGTTCTTTCCAGGTAGAATCTGGAGCTGTTATCGCTTTACCTGTATTAAATTGATCCTTAACCTGGGCTTTGGATTTTAAAACTAGCCCCAATGTAAAAATTGGGACTAGTGCATAAATTCGTGTTTTAGTTGTATTCATCATTTTATTATTTCTCCGTTTCCGATATATCCAGAAAGAGAAAGTTTATTTATTCCAGAACGATATTTCGCTGATATTGCTGTAATATGCATCGCCACTGGCCACTTCTATTACGCGGATTCGGATATACCTCATTGCAGGGAGCCCATCCGGAAGCGTTACCTTAAATGGTGCCGATCCGTCGTCAGATCGTTCTACTGTTTTAAGCAGGGTCCATCCTCTTCCCTTCGATTCGGCTGTCCATCCGGCAGAGTTACCAGGCGATTGTGTTTCGGCTCCGGTAAGATCAGCGATTCCCCAGATTTCAAATTTTGTTGGATTATTACAGCAGTCGCGCCCAATAATTTCAAACTGAGCAAGGTTTGCTATCGCTTTTCCCATATCAAAGGTAAAATGGTGCGGAAGCGGCGTTTTATCATCGCTATGGAAAATATCCGGGTATCCGGTAGGTGCTTTATTGCCATTCCAGAGTTTTGATAAAGATGTTTCGCTCGAATAGGTGCCTACATCATTGGCAAGCTTAAGCGGACGGAACAGCGATTTATCAACAGGTACCATAATGTTGCTTAAAGAATCGTAATCTGCGGTATAAAAAGTATCTATAGCCGTTTGTACGGGTATGTATGCAGAACGGAAATAGATTTTTGTTCCGGTTTTATAATCGGCCAGCCTGATCGAATTGTCGTTAGGGCTCAATGTACTTTTATGGATAGTGCCATCTTTATAGGTGTACCGTATTTCTGTGGCAATGTTAATGGTATCCGGGCGTTCGAAATTAAGGGTAATACCGCTATCATCAAGCTGATAAGGCTCTGCCGACACGAGAAACCTATTGGTTAGGCTCGATTTATAGCTATCGCCATAAACCTTTACATTGCTTACCTGCACGGGTACAGATTTATTACCAGCCTTATCGTACGAATAAATGGTGAAAGAATAATTGTACTCTACCAGGTTAGGGATAATTACCGACACATCTGTTACAGAGCGGTCGGGCGCTTTCATCTCTAACGAATCTGCCGAGTTGTTCCAAAATATACGGTAGCGGGTTACACTCGGATCAGGACTGGCTTTCCAATTCAGTTTTACTCTATAATTACCGGGTGAGGCACCAACTTTGCCCGGAAAACCCGGATATATCCGTTCTTTTCCATCAAGATATTTTCTATAATCTAGCGCATCCTTGCTGCATCCACAAAGCACCGCAATGGTCATAAAAACGATTAAAATGCTGTTTATATGTTTAGTTGTCATCTTCTTTAATTTTTAATTGGTATTTCCCCAAAAAGATAGTTCCATTACATGGGCAAAATCTGCATTGCCCCAGGTAGAGTTAACGGCAAGCCGGATAAACCTCACTTTAGGAATATCCAGTGCGATGTTAAATTCAAATCCGGCTTTAACTGCAGCCAGATCAGCAGGAGTAGTTTGCCCCGGAGCATTGCCTGATGGAGGTGGCGGACAATTAAAATTGCCCAGGTTGATCCAGTCGCCAACAACAGTTCCTTTTGCTGATGTAACAGGCAATTCTATATCTGTCGGTGCAGCTTTTGCCGATCCCCAGAGTGTCCATGCTTTAGGATTACCATGGTTATAAGAATAATCGTTGCCATAAGCTTCGCCCCTTTCCCATAACTTATAACGGCTAAGCTTGGTGAGCACGCCCATATCGAATGTACAGAGCTGTAGTGGTTTACCATAACCGGCTTCTGTATGCCATCCCGGATCGTTAGTGTTGTTATCCCATAGTCGAGAAGTGTTCCATCCCAGGCTTGTGGCACCCAATGGCGAATCAGAAGGCAACCTGTATTCGCTAAACTGTGCCTTTGGCACCATAATTTCGAAAATCGGGCTAATGGACTTATAGAGTGTATCGGAAATATTTCCCCACCTATCGGTTACATATACACCAAAGTCTCTTTTCAAGGTATCGAATCCCCTCACACTAAAATTAATGCTTTCGGCTTCGGTATAAAACTGTTCAATCGGCAGCATTTTACCCGTAGTTTTATCGTTCGAGATTACAATTACACCAATCGGTTTCTTTGCAGGATTACTGGCTACCACGTTTACCCCGCCAAAATCTGCCTGGATCTGAACAGTTGGATAAACTGCCAGATAAGAAGGCGTTGCTGGGCGAACGCGTACCTGTATAGGATCGCTTTTTACATTTGCCCTCGAAACTGCATAAAGCGTAACATCATAATCTCCGCTCTTTTCAAAGCCCTCTACCCGGATAGTATCGCTGTAATAAGAAGATTTAGACTGCCTTACGGTTCGCGAATTGATCCGATATTCGGCCTGTACATATAAAAGGTTTTCCGAATTGGGAAGCACATAAGAGATTACTGCCGCACCAGCCTGGTTTTCTACTTTTACACCTGTGAGTGCGCCAGGCTTTGTCATATCTTTCGATACCACTTCATTAAAACCTTCACTTTCTTTACACGAATAAAGTGAGCAGGCTATAAGCAACATGGCCAGAAACGGCAAGCCATGAAACCTGTTATATATTTTTGATCTAATTTTCATCATCGTATGTTAAAGTTTACCAATAAGGATTTTGAACCAGGTTCGGATTTACGATCAGGTCGTTATATTTAAGCGGCCATAAATAGTCTTTTAAACCAAATACAGGGATTACAAGGTTACGCTGGCGATAATAACCTTCGGGTGTAGTATCCTGAATATTCCAGCCCTGAAGTGGCTTGCTGAGCACATCCTGCATCACTTTCCAACGCCTTAAGTCCCAGCCGATCCGGCCCTCAAAACAAAGTTCTATACGCCGCTCCTGTTGAATGATCGCCCTTACACCATCTTTACTAGTAGCCTTGCCCGGATTTGTTGAATAAGATGACCATGATTCTTTAACGCCTTTTAAACCTGCACGGGCACGCACTTTATCGATATAGGTATAAACATCAGCTGTTGGGCCGTTTACTTCGTTCAATGTTTCTGCATAAAGCAGGTAAAGTCCGGCAAGCCTGATCAATGGCATCCTGAAACTGGCCTGGGTAACCTCGGTACCAAAAACCGATTGATAATTAACCAGTTTGCTCGGCCAGTAACCCGATACGTTAACCCTGATATTATCTTTTGGTCCGGCCAGTGATGTTCCGCCACGGGCCTGTACGTATAACATATTCTCAGGATCAGTTTGCCCATTACCAAAAAAGCAGCTTCCATCAAAAGATAAATCGGCATAAAAACGGGGCTCCCTATCCATATGCATTTTAATGGTTTGGTAACCGCTCTTTAAATAGTATTTACTTTCAGTACCAGCCGCAGCAACGGTATAACGGCCTCTATAATCGTAACCGTTATCTTCGGCAATCGGAACGCCGTTTTTAGAATAAAACAGTTCGGCCATACCAATAGGCACAGCAAAATTACCTGGCGCACCGCCCATGTTCTGTACCATGGCATTGGTAAGCCTCGGCATAGCCATAGATTGCAGACCGAATTCGGGATTAAGTGCCCAGATTACTTCAGGATTTTTTTCCCAGTTCTCGGTAATGCTCTGCCTGATGTCCATCACCGTTTTTAACGGTGCAGGTATGCTTGGAAGATTGCCAGGAGAAATAAAATGATAAAGAGAAAGGTTGCTTTCTTCGCACGATTTTATTGCTGCCTGGCAGGCAAGCATTGCTTTGTTCCACTTTTCGGCACTAAATGCCGCTGGGAACAGATTTAAACCATCTTTATCTTTAAAGCCGGTATAATCAGGATTTCCGTTAAAAAACGGACTTGCCTGTGTGGTTAGCACTTCTGCTTTAACTGAAACGGCAATATTTTGGGTAATTCTGCCCAGGCTACGTGCCGGATCCTGAATCGTTTTTGGAAGATCGGGCGTAGCCTCATCTAACAAGGAAACGATATAAGCAAATGCAGCATCAACAGGCTCGCGTTTTACCCTTACTTCATCCGTACCCGCATCAATTGGCAAATTCTGTTTAATTAATGGAATGGGGCCATACATCCTTAACAGATAAAAGTGGTAGTAAGCCTTTAAAAATTTCACCTCTGCAATCCAGCGGTTACGCTCAAACTGAGGCAGATCTTTCGGCCGGTCGATATTCTCCAGAAAGATGTTGCATCTCCTGATTGCCTTAAAAATTGGCTGTCCGAGCTGTTCTCCATCCCAATAATTCAAAGATGGATTATCAGTGGTTTGTACGCCCCTGATTAAATGAAAGCCCTGTTCTGCTTCTCTGCTGCCCAGTGTTGCTTCTGTTAAGGTATTTGGGAAATAAATTTCGCCAGAAGTAGTAAAAGCAGCGTCGTTATTAGATGGCCCCATGTTCTGTATGGTAGAATAACAGTTAAAAAGGTAGTTTTCGGCCTCATTTCTGTTTCTGAAAGCATAATCGATGGTGGCCACATTATCTGGTGTTACATCCAGATATTTCTTGCAGGAAAAGGCCATCGCCGAAATTACCGCAAGGAGTATGATGAGTTTTAAGTTGAATTTCATTACGGGTATACTTATAGGTTTACATTGATTCCGATGTTATACACTTTTTGGATCGGGTAGCTGAAGCCATTTGAGGCCAGTTCGGGGTCCCAATCTTTAAATCTGCTCCAGGTAAATGGGTTTAAGGCATTGAAATAGATCCTGCAGTTAGACAGGAATGCCTTTTTTGATAACTTATCCGGAAAAGTATAACCCACCTCTATCGATTTTAACCTGAGAAAAGCACCGTCGCGCATCCACCACGAACTGGTTTGGAGGTTGTTGCTAATCTCAGAAGAAGTGGTTCCCAAACGTGGGTATTTGGCATATAAATCCTGGTTTTCTTCGGTCCAATGGCTATCTGCAAATTGTTGGAGCACTTGCCTGTTGGCTAAAAACGGACTCACTTCTGCAGGATCGATAAAGAAACTGGTACGGCCTACGCCCTGAAAAAAGAGGGATAAATCGATCTTTTTAAATCCCATCGATAAACCGGCGCCATACACAATTTCGGGGGTTGAAGGCAGGCCAATAAAAACCTGATCGGCTTCTGTAATCTTTCCATCATTGTTTACATCGGTATATTTAATATCTCCACCCTTGGGTGCCGAAGCGCCTGCACCAAAAAGCTGGGTTGGCGAAGCGGCGGCTTCCTGGTCATCAACAAAAAGACGCTCGGCAATATAACCCCATCTTACGCCGATTTTTTGTCCAGAAAGTATTCTCCATGGTTCTTTATAGGCTGGCTGCTCGTATTGTCCGTATTTGTTCTGCGAAAACGTAAAATTCATCCTTCCCGACATCCAGAATCCACCTCTAAAGGTTTTGCTATAATCGGCCGAAAAATCGATGCCTCTCGAATCGGCAGTACCTAAATTTGCACTAACACCCGATTCTAAGCCCATGGTGGTAGGAATAGAAGCGCGCTGCATTAAAATATTGTAACGGTGCTGTTTGTATACCTCGGCAATAATATTGAGGCTTTTAAACAAACTGATTTCCAACCCGATATTGGTCTGCCTTGAAGTTTCCCAGGTAACGGCATCATTGGCATAATTGGTAATGCTTACCCCTGGCCTTGTTACGCTGTTGCTTTGCCCAAAATAGGCAGGGTTACCACCGTTCAGGTTCACGTTAGACAGGTAAAAGAAACGTTGCGCACCAATGGCATCGTTACCAACAAGGCCGTAACTTGCACGGAGTTTAAGTTTATTTATAACCCCTTTTAGCCCGCCGTTCCAAAATTCCTCATTCGAAATTACCCACGAACCGCCGATGGTTGGAAAGAAACCGAACCTGTTTTTATCGGCAAAGCGTTCCGATCCGTTATAGCCAAAGTTAAATTCGGCAAAATAACGGTTATCGTAGGCATAGCCCAATCTTCCCGATAGGCCAACATTGCGGTAAGGAAGCGAATATTGAAGGCTGGATTGTCCGGTGGCAGGATCTACCGCGTTGGCATACAACCGCTGCTGCCTGGTTGCAATTAATGTACTGCTGATATTGTGTTTACTGCCAATCTGCCTCGAATAATCTACAACGGCCTGCATGTAAACAAAAGTATTGATATCCTTAAATCCGGGTTCAAAACTCAGGTACTCCGAAGCCTGGCCAGGCTGGTTATTGATCCAGTTAAGCGTATATTGATTGCTAAGCCTATCATATGAGGCGATGTTGTAAAAAAATGGCGAGTATTGCCTGGTCAGGTCGAAATAGGAATATCTGTTTGTATTAAAAATCCCTTTAAATGTTAATCCTTTGGTTAAGAAATTAAGATCCTGGTTCAACTCTAGCTGCGCCGACATCCTCGATCTGGAGAAAGATTTGTATCCTTTCATCATATCGGCATATGGATTTGAAAAACCCACTGTATTACCTGTTCCTTCGGTAGAGCTATTACCAAAAAGGATGTGCGTATCTATCCCTAATGAGGGATCGGCCGGGTAAAATGCAGGAAATAATACCGGACTGGTATGCAGTGCCTTTTTATAAAGATCGGCAGAAAAAGAGCCATCATCCGTAATCGGCCCATTGTATTCGTCAAATGTACCCGATAGCCTCAGCACCACTTCGGTTGTAGGTGTAACATTGATGTTTACATTAGACCGGAGCTGATAATTTTCTAACTTTACATTGTTATTAAAGTTATTTACGGGGCTCACTTTTAAAATCCCGTTATCACGGTTGTAAGAAGTACCGATATAGTACCGCGCAATCTTACCTCCCCCGCTTACACTACCATTTAAACGCTGGTTATTGGTACTCTGTTTAAAAAGTTCATCAATCCAGTTTACGGCAGGATATACATAGGGATTGCTTCCTGGCGCAGCGCTTAAAGTTTGCTCGCGGTTATAAATATCATTTTGGCTAAACCTGGGCACACCTAAAGGGTTCCTGGTGGTTATTGCCTCATTGTACATCTTCATAAAAGTAATGGGATTGGCAATTTCGAGGTTTTGTGTCGCCTGCGAAATCGAGTTCTCAAAACGTACATTTACCTTGGCATTGCCCTCTACACCTTCTTTGGTGGTAACTAAGATTACACCATTGGCACCCCTGGCGCCATACAAAGCCGTTGCGCTTGCATCTTTTAATATCGAGAAACTCGCAATATCATCAACCTGCAACCTGGCCAGATCGGTTGGGGTTAGCTCCACGTTATCAACCAGGATTAAAGGATCTTGTTTATATCCGAAAGTTGTTACCCCACGGATGAAAAAAGTTGAATTATCGAGACCTGGCTGGCCGCTGCGCTGATAAGCCACTACACCGGCAATTTGTCCGGCCATGGCATTGGTTAAATTGCTTGATGGGATTTTAAGTTTCGAAGGCGTAATGCTGGTAACAGATCCCACCATTGCTTCTCTCCGCTCTTTCTTCCCAAAAGCGGTAACCACAACTTCAGAAAGGTCGTTATCGTCCGAATGCAGTATAAGGTCTACCTTTAGTTTTAGTGGATCGGCGATAAAAGTAATTTGCTTGTAACCAACCGATGATACAACAACTGTAGCTTTGGCGGTGGTGGTAAACGAGAATCTACCATCTCCATCGGTAATGGTGCCCATAGCACCTTGCCCCTTTACCTGAAGGCTAACCCCGGGTATGCCCAAACCGAGCGAATCTTTAACGGTTCCGGTAATTTTGATTGTTGCACCCTGTTGTGCATTGGTGGGGCTACTTAAAAGTAACAGGCAGGCTCCGAATACCGCGAACAGTACGCACAGGTTCCCCAGATAAGGCATACGCCTTACCTTAATAGTAAAAATTTGGTTCATAAATTTGTTGTGGTTAAGGTTAATTTTATCTTCAAAAAGTATCTATCGCATGAGTTAGTGCAATTGATACGGCATAGCGTGGTTAAGTTTATGCAGGTATTTTTGACGAAGAAAAAGAGCAGAAAATAAGATTTGCCGGACCAAAACATGATCCGGCTAAAAATTTGCTTTTAATTACCTTCGTTCGTTAAACACACCCAACTCGGCAATTGCGGGTGCATAGTCAAATTCAGTGATGTTTACCTTTATCTTCTCGCACCAGATGCGTTCGAACCTAAAGATGCTCACCTTTTTTTCCCCCTCCTGTTTTGCTGCTAAAGCATTCCATTTGCCATTTGCATAATATTGTAAACTGTAAGTTGCTTTTCGGTTATTTCCGGCCGTTAGTACCACCATGTTACAAGGAACAGCTTTTTCAAAATTCAGCTCATACCATGGCGATTTTACAGTAGGATTGGAAGACCAGCTCGAACCGAAATCATCATCATTTGCAAAATCCATAATGTTCATATCGTCGCTCCAGCTGCTATTGCTTTTAACATGTTTGGCAATGTTGCTCGAAATAATCGGTACAGGATGTTGTGGTACGCGCGGAAGATCTACAGGTTTTTTATAAATCTGCCCCATTTCTTTAAGTGCCGCCAATGCGTTATCATCAATCAGGCCATTTTTTCCTGGCGCTACGTTCAGTATAAAATTGCAATATGCACCATTGTAGGGAACAATGAATTTGTTTACCAGCTCGGGTACATTTTTTACAGGAGTAGTTGGGAAAGATGTTTTCCAAAACCAGTTGGCCTGTAACGGAAGGCATGCAAGGGCCGGAAGTTTGTTATTTTCTTTTGAAATAAACTGGCCTGCGCCCTGCTCGTAAGATTTGATATCGGTATAAAAAAGTGCCTGTGTAGGATATTTTGCAGCATTCAGATCCATAACCAGGCAATTTGGCTGTAAGGATTTAATCAGGTAATAAATATCTTCGAAAGGCACCTGATCGTAAGAAATACGCGACCATGGTGCATCCCACCCATCGATAATAAGGGCGGTAATTTCTCCATAATTGGTTAACAGTTCGGTAATCTGATCTTTGATCATTTTCACATTGGCTGGCGTAATCTGATTTGGGCGGATGCCGTGGTGGGTATCCAATATCGAATAATACAGCATTACCTTTAATCCATTTTTACGGAAAGCATCTGCATATTCTTTCACTACATCGCGCTTAAGCGGTGTATGCATTACATTATAATCGGTGGTTTTGGTATTCCAGATCGGAAATCCACTGTGGTGTTTGGTGGTTAAACAGCCATAAGTCATGTTAGCAGATTTTGCCGCTTTTGCCCATTGATCGGCATCGAGCTTTGGCGATTGAAACAAAGAAAGATCAGCATCGGGATCAGACCAGTCCTGATCCATAAAAGTAGGCATTCCGTAATGGATAAACATGCCAAGCCCGAGGTCAACAAAATCTTGCTGAAGCTCCGGCAGTGGTTTATTGGCCGATTTCTGCTGGGCCATAGCCGGGTAAATAGCGGTTGTTCCCGAAACGATAAGCAATAATGATAAAATCCTTTTAAAGGTCATTTTTCTTTTTTTTGGTTTATGTTATTTGTGTTATTTGCAAAAAAAATGAATTGGTATTCAGACATTTATCAACTCCGATTGATCTTCAAAAACCGGGCTGATAGGCAATATCTGATTTTCATTATCCAAAGCTACGCTTCACAATGAAGTAATTTGTCGAACGAAATCGTAACAGAAACCTAACAAAAGCTTAACGTAATGGTATTTATGAAATAATACGTCTATTTTTAAGGGATAAAATGAAAGATCGTATATATAAATCGGTAGTGTTGGTCAGTTTTCTGATATTACTCCTGGTACAGCTCAGATTAACCTATAATTCTTACGTATTAAGAGACCGTGATTATAGTTTAAAGGAGAAAACACTGATAAACGATGAATATGGACGCAGTATATCGGATGATAAAGTGTATAAGGGAGGCGGAAAAATCATCGATTCGGTACTTTCGCGCAATATGCCTGCACTTAAAAAGGCTTATCTTACCAATAGAAAAACTTTTAACAAACTTGCCCAAAGTGTTAGCGATACGCTCTTAAGAGATTTGCAACAGGAAAGTACCATGGACAGTGTTTTCCGCTCCATTGTAAAAAGAAACGGGTTGGACACTACGCTCCAGTATCTGCTCACTTTTCAACAGATAGAAATAAATTTCGACACCAAAATCGGAAACATTACCATATTTGACAACAAGAGCGATACCCAGTTTAATGCCGATCAAACAACACCTTACGGCGTGATCATTGATGGCACATTAACCGACCCAAACTTTCAGAACAGGGTAACCAATCTTTCGGTGAGCGGCAAACTGGTTTACGATTATAGAATTACCTTCAATCTTTTTGTAGATCCTCCCGGCCGCACCCTAAAAGTGGCATATCAAATGTTGCCAACCTTTTCGCTCGTTGCACTCTGTATCATTATTATCGTTGGCATTAATTATTATACCTACATCAGCTGGATGCGGCAGAAAAAGGAAACCGATGTTAAATCAGACTTCCTGAACAGCATAAAGCACGAGTTTAACACGCCTATTACCACCATATTGGTGGCCAGTAAAAGTTTGCATGAGGATGAGGTGCTTAATGATAGAACACGCGTAAAAACATTGGTTCATATTGTGGAAAGGCAGGCCCGGAGGCTTCACTCCCACATTAACCAGATGCTGGAAATTTCGGAGATTAACAACAATATTAGTTTGGAAGAAACAGACCTCAATTACGCCATTCTTACCCTGGTTAATGATTATAAAATAAAGGTTTTGCCACCAGATAGCCTTACTTTTGACCCACATGGCACTGAAATACTGATCATGACCGATCCTTTTGTATTTACCACCATGCTACAGAACATTCTGGACAATGCTTTTAAACACAACCATAGTGATATAAAAATGACCGTGGTCTTTATTACCACAAATGATAGCGGTTATACCCTCCACATTAAAGACAACGGCAAAGGAATGGAAGGTGCAGTGAAAGAAAAAATATTCGATAAGTTTTTCCGTGCGGGCAAGGATAATACCGTTTCGGGCCTTGGGCTTGGATTATATTATGTTAAACAGTGCCTGGATATACATGGCTGGGAAATTAGCGTAAGAACAGAATTGGGAAAAGGAACTGAATTTTTAGTACAAATACCTGCGGGGCAGGTTGTAGCCAGTGTAAATCATTAATCTGAAGATATTATGCTATATGATATTGTAATTATTGAAGATGAAACAGACCTGGGCAACGTGATTTCGGAATACCTGAAATTGAGGGGCTTTAGCGTGCTGTGGTTTAAGGCTGCCACAGAGGCCTTAGATTATTATGGCGCAAACCAACTGGATAACAAACTGGTGATTGTGGATGTACAGTTACCAGATATGAATGGTTTTGATCTTGCATCAGAAATGGTAAAAATGAACCCAAACCAGCCTTTTTTCTTTCTTACCGCACATAACGAAAAACAAGACCGCCTGCGGGGCCTCAAAATCGGTGCAATAGATTATATCTCGAAACCCTTCGAAATAGAAGAGCTGGTTTTACGTATCGGAAACATCATCAATAAGTTTTCTGGCAATGCCAAAACGCAATCACCTGCCGAACCCGGCTACATCAATATAGGAGACATCAGGTACCAAAAAGACCAGCTGCTTGTACAAATGCCCGATAAAAGAGAAGTTTCGTTAACTGTTCGCGAATCAGAAGTTTTAGACTGTTTGGCGGCCAATATCAATCAGGTGGTGAAAAAAAAGGATATACTTTTAGCCTTATGGGGAAATGATGATTATTTTAACGGAAAAAGCCTCGAAGTGTTTATTTCAAGGCTTCGCAGACTTTTTAAGGCCTCTGCCCAGGTAAATATCGAAAATGTTTACGGCTTAGGATACATATTAAAGGTAAAATAACGCAAACCTTTAAACGCTGTAACCTAAAATCATTTCAATAGGGCATTTATCGCCTTAATAAGGTCAAAATCATCAGAACTGCACTCAACACCAGGATAAAAAATATTATCCCCTTGGGAAACCTGTCTTCTTCCATCCCGTTTGTATCTTTAACTGAGGTTATCAAAGTATTTTTCTGATCCTTCATTGTTTTTCGAATTATGTATAGAGGTATGACTTTGCTTAACCGAAAAAGATTAATGAAGCTGAAATTTTAACATTTGGCGTTAAAAAAACCGTCTTATTTTAGTCTAAAGCCCTACTAGCCACCATACCGACAAAGATTAAAGACCTGAAAATGAGTTTACATATATTTTTTTCGTGAAAAATTGCATGAAACATTTTCGAAAATTCAATTCAAATTTGTAACATTGCACTCGCAAAAAAGGAATACCTTTTTTCCGGGCCTATAGCTCAGCTGGTTAGAGTAGAAGACTCATAATCTTTTGGTCCCTGGTTCGAGCCCAGGTGGGC
>Ga0308165_1001885_pt1 | contig 27509 bp, 16 predicted proteins | sample PhyWR2_FD_201032 | JGI IMG/M metagenome (GOLD analysis project Ga0308165, IMG submission 201032) | Phyllosphere microbial communities from UC Gill Tract Community Farm, Albany, California, United States - DLSLW.R2 | ecosystem: Host-associated > Plants > Phyllosphere > Unclassified | place: USA... | reverse complement strand
GTTCAGGAACTGCGTGAACGCGTCACTGCGTTCATGGACGCTTACGTGTACCCGGCCGAGCCGGTATTCGAACGCCAGGTCAGCGAAGGCGACCGCTGGCAGCCCACCGCAATCATGGAAGAGCTGAAGGCCAAGGCTAAAGCTGAAGGCCTGTGGAACCTGTTCCTGCCGGAGTCCGAACTGGGCGCCGGCCTCACCAACCTCGAATACGCACCGTTGGCTGAAATCATGGGCCGTTCGCTGTTGGGCCCTGAGCCGTTCAACTGCTCCGCCCCCGACACCGGTAACATGGAAGTGCTGGTGCGCTATGCCAACGAAGAGCAAAAGCAACGCTGGTTGGAGCCGTTGCTGCGAGGCGAGATCCGCTCGGCCTTCGCCATGACCGAACCGGATGTGGCGTCCTCAGACGCCACCAACATGGCCGCCCGCGCCGAGCGCCAGGGCGATGAATGGGTGATCAACGGCAAAAAGTGGTGGACCTCCGGCGCCTGCGACCCGCGCTGCAAAATCCTGATCTTCATGGGCCTGAGCAACCCGGACGCACCGCGCCACCAGCAACATTCGATGATCCTGGTGCCGGTGGACACCCCCGGCGTGAAGATCGTGCGCCCGCTGCCGGTGTTCGGCTACGACGACGCGCCCCACGGCCATGCCGAAGTGCTGTTCGACAATGTGCGGGTACCCTACGAAAACGTGCTGCTGGGTGAGGGGCGGGGCTTTGAGATCGCCCAGGGCCGCCTTGGTCCGGGCCGTATCCACCACTGTATGCGCTCCATCGGCATGGCCGAGCGCGCACTGGAACTGATGTGCAAGCGCTCCGTCAGCCGGACTGCATTCGGCAAGCCACTGGCGCGCCTGGGCGGCAATATCGACAAGATCGCCGACTCACGCATGGAGATCGATATGGCACGCCTGCTGACCTTGAAGGCGGCGTACATGATGGACACCGTGGGTAACAAAGTCGCGAAAAGCGAAATCGCCCAGATCAAGGTGGTCGCGCCGAATGTGGCCTTGAAGGTGATCGACCGCGCGATCCAGATCCATGGTGGTGCCGGTGTTTCCAACGATTTCCCGCTGGCCTACATGTACGCCATGCAACGCACCCTGCGCCTGGCCGATGGCCCGGACGAAGTACACCGGGCGGCGATCGGCAAGTTCGAGATTGGCAAGTATGTGCCTAAAGAGCTGATGCGCGGCGGGCAGTAAGACCGAGCCGCCTGCATCACGGGCAAGCCCGGCTCCCACATTAGATGGCGTTTACATGAACGACTCGATCCACTGTGGGAGCCGGGCTTGCCCGCGATGAGGCCGGCCCGAACACCACAACGCTCAAGGTTCAGTAGACCCAAACCTCCACGCGCCGATTCTTGATCCGGCCTTCATCCGCCGTATTCGCCGCCACCGGCATCTGCGCGCCAAACCCTCGGATATCGCGCAATACCACGCCGTTCTTGACCAATTCCCGGCGCACCGCCATTGCCCTGAGTTTCGACAGCAATGCCGCCCGCTGCGGGTCATTCTTGGCATCTCCAAACCCCACCAGCGTCACCTGTTTATCCAGCTTGTCGTGGCTTTTGAGATACGCCACCACCCGCTGCAGATCCTGGCGTGCCTTGTTGTCCAGGCTGGCGCTGCCTTCCTCGAAACGAAAATTCACCGTCAGGCGCTGAGCATCACGTGCGATCGCTTGATAGTCCTCAGGCATCGACGCGCGCGGCTCCACGGCGATCGCCTGCACCTGCTGCGCGATAAAGCCGTTGGCTGCCACAATCGCCTGGCCCTTGCTGCTCTGGCTGAAGTCCACGAGCGCCTTGGCCCATGGATTGCGACTGGATGGCGGCAAGTAAAAGAACAGTCGACGTGAGAGTGGATAATCCTCGGTAGCAATCAGGCTGTTCAGCGGCAGCATCGGGTGCGAGTCGCCATCCACAATCGCCACCGCCTTGGCCTGGCGTACGTAGGGCAGGCCGATAAAACCGATGCCTTGGGGGTCCTGGCTGACCGCATCGGACAACTGCTCGCTGGACTCGAAACGTGTGGCGCCCGAGGCGAGCGGCTTGCCACGCAGGCGCAGTACCAGTTCCTTGAAGGTGTCATAGGTGCCCGACTGGTCATCCCGTGCGTACACGTGAATCGGCCCACCCACGCCACCCAATGCCTCCCAGGTGCTGATCTCGCCATTGAAGACCTGCGCCAGTTGCTCGGTATTCAGGGTGTTCAGCGGGTTTTGCGGGTGGAGGATGATGGCCAGGCCATCGATGGCGATCACCTGTTCGGCTTCGGGGCTTTTCAGGTCGCCGAGGGGTTCGAGGTCCACCAGTTCGCTGTCCTTTATCGGGCGCGATGAGGCCGCCAGGTCGGCAGTGGATTTCTTTAGGGCAGTGAAACCGGTGCTTGAACCATGAGCGGCGATTTCGATGATCACCGTCTTGCCTTGGCGGGTCTTGCCGATCACGCGCTGTTCATTGGCGCCTTCCGCCGGTTCACCGTGCACCGCCTGCAAACCCTGATGCTCCATCAAGCCCTTGACCAGCGCCGGGCCCAACGCCGCGCCAATGGTATTGGAACCCTGGATGCGTAAAGCAGGGCCTTGATCGGGAGCGGGTAGGGGGGCGGAAACAGCGTAGAGAGGAAAGAGTGCCAGCAGAAACAGAACGCGCAGCATCATGCCGGCACCTTCTTAAGCCAAAGGGAGTGCCGCGAGAATAAGTCAGGCCGGTTGCAGAAATATGACTGATAAGCCAAGGATCCAATTGTGGGAGCTGGCTTGCCTGCGATAGCGGTGTATCAGCAAACCAATCTTTCACTGGCCCACCGCTATCGCAGGCAAGCCAGCTCCCACATTGAATGGTGGTGTCAGCTCAATTCAAGCCAGATCGGCGCATGGTCCGACGGTTTTTCCAGCCCCCGCAGTTCGTAGTCCACCCCGGCATCCTTGACCCGCGACAGCAGGCCATTGGAGGCCAGGATCACGTCGATGCGCAGGCCGCGCTTGGGCTCGTCTTCAAACCCACGGCTGCGGTAGTCGAACCAACTGAAACGATCGGCAACGTCCGGGTTGAGGTGGCGGAAGCTGTCCACCAGGCCCCAGTTCTTCAGGCGCGCCATCCACTCGCGCTCTTCCGGCAGGAAGCTGCACTTGCCGGTCTTCAGCCAGCGCTTGGCGTTGTCGGCGCCGATGCCGATGTCGATGTCTTCCGGGGAAATATTGATGTCGCCCATCACCACCAGTGCCTGGTCATTGCTGAACTGGCTTTCCAGCAGTTGCTGCAAGTCTTCGTAGAAGCGCTGCTTGGCCGGGAACTTGGTGGGGTGGTCACGGCTTTCGCCCTGGGGAAAGTAACCGTTCATGATGGTGACCGGGTGGCCATTCTCGTCGGCGAAGGTGCCCCAGATAAAGCGGCGCTGGGCATCTTCTTCGTCACTGGCGAAGCCTTTGTGCAGGCTCAACGCCGGCTGGCGCGAGAGCAGGGCGACACCGTAGTGACCTTTTTGGCCGTGGTAGTACACGTGGTAGCCAAGGGCCTGTACTTCGGCGAGTGGGAATTGGTCATCGTGGACCTTGGTTTCCTGCAGGCCGATCACATCGGGCTGGTGCTTTTCAATCAGCGCCGCCAGCTGATGAGGGCGGGCGCGCAGCCCGTTGATATTGAAGGAGACGATTTTCATGGTCGGCAGTCCAGTCCTGGCAAAAGGGCGATGCTAGCGGACAAGACGGACGGGGGCCAGCGTGGCGGTAGGACAGATGCACTGCTAATGTCTGGGAACGACTGATGCTGTGTAGGTTCGTACCATAAGAGCGCCATCCTTTCAGTGGCGCCCAGGGAGATTGACGGTATGCCGGACACTTCAACTGCAATCGCTGAAATTCGCCTGCTCAACAGCGGCTATTCACGCGAAGCCCGTTCCTTGTTGTACCAGGCTTATCGGCATGAGCCGACGTTCGCCTACATCTTCGAAGCCGAACGCCCTGGCTATGAACAGCGGGTACGCGCCACCGTGCGCGAACTGGTCAAGCAGCACTTCTTTCAGAAACTTCCGGCCATCGGCCTGTTCGTCAACGACCGGCTGATCGGTATCGCCCTGATCGCACCGCCGCAGCGGCGCCTGGGCATCACCGAAAGCTGGGCCTGGCAACTGCGCATGTGGCTGAGCACGGGTGTGCGCGGTACGCGACGTTACCTCGACTACCATCACGCGGTGCTGGCGTGCCTGCCCACTGAATCAGTGCATGTGCTGCCGTTGTTGGGTATTCACCCGCAATTCCAGGGCAAACACTACGGCGAGCAGTTGCTGGAGGCCGTGCACAATTGGTGCGCCGAAGACCCGCATTCGTCTGGCGTGGTACTGGACACGGGCAACTCGCGCTATCTGGAGTTCTATAAGCGTCAGGGCTATCAGGAAATCGGTGAAGTCGCTGTAGGCCCCATCCTGGAGCATGTGTTTTTTCACCCCAATCCCCAGTCGTTACATGCTGCAACGGCTTAATACAGAATTATTCAGACATTTCCGAGTTCAAAGAGGCTCCCCAGGTCGTGTAGCATCCGCGCCTATGAAGTTTCCAGGAAGATTTACCAGCGGCTTGATTCTGCTGTTCACAAGCTGCGGCGCCTTGGCGCAAAGCGAATTGGACGTGCGAGTCAAACCTTCAAACGACGCGTTGAAAGCCAACATCGAAGGCTATATCGGCGGGGTGGGCGATCGTGATGAAGAGGCCTTGCTACGGTTCAGCCGTGGCGCGGAGGAGCAGGCGCGCAAAGCCGCCCAGGCCCTAGGCTTCTATCAGCCACGGATCGAGAGTGACGTGAAGGGCGGCAACAACCCGCGCCTGATCCTCACCATTGACCCCGGCGAGCCCGTGCATTTGCGTAACGTGACCATTCGGGTCGACGGCCCGGCCGCCGACCTCAAGGCCTTTCGCGTGCCCGTCAGCAACGACCTCAAGTCCGGCGCCGTGCTCAATCACGGCCATTACGAAGACGCCAAGCGTCTGATTCAGAACCAGGCCTCGCGCTATGGCTTTTTCAGTGGGCGCTTCACCCGTCAGAAATTGGCAGTAGACCCGCAGGCTGGCGTCGCCGATATCGAACTCATCTACGACAGCGGTCCGCGCTATACCCTCGGCAAAGTGAGCTTTGCCGGCGATACGCCATTTGACGAAGAACTGCTGCACCGCATGGTGCCGTTCAAAAGCGGCACGCCCTACGACTCTGAACTGATCGCCGAACTCAACCAGAACCTGCAAGCCAGTGGCTTCTTCGAAGGCGTGCGCGTGGACGCGGCCCCGGCCGCTTCGACCAACGACATCATTCCGGTGGCTGTGCGCTTGGAAACCCGCAAGCCGCGCACCATGGGGCTCGGCCTGGGGTTTTCCACCGACGTCGGTCCGCGTGGCAAAGCCAACTGGACCCGCCACTGGGTCAACCCCCAGGGCCACAGTTATGGCTGGGAAGCCGAGCTGTCGGCGCCCCGGCAGAACGTCGGCCTGTGGTACGACATCCCGCTCGACCCGCCGTTGACCGACAAGCTGCGTTTCGCCGGGGGCTACCAGAACGAAGAAATCGCCAACACCGATACGGTCAGTAAATTGCTGACCCTCGGCCCTGAATGGCATAGCAAGTTGCCGAGCGGCTGGACACGTGTGATCTCGCTCAAATACCAGCGTGAGGAATACCGCCTGGGCAATGACTCCGGCCTGAGTAACCTGGTGATGCCGGGCGTCAGCTATTCCTACCTGCGCAGCGATAATCGCATCGACCCGCACAACGGCTACCGCCTGCAATTCGACACCAAGGTCGCCAAAGAGGGCCTGGGCTCCGATACCAACCTGCTGTATGGCACGGCCCTGGTCAAAGGCCTGACCACGTTGTGGGACAACCACCGCTTCCTGGCCCGCGCACAGGTGGGTGGCAGTGCCACCAACGGCTATAAATCGGTGCCGCCGTCACTGCGATTCTTTGCCGGTGGTGACCAGAGTGTGCGGGGCTACGAGTATCAGACGCTGTCGCCCGAGAACGACCGTGGCGACCGCATCGGTGGCCGCTACATGGTGGCCCTGAGTGCCGAGTACCAATATTCCATTGCCGAGAAATGGCGGATCGCAACCTTCATCGACCAGGGTAATTCCTTCAACAACCTGGACCTGCCGAGCCTGAAAACCGGCGTGGGTGTCGGCATCCGCTGGGTTTCGCCGGTCGGTCCGATCCGCCTTGACCTGGCCCATGCCCTGGAAGACCCGGGCGGTATTCGATTGCACTTTTCCATGGGGCCTGAGCTGTGATGCGTGGTGTAAAAATAGCGGGGCTGGCGGTGGTGGCCATCCTTGTCGTGCTGTTGCTGGCACTGTGGGCGGTGCTCGGCACCCAGGCGGGCAGCCGCTGGGCGTTGGGCCGCGTGCCGGGTTTGACCCTGGAAAATTTCCAGGGGCATTTGGGCGGCCAGTGGAGCGCCGACCATGTGCTGTGGCAGCAGGACAGCAGCCGTGTCGAACTCAAGGCGCCCACATTTGATTGGTCGCCGGCATGCCTATTGCGCATGACCCTGTGTATCGAGACGTTGGATGTGGAGCAGGTCAGCCTGCAATTTCCTCCGAGCACCGAAGAAAGCAGCGGGCCGATTCAACTGCCCGACTTGAAACTGCCGCTGGCCATCCAGCTGGGCGACGTTCGCGTCGGCAGCCTGCTGTTCAATGGCAGTGAGGAACTCAAGGGCCTGCAATTGGCGGCGCATTGGACCGCCGCCGGATTGCAGATCGACTCGGTGCACCTGCAACGCGATGACCTGGTGCTGGACCTCACCGGGCTGCTGCAACCCACCGGCGACTGGCCGTTGAACGCTACCGGTAACCTGAGCCTGCCTTACGCACCGGGCGGCGCTTCGTGGAAGGTGGCGCTCAAGGTCGATGGCGACCTGCTCAAGACCCTCAAGCTTGACGCTGACAGTACGGGTTACCTGCCGGCCAAGCTCACGGGCGAACTGCAACCCCTGGTGGAAAATCTACCGGCTCAATTGCACATCACTGCCGACGGCTTCAAACCGAGCGCCGATCTGCCCGATACCCTGCAACTCAATCAACTGGACCTCACCGCCAAAGGTGACTTGAACCGCGGCTACCAACTGCTGGGCAAAGCCGTATTGCCGGCGGAAAAAGGTCCGGTGGATCTGCTGCTGCAAGGCCGGGTCGACGCCAAGGGTGCGCAGATCGCTGGCCTGGACCTGAATGCTGGTGACAAACAAAGCCTCAAGTTGACGGCCCAACTGGATTGGCAGCAAGGCTTCAGCGCCGACGCCAAGATCGACTGGCTGGATTTCCCCTGGCATCGCCTCTATCCGGTGATCGACGAGCCGCAGGTCGCCCTGCGAACGTTCAACGGCGAGATTTCCTACAAGGACGGCAACTACCTGGGTAATCTCAAGGCCGACCTCGACGGCCCGGCGGGCACGTTCAGTGTGGTCACGCCCTTCAGTGGCGACCTCAAGCAGATCTTCCTGCCCGAGCTGAAACTCGCCGCCGGCCAGGGCAAGGCTGAAGGCCACCTGAACCTGCAATTTGCCGACGGCATTACCTGGGACACCGCGCTGGACCTGTCGGCGCTGAACCCGGCGTACTGGGTCGCAGAACTGCCGGGCACCCTGGCGGGACCGCTACGCAGCAAGGGCGAGTTCAAGAATGAGCAACTCAAGCTGAACGCCGACCTCGACCTCAAGGGCCGCCTGCGTGGGCAAACCGCCGTGTTGGCGGCCAAGGCTGAAGGCGCTGGCGAGCAGTGGACGTTGGCCAACCTGGATATTCGCCTGGGTGACAACCGCATCAACGGCAGTGGCAGCCTGCAACAGCGTTTGGCCGGGCAGATCGATATCAAGCTGGCGCGCCTGGCCCAGCTCTGGCCGCAATTGCGCGGCCAGGTCAACGGCCGACTTGACGTGGCCGGCAGCCTCAAGGCTCCCCAGGGCAAACTCGACCTCAAGGGCCAACAACTGGCGTTTGCCGACAATCGCCTGCAAAGCCTCACCCTCGCCGCCACCCTCGACAATGCACAGCGCGCCAAGATCGACCTGAAAGGCAGCAGCATCCAATCCGGCGACACCCAGGTTGGCACCCTGACCGCCAGCGCCCAGGGCGATATCAAAAACCAGAAAGTCCAGCTGGACCTGGCCGGTCCGCTGGTCAAGCTTGCCCTGGCGTTGGATGGCAACCTCGACAAAGGCAACTGGCGCGGGCGTCTGGCCAGCGGCGATGTACAAGCCGGTGGCCAGGACTGGAAGCTGCAAGCCCCGGCGAAGATCGAACGCATGGCCGATGGCAAGCTGACGTTTGCCGCGCACTGCTGGGTGTCCGGCCCTGCCAGCCTGTGTGGCGAAGACCAGCGCCTGATGCCCGAGCCGAAACTGCGCTACCACCTCAAGCAATTCCCCATCGACAGCCTCGCGGCGTTCCTGCCCAAGGATTTCGCCTGGCAGGGCACGCTCAACGCCGACGTGCAACTGGACTTGCCCGACAGCGGCCCCAAAGGCGTGGTCGCGGTGGATGCCAGTGGCGGCACCTTGCGTGTCAAGGACAAGGACCAGTGGCTGGACTTCCCCTACGACACCTTGAAGCTGGAAACCACCCTCAATCCCAAGCGAATCGACACACAGTTGAATTTTCGTGGCGGCAAGCTTGGCGAATTGATGGTGCAGGCGCAGATCAACCCGCTGCCGAAGAACAAACCGATCACCGGCAATTTCAGCCTGGTCGGCCTGGACCTCGCGGTGGCGCGACCGTTTGTGCCGATGGTGGAAACCCTCAGCGGCAAGCTCAATGGCAACGGGCGTATTGCTGGTGGCCTGTTGGCGCCCCAGGTCAACGGCAACGTGAACCTGGTGGGCGGCGAGGTTTCCGGTCCGGAACTGCCCATCAGCCTGCAAGGTTTGAACGTGCAAGCAGTGATTGCCGGCGAGAGCGTGCAGCTCAACGGTGGCTGGCGCAGTGGCAAGGCCGGGCAGGGCAGCCTCAAAGGCCAGATCGAATGGGGGCAGGCGTTGGCGGTGGATCTCAGCCTGCAAGGCTCGCAACTGCCGGTGACGGTGGAGCCCTACGCGGTGCTGGAAGTGGCGCCCGACCTGAAAATCAGCCTGAAGAACGACAAGCTGGCCGTCGCCGGCAAAGTGCACATCCCGCGCGGCGATATCACGGTGCGCGAATTGCCGCCGTCCACCGTCAAGGTCTCGGATGACACGGTGATCATCGGCAGCCAGACCGAAGAGGGCAAGCCGCCGATGGCGATGGCCATGGACATCGACGTGGTGGTGGGCGAGGACAAGCTCAACTTCTCGGGCTTCGGCCTCACCGCCAAGGTGCAGGGCCAGGTGCATATCGGCGACAACCTCGACACCCGTGGCGAGCTGTGGCTCAACGATGGCCGTTACCGCGCCTACGGGCAGAAGCTTGATGTACGCCGTGCACGACTGCTGTTCGCCGGCCCCCTGGACCAGCCATACCTGGACATCGAAGCGATTCGCAAGACCGACGATGTGATCGCCGGGATCCGCCTGAGCGGCAGCGCCGAGCAGCCCACCACGCAGATCTTCTCGGAGCCGGCCATGAGCCAGGAACAGGCGCTGTCCTACCTGGTGCTGGGGCGTCCGCTGAGCACCACCGGTGAAGACAACAATATGCTGGCCCAGGCCGCGTTGGGCCTGGGTTTGATGGGCAGCGCCGGAGTGACGTCGGACCTGGCGAAGAACTTGGGCATCCAGGACTTCGAACTGGATACCCAAGGCAGCGGCAACAACACTGCCGTCGTGGCCAGCGGCAAGATCACCGAAAAACTCAGCCTGCGTTACGGCGTAGGGGTGTTCGAACCGGCGAGTACCATCGCCTTGCGTTATCTGTTGAGCAAGAAGGTGTACCTGGAAGTGGCGAGCGGTGTGGCCAGCTCCCTGGATATCTTCTACAAGCGCGACTTTTAAGTCCGACCACTCGGCACCTCGCCCGGCTTAGCGTGCCCATACTCCGACATGGATTTGGGCCAGCGTGTTTGACGAGGTGCTTACGGGTTCGGCGCGCAGGTGAGTGCTACCCGCTCGTAGTTCAGCGCCTTGTTGCGTTCGCCCAACGCATAAGGCGCCTGGCAGTGCTGGTCGGCCCATTTGATCACCAGCGTACCCGTATCTTCTTCCACCAAGGCCAACGCCTTGCCACCCGGATCGGCGATCGCCATCTGCTTGCCCGCCATGCTTTCCAGCGACGCGCCAAACGGGATCGGCCGATGTTGGGCGTCGAACAAGGCGAACTGCACGCGGCGCCCGCTCTTGCTGGCATAGCGCGCCAAGACCACGGCCCCGCGCCGAGGGACAACTTGCTGGGTGGCGTTATCGATTTCGATATCAGCGCCCAGGTCGCGGGTGTCCAGGCTGATCCAGTTAACCCGATAAGGCTGCGTATTGGGGATCACTGCATAGCCGTTGCTGCCAGTCCTGGCGCCGGAGAAACTGCTGATCTTCACACCGGGCACGCCTTCGACTTGCGCCAGCGCAAAGGTCTCGCCCACGGTCTGTCCCAGGTTGATACCGCCCGCGTGGGCCACCACTGACCCGGCCACATTGAGGTTCTGTGCGCTGTACCCACGGCCCTGGCTGTAGCCACCGCTGATGTCCATCAGCGCCGTGCGGGTGCTGAGGTTGGCCGAACCGGTGCTGCCGCCCGTGCTGCTGTTGCCGGCTTGCAGCGAATAATAGGTGTTGCTGTCTTCCGTCAGGTAGCCGTTGACGCCCATTTGCGTGGTGTCGTTGTCTTTTTGCGTGCTGGCAGAAACGAATGCCCTCGGCGCACGGGGCTTCGAGCCCAGCGGAAACGACAGTGACAGGTTAATCAACGTGTCGTTGTTCGACGGCCCGTAGTTGCCCACATCCTTGGTGTGCGTGGCGCTGAGGTTGTAGGTCACGTCTCTCCAGTAATTGCTGTAGCCCGCCGACAAGCTTTGCGCGCCGCCGCGTCCCCAGTAGCGCTGGTCGCTGGCGTTCAGGTACACACTGCCGAACTGCTGGTTGCGCCCCAGGCTCTGGTTGACGGTCAGGTCGGTGCGGGTTTTCGAGTTGCCGAGGTGTGTCCGGCCGTCGCTGCTCAATTCCTCGACATGTTCGGTGAGGGTGCGATAGCCCTCGGTCGAGTACCTATAGGCCGCTAGGGTGAAGTTGGTGTCGGTGCCGGTAAAGGTCTTGGCATACAGCGCGCGCAGGCTGTTGCCCGTGACCTGCCGGCCGAAGGTACGGCTGGCGGAGTGGGTCATGTCCAGCGACACCGCACCAATCGATGTGTTGCGCCCGGCCCCGACCGACAGCGCCTGGAAGTCCTGCGTGGCCTGCACCCCGACGATCCCCGACAGGTTGCTGCTGATGCCATAGGCCAGGGTGCTGCTGACAAACTGCGGGGTTTTCTGCCCGTCACTGTTGCTGTTGTACTGACCGGCCGAGAGGCTGTATTTCACCTGGCCTTCACGCACCATGATCGGCAAGCTGGAAAACGCCTGCACCGTGACCCGGCGACGGCCGTCCGCCTCGATCACCGTCACTTCAAGGTCGCCGTTGGAGCCGCTGGGGTAAATGTCACTGATTTCGAACGGCCCCGGCGGCACGTTGGCGGTATAGAGGATGTAGTTGTTCTGGCGGATCTCCACGGTGGCGCTGGACTGCGCAACGCCCCGGATGATCGGCGCGTAGCCGCGTTCGCTGTCGGCGCGCATGCCGTCATCAGAGGCCATCTTCAGGCCGCGATAGCGCACGCTGTCAAACAGGTCGGCATCCGAAAAAATGTCCCCGGCGCTGAACTGCCCCTTCAAGGCGGTCAGGTCATGTTGCAGGTAGCTGCGGTTGCTCTTGAACGTGCTGGAGCGGCCGGTGCTGCTGCTGAAGTTCGACTCGTTGCGCAGGCGCCAGCCCCCGAGGTTGATACCGTTGCGCAGGCCCAGGTTGTTTGAAAGCGTGGTGTTGGCGTCGTTGCTGCTGCGGTTGCTGCTCAACTGGTAGTTCATGAACGCGGCGGGTACGCCATCGTCCCACAGGGCCGGATCGACATAACCGCGGCGCCCGCGCTCCATGGCGCGTTGCGGCACACTGACCAGCAAGCGCAGGCGCGGTACGTCGTAGCGAACGCTGGCGTGTTCGATCAGTGCGGGCAGGTCGAGACAGGCGTTGGGATCGGTGTCGACGAGTTTCCCGTTGGCCTGTAAGGCGCCGATATCGACGCCCACTTGTTGCAGCATCTCCAGGGTCAGGCAGGCCTCGACCCGGCCGTTCGAAGGGTTGCGGCGAAAGTCGATATCGCGTCGGCCTACCAGGGTGTCGTTACCATACAGGTCAACCCGGTAATTGCCGGGGAGCACGCTGCTGCTGGCGAGCAACGACTGCAGGTCGACCGACGCCGCTGCGCCCTGTAAAAACGAAGTATTGAAGTGTTCATCGCCGTCGGCGTGACAGACCGAGCTGAAGCCCACGGCAATCAAAAGTGGCGCCAGACTATCGCGCTTGAATAAAAACATGCAGGAACCCTATATCACCTCCGATACGAACTAACGGAGCGAAGAGAAATACAGTGAAAGTGCGGCTGCGCGAAGGGCAGGCGCGTTATGGTGATTCTTTGTTCAAACTGGCGCTTATTTGAGCGCTGTTGGAAATTTGCGCGCTGTAGGGATCTTGTGCGCCATAGTCATTAATACTGCTGAACTTCAAGTGCGCTGTATTAGTGACCGGAAGTTGTTTGAGGACGAACTCTTTTTGTTCGCCTGGCGCAATCATCATCGTATCGAATGGGTGTTCGCTGACGGCACCGGCCTGCAGGGTAATGTCGGCAATCGACACGTGATAAGCCCCAGGGTTGCTCACCCGCAGCACAGGCTTGCCGCCGTGCTCGGCCAGTTGCCAGCGCAGTTCGGTCGGCGCCAGGTAGGCGTTGTTTTTCATGCCGGCTGGGCGAAAGAACACCTTGATGCGCTGGCGCACGGCAAGCTGCAAGGTGTTCTCGGTTTTCGAGGCCTTGGGAATTTCCTGCACGTTGAGCCAAACGACGGACTCGCGGTCGGTGGGCATGCCCGTGCCTTCGTAGATCACCCGCAACAGTTGTTGCTCATTGCTGGTGACCCGCGCCAGCGGCGGGGTGACGGCGAACGGTACGGAGCTTGCGTCGGCGTCGTCCGTGTCGACCCAGGACTGAATCAATATGTCCTCGCCGCTGTTGCGTACGGTGATACCGGCTTCTTTGTGCTGGCCGTCGAACACCAGGCGTGTGCTGCTCAACGAAATGCCGGCTGTGGCCTGGCCGACCGCAAACAGGCCGAGCAGACCCGCACAGAGGGACAGTGAATAGCGAAAAAACATAATGGCTACCGCTATGTTTGAGAGGTATGCGAGGCCCGCAGGCCCCGCAACAGGTTGGGCTTATTCGTACTGCAGGGTGAATGGCAGGGTGGCATCGGCGCGACCGGCCACGGCGGAGGCGGCGTCAGCGGTGGTGACGTAGGCAGCCGAGAATTTCAGCGTGGTATTGCTGTCTTGCAGGGTGTTCTCGACCTTCGCGGCGGTCGGCGAGCTCAGGTCGATCAGCGCGCCATTGGAGTCGAGCAGGGCGATACCGATGTTCTTGGCGGCGCCCAGGCCGTCGGTCAGCTTCAACACTTTGGTGCCGGTCACGATGCCGGAGCCGGCGCCTTTGGTCGGTTGGAAGATCATCGCCACCTTGGTGCCAGCGTTGCAGTTGATCGTCATGCCGAAGTTCTCGGCGCTCAGGGTGCCGTTGCCTTTCGGTGCGGTGGCTGTGCCTATGTCCTTGATCGACACTTCGCCCATGCTGACCGAGATAGTTTTGTTCTCACCGATGCCTTCAACAGAGCAAGCATCATTGTTGATGCTGCCGGTGAAGTTGATGGTGCCGCTACCGGCTTTGGTAGGGGTTGCCGGTGGGTCGGCGGCAAACGCATTACCAGCGGCGAAGATCGACAATGCCAGAAGTGTGCGAGACAGCTGTTTCATGTTGTTTTTTCCATGTTGGGGTTAAAACAACACAATAAGGCTGCAGCGGTGAGTGGGACATCAGACGATCCCTAGAAACCGGTGTTAGTTGAACAAGTTGCGCTCTATGCAATAAGCCAACAAGTCCTGATCGCTGCCGACTTCCAACTTGCGCATGGCCGAGACTTTTTGTGTGCTGATGGTTTTGGCGCTGCGGTTCAAACCTCGCGCAATTTCATTGACACTTTGTCCTGAGATAAACAAACGCAGGATCTCATGTTCCTTTGGGGATAACCGAGTGAAGCGCTCATCGAGATCGGACGATTCCAGTACCGAGGTCGGTTGCGGGCCCTTGCTGCGTACCGGGATGCCCCGGGCGATGGCCTTGAGCACGGCCTGAATCTCATTGTGCAGTTGGTTTTTCTGGATCACGGCCAGCACGCCCACTTCCTGCAAGCGCGTGAGGATCAGCGGATTGGAGATCATCGTCAGCACCAGCACGCGTACCTTGGGGAAATGCCGCACCAGGTATTCCACTAACTTCAGGCCATCGCCGTAGGGCGAGTCCGCCGGCATATTGAAGTCGGTGATCACCAGGTCCACTGCAGTGTTTTCCAGTAGCGTCACCAGTTCGTTGGAGCACACGGCTTCGCCCACCACGCGAAAACGCTTGTCGCGCTCGACCAGCTCCCGTACCCCGACCAGCACGATGGGGTGATCGTCTGCAATGACTACGTTGAGGGTTTCCATGGGTTGATTATCCAGAGTGAAATTATTCAAAGGAGTCGAGCAATGCCGTGAGGCGAGCCAGGTTGCGCCGTACTTCCAGGGCAAGCGTGGGCGTGATGGCCATGCCGGTCAGGCGCAGTTCCAGTTCGACAAAGGCGTTGGCCAAATCAACGAGCTGCACCGCGCCGAGGGCTCCGGCCATGCTGTGCAATTGTTGCGCCGTGCCGCTGGCGTCCTGGTTGTCCAATGCGGCCAGGGTGGTGTGCACATCCTGACGCAGCGTGGTGACAAACAGTTCGCGCATCTTGGGCGACAGCGGCGGCATATCGACGACGGCGGGCACTTCGATCTTGCAGTGTTTTTCCAATTGCGCACGCAAGGTGGCGAGGTTCAGCGGCTTGACCATCCACCCGTTCATGCCGACGGCCGTACAGTGTTCGCCTTCTTCGCGCATGGCATTGGCGGTTATCCCGATAATCGGCAACGTGGCATCTTGTCGGCGCAATGCTTCGGCCAACTGATAGCCGTTCATTACCGGCATATTCACGTCGGTCAGCACCAGGTCGAAGCGTCCGGGCAACCATTGGGTCAGTGCCTGTTCGCCGTCGGAGGTGAGTACCACCGAGCAGCCCAGGGCTTCCAGTTGCTCCTGGATGATGGCCGCGTTGATCACATTGTCCTCGGCCACCAGTACCTGCAGGTTCAGCGGGCGTGCCTGGGTGGGTGGCGCGGGGCGATGGTCGGCCTCGGCACCGTGCTGCGCCAGGTAGACCGCCCAGGCGATGGCGCGAACATCGTTGGCGTCGACCGCCCAATCGCTGCCGTACGGTTGCGCCGGGCTCGGCCCTCCGGCGCTGGCGATGATGCGTGTGCCGGGCCATGCCGGGTCATGGGTGAAATCCACCAGCAGCGCGGCGGCGGGTGTGTCGGCGGCACATACGCGGCTGTCGAGCCCCAGGCGTTTGAGCCAGTCGATCATGCATTGCGTCCGCTCCGCTTCCGGCGCGCGCACGTAGACAGCCGGCGTGTCGGGTCTGAAGACGGGGCAATCGGCCAAGGTGCCGGGCACGGACTCCAGCGCGACTTGCAGGGTAAAGCTGCTGCCCAGGCCGGGTTCGCTGACCACGTTCAGTTGGCCGTGCATCAACTCGCACAGCCATTTGCAGATGGCCAGGCCCAGGCCGGCGCCGGCCTGTCGGGTGGCATCTTCGGCCTGGTAGAACGGGTCGAATAGTTGATGCTGTTGTGCTTGGGCAATGCCCACGCCAGAGTCGCTGACTTGCCACTGCAACTCGACCCGCCCATCGCTGGTTTCCAGGCCCCGCAGGCGCAGCACCACGCGCCCGTTATCGGTGAACTTGATCGCATTGCTCAGCAGGTTATTGAGGATCTGGCGGATACGCAGCGGGTCACCGCGTAACCTGTCCGGCAGGTTCGCGTCGATGCAGGCATACAGCTGCAAGCCCTTGGAGCGGGCGAATGCGCCGTAGGTGCGCACGCAGTCTTCCGTCAGTTCCAGGGGGCAGAAATCCTGGAGTTCGAGGGTCATTTGCCCGGCCTCGATCTTCGACACATCCAATACATCGCTGATCAACTGGAACAAGGTGGTGGAAGAACGCTGGATGGTCTGCAGGTAATCCTGCTGGCGTGGCGCGAGTGACGTCAGGCCAAGCAGCTCCAGGGTGCCCAGCACGCCATACAACGGCGTGCGAATTTCATGGCTCATAGTCGCGAGGAAACGGCTCTTGGCCTGGCTCGCCGAGTCTGCGGCCTGACGCGCTTCTTCCAGGGCGGCAGCGTCTTCGATATGCCGGGTCACGTCATGCACCACGCACAACCACGCGTCCTGGCTCTGATAGCGAGTGGGCACGAACGCCACGTGCAGATGCCGGCCGCGGCTTTCCAGGTCGGCCTGGCCCGGTGCGGTGTGAGGCTGTTGCTTGAGCAAGTCGTACAAGGGGCGAGCGTCTTGCCATTGCAGGGCGTGCTGGTTCTGCAGGAGTACGTGATGATCACTGCGACGGATCACGCACAAACCGATCGGGGCCGTGTCGATGAGTGCACGGCTGAAGGCCTCGCTTTCGGCGATACTGGCATGGGCCTGATGGGCGGGAAGGACCACCCGTACGGTGTACCAACGCGTGAACGCCCGACTGCACCCCAGCATCGCCAGCGCCACGGCCACCAGGCACAGTAATGGCCACATCGCATAGTCGAGAAAACGCTGCACGCTGATCACATAGATCGCCGTCCAGTGTTGCTCGCCCTGGCTGGTCAACTTGAACACCAGGCCATCACGGGTGAAGTTTATGCCCTCGTTCAGCACCTGGCCGGGCTTCGTCGCACCGGTCAGCACTACACCGGCGGGCGTGATCAGGGTGAAGTCGTCGTAGATCGACCATTGCATCAGCCGCTCGATGTTATTGACCTTGGCCAGGTCCAGCAACGAGGCCACCACCACCCAAGTACTGGCGCCGTCGATGGTCAGCGCGGTCGAGGCCAGGTTGATTTCGACATAGCCCAGCAGCACAGGGGCGCCCTTGTCATCGGACGCGGGATGGTAGGGTTCCCAGCGCACGGGATGATCTGGCAATGACGCGTTCTGCAGGTGCAGGCGCTTGTTCACTTGGGTTATCACCTCCACCAGTGCACCGATCTGCACGTGGCCGCCATCGCGCAGTCGGCCGGTGGCGGGCACGCTGATGTCGAAGTTGTCCGGGCCGTTGACCACCACCACTTGCGGGGATTGGTAGTGGGATGCCGCCCAGAAGGCACTGTAGTAGGCGGACAGGTAGGTGCCCAGCGCGAACACTTTGGGGTATTGGTCGACGGCGACCTTTTGCGGGTTGATCTTCAGGCTATAGGGCAGGGAAAACGGCAGCCCGCGGCCTTCATAGATATTGGCGCCTTCTTCAGGCAGGTGTTTTTGCACGTAGGGCGGCAGCATGGCCGAGGGGTTGAACTTACCCGTGCTGCTGCCCCGCGAGATATCGCCGAGGAACGCTTCCTGCTCGCGGATGTTTTCCATCAGCCGGGCGAAGTGGAACTGCAAGGTGTCGCGCTGCTCCTGAACCATGCGCTGCACCCCCAGATAGCTGATGCCCAGCAGCAACAGTACCAAGGCTCCCAGCACCAGCAAGCCTTTGTTCAGGCGCAGCGAGCTGCTGGTAAGTTTCTCCAGGAAGGCGTTGGGGTGATGCATGACGCGGTGACCTCGCAAGCTAACGGCGTTCGACCACACCCGGCCGGCGGGTCAATAGGCGCTCGCCGGACCGTCGTGGGTCAGCAATTGCTGGAACTGATCCGCAGACACGGCGTGGGAGATCAGGAATCCTTGGACCTGAGTGCAGTCGATTTTACGCAACAGCGCAAGTTCTTGCGCGGTTTCTACACCTTCAGCCACCACGATCAAACCCAGCTGGCGTCCCAGGCTGACGATGCTGGTGAGCGCCTGGGCCAGTTCCTCGTTGGCGTTGCAGCCTTGCACCAGTGCACGGTCGATTTTCAACTCGGTGAAAGGCGCCGATACCAGGTTCATGTACGAGCTGTAGCCTTTGCCGAAATCATCTTGGGACAAGCCAAAGCCCTTGATGCGCAAGCGACAGGCCCCAGCGTAGAAGTTGCTGATGTCATCCGGTACCGAGCACTCCATCAGCTCGAAACAGATGCGCGCGGGCAAGCCCTGGTGTTCCAGCACGAACGCCTGGATGCGGTCGGGCAGGTCGTGGCTGTTGAGCAGGTGAGTGGGCAAGTTGATCGATACCGGGATGTCGTAGCCTTGTTGGCGCCACGTGGCTTGGGCGGCCATCGCCTGTTTCAGCACGCACCACAACAGGCGTTCCTCCAGGTTGCAGGCAATCAATGCCGGCAGGAACACACCGGGCAATAACAGCCCATGCTCGGGGTGGGCCCAGCGCACCAAGGCTTCGGCCGCGACGATGCGGCCATTGCTCAGGGCCTTCTTGGGCTGGAACCAGGCTTGCAGGTCACCATTGACCAGGGCGTTCATCAGGCTTTGGCAATCAATACCCGGCTGGATCTCTGCCGGTGCGACCTGACGCAGCGCTTGCAACTGATCGGTCAGGCAGCGCAAAGCGGCGGCATTCACCGGCTTGGAGATCAGCCCGATCACCTTCACTTGCAGGTTGCTCGCCACCAGGCTCGCACCCATCAGCATGCGCCGCGACGCGGCGCTCATAATTGCCAGCGCCGGACGTGACGGTTGCGCAGCGAGGCCCTGGATAAATTGCACGCCGTCCATGCCCGGCATCAGCAGGTCGGTGAGCACCAGGTCGAAATCACGTTGTTTCAGGCAGGCCAGTGCTTCTTCACCGTCCCTGGCGCACACCAGGTCGAAATCGCCCAACTCGCTGAACAGGTTCTGCAAATACAGGTGCTGAAAGGGATGGTCTTCGACAATCAAAATGCTACAGGGCTTCATGGGTGGCTCGTTCGTAGGGAGCCAGGACAGTGGACAAGGCTCGCAGCGTAAAGGGTTTGACCAGGCAGTGATTCATGCCGGCCGCCAGGCACAAGGCCTCTTCTCCGCGCAGGGCGTTGGCGGTGGCGCCGATGATCGGGGTGGTACAGCCCAGCCGCCGGAGTGCTTCGGCCAGTTCGTAGCCGTTGAGCCTAGGCATGTTGACGTCGGTGAGGACGACGTCAAAGGTGCCTTCGTGCCAGCGTGCCAAGGCGTCTTCTCCATCACCGGCCAGTTCCACGCTGCACCCGAGTTCCTCAAGCTGGTCGCGCAGGATCAACTGGTTGATGACGTTGTCTTCGGCCACCAGGATGTGCAGGTGCAAGGGGCGCAGGTCGCGCGCTTCGCAGCGCGTCTGGGGTGGCACGACTTGGCCGTTCTGGGCGTGGCGAACCGCTTGTTGGATCGCGTCCAGGTCGTTCAGGTTGACCTGCCAGCCATCGCCGTTGAACTGCGGTTCGTGGGCTCCGTCATTGCTGGCCAGTACCCGTGGCCCCTGCCAGGGCAAGTCGAGGCGGCGTTCCATGAGTTCAAGCAATACACAGTGCCCCGCCAACTGCGTGCTGGTCGGCAGACCGACCTGCGCGCGCGCGCCCCAGCGGCGCAGCCAGCCGCAGAGACTGTCGGCCAGTTCGCGGATCGGCGACAGCACATACACGATCTCCGGCGCCAGTGCCTGCAAGCTCTGCGGCGCGTTGCCGGAAGGTTGCTCCAGTGGCACGGTCAGTGAAAAGCTGCTGCCCAGTCCCGGTTCGCTGACCATGCGTAGTGTGCCGTTCATCAAGTGGGTCAGGCGCAGACAGATTGGCAGGCCCAGGCCGGTGCCGGCGATCACATGGGAGTTGCCTTCGCTTTGGTAGAACGGTTCAAAGATGAACGCCTGGTCGGCAGGGGCGATGCCTTTGCCGGTGTCGGAAATTTGCCATTGCAGGCACACCCGTTCGCCTTCGCGGCCGAGCTTTTTGACCCGCAGCACCACGCGGCCGGAGTCGGTGAACTTGACGGCGTTGCTCAGCAGGTTGTTGAGGATCTGGCGCACGCGGCTGGCGTCGCCGATCAAGCGCCGGGGCAGTTGCGGGTCGAGGCAGGCATACAACTGCAAGCCTTTGCTGTGTGCCGCTGCCGCATAGCCTTGCACCACTTCCTGTACCAGGGTCGGCACACAGAACTCGCTTAATTCCAGGGCCAGTTGTCCGGCTTCGATTTTCGACACGTCGAGCACGTCGCAGATCAGTTGCAGCAGCGTCGCAGACGATCCTTCGATGGCGTGCAGGTAGCTTTTCTGCTGGGCATCCAGGCGGGTGCGGGCGAGCAGTTCGAGGGTGCCGAGTACGCCGTACAGGGGCGTGCGGATTTCATGGCTCATGGTGGCCAGGAACAGTGTCTTCGCTTCGTTGGCTGCGTCGGCGGACTGGCGTGCCTGTTCCAGCGCCGCTTCGATCTGCGTGCGCGCGCTGATATCGCTGAAGGCGCAGAGCAACACGTCTTCGCCTTTGTAGCGGGTGGGCGCGCAGCTCAGGTACAGATGGCGGCCGTCGGCGGCTTCGAAGTAGTCGGTGAGGGACGGTGCGTCGGGGTCGAACGCCTGACGGATCCAGCCGGGACCGAGTTGTGCGCCACGTTCGCCGAGCCATTGTTGGGCAAGGGTGTTTTTCAGTACCTCTGCGCCATCGGTGCGACGTAGCACGCACAGCGCTACGGGGGCCGTCTGGATCACGTCGCGGCTGAACAGCTCGCTTTCCACCAGCGCCTGGATGCGGTGGATCGCCGGGGTGATGAAGCGGTGTTCCAAGCGGCGGGTCAGCAGGCACACCAGGCTGATGGTCAGCAGGCAGAACAGCAGGGCGCCGAGCATCTGCGGCCAGAGTGCCCACAGGACCGCGCGCAGGTCGATGGAGTAGGTGAGCTGCCAGTCCGAAGACTTCAGTTGCTTGCGCAGCACAATTTGCTCGGGCAGCCAGCCATCGCCGACAAAGCCGAAGAAGTCCTGCTGGCGCAGGTGCGGCAGATTTTGTCCTGGTGGTGGTCTATGGCTGTTGGTGAATAGCGGCATACCCTGGGTATTGAACATGGTGAAGTCGCCAGCGCTGTGGTCACTCAAGGCGTTAGAGACTTCACGGTCGTCCATTTCCAGGCCGAGCCAGCCGGAGTTCAGGTCGCGTTCATCCAGGCGAATGAAGATGTACAGCTGTGAGTGACCGTCCGTGGCATGGGTCAGCCAGAGTTCCTGCAGGGTTTTCTGCTGCTTGAGGGCGTGCAATTGCTCAAGCATGGCCGCGGGAAAATCCGCAGCCACGGGCGTCGCATCGTATAGCCGCAGCACCTGGGCATCCGTGCTGACATACAGCAGGTTGAGCTGCTTGGACTTCAAGAAGGCACGCATGCGTTCGGTCAGCCAGATACTCCATTGTTTGCCTGGGGTGTTTCCCAGCAACAGGCGGATCTCTTCATCGGAGACCGGCAGGTCCAGTTTGGCATTGCGTGTCGCCGACAGGCTGAGGCTTTCCAGCACGGCTTCACGGGTGGTGAAAAACGTATGCGCCTCGGCAATGGCGCTGCTCATGTAGCTGCGCCGCTGGGAGATCTCATTGTTGAAGGTGAATAGCAGGAAGCTGTACACACCGCCCAAGATGCCCACCAACAGTACCAACGCGAAAATGCGCAACAGGCGACGCGCGGCATTGGGCGTGGATAGTACGGGGCTGATCTGGTGCAGGTAGCTCTTTAATCTCATCCCGGCACTCTAGGGGTGGCCGAGCGCAGGAAAAATCAGACGATCCTTAGAACACCGCCACTCATCCGCCAGATACCAAGCAAGCTAATAATTCCATTTGACATTCGCTGCCTAAGCAGTAACATCTTGTCATACATTCACTGCCTAGGCAGTAATAAGGTGACTTCCGATGCCCCACTTCACCCCTGACAGCTTTCGCAACTGCCACCTCGGCCTTCTCCTGGGCCGGGCGGCGCTGCTCAAGGACCGCATTATCGACACCCATATGGAGCCGCACGGCGTGACAGCCGCGCAGTTCAAGGTGTTGATCATCATCGCCCAGTTCGACGTGGATACCCCGGCGGAGCTGTGCCGCAACCTGTCCCTGGACAGCGGTTCCATGACCCGCATGCTCGACCGCCTGGAGCAGAAAGGCTTGCTCGCGCGCCAGCGTTCCGAGCAGGACCGGCGCCAGGTGCGGTTGGTGCTTACGGAAGACGGCAAGCGCCTGGCGGACATGCTGCCGTACATCGGCGCCCAGTCGATGAACGAATTGGCGGGTGCCCTGGAGCCCGGCGAGTTGCAGACCCTGGAGCGCATCCTCAAGAAAATTCTGGTAGCTGCCGGTGACGCCATCGTCATCCAGCGGGTAGGTAATCAATGAACACACGCGCCTTATGCCTGGTGCTCGTGGCCATGAGCATGGCCGGTTGCGCCAACTACAGCGGCCTCGACACCCAAGGCAAACGCCTCGACGCCAGCACCTTGCAAGCCGGTAAGTCCCTCAGCGGCATGACCTTGTCGAGCGCCGCCTGGCCCACCGCTGACTGGTGGAAAAGCCTCGGCGACCCACAGCTGGACGGCCTGATCCAGGAAGCCCTGCAGAACAGCCCCGACATGCAAGTCGCCAGCGCCCGTGCCCATCAGGCCGAAGCGGCCGCTTACGCCGCCAATGCCGAGCGCATGCCGACTCTCGACGCTAGCGCGGGCGTGAGCCGCTCACGCCTGGCCAAGGATCAGGACCCGCGGGGGCAGGGCGATGCCTACTCGACCGTGCGCAACATCGGCGCCAGCTTCAACTACAACTTCGACCTCTGGGGTGGCCAGCGCGCTGCCTGGGAAGCCGCGTTGGGCGAGGCGCGCGCCGCCCAGGTCGATCAGCAGGCGGCGCGCCTGACCTTGGCCGCCAACGTCGCCAAGGCTTACAGCGACCTGGGCCAAGCGCACATCGTGCGCGACCTGGCCAACGACGACCTCAAGCGCACCCGGCAGATGCTTGACCTGAGCAAACGCCGCCTGGACTCGGGCATCGACAGCCACTACCAGTACCAACAGACCGAAAGCCTGGAAGCCAGCTCCCAGTCGCAACTGATTGATGCGGAAAAACAACTGCAGAGCGCGAAAATCGCCCTGGCGGTGCTGCTCGGCAAAGGCCCGGACCGTGGCAATGAGCTGGCCCGTCCCCACGTGCTGAAACCCAGCGCGGTCGCCGTGCCTTCAGTGCTGCCGGCTGAACTGCTGGGTCGTCGCCCGGACTTGATTGCTGCGCGCTGGCGTGTCGAGGCGGCGGGCAAAAGCATTGATGCGAGCAAGACCCGCTTCTACCCCAACCTCAACCTGAGCGCGAGCGCCGGGGCCGAGTCGTTGCTGGGTGACGCGATGTTTGGTTCGGCCAGCCGCTTCTTCAATATCGCACCAACAATTTCGCTGCCGATCTTCGACGGCGGCCGCCTGCGCGCCGACCTGGATGCGCGCGACGCCGACTATGACCTGGCCGTGGCGCAGTACAACAAGACCCTGGTGCAAGCCCTGGGCGATATCGGCAACACCCTTTCACAACTGCGCGACACCGGCCGGCAGATCCAGGCCCAGCAACATGCCGCTGACATTGCCCAGCAGTCCTACGACACCGGCGTGCAGCGTTATAGCGCCGGGATCGGTAACTACCTGGACGTGCTCAGCATCGAGCAGCAATTGCTGCAGGCCCAGCGCCAGCTGGCGACCCTGAATGCCGCGCAGATCGATCTGTCGATTCAACTGATGCAGGCCCTGGGCGGTGGCTACAGCGCCGACAACGTGGCAGCGACCACCCCAGCCACACGCACGGAATAATTTGAGGTATTTGTCATGGCCACTGCTGAAAACACCAACGCAACCGAACAACCTAAAGACAACAACCCACGCAAACGCAAAGTGATGCTGATCGGCCTGGCGCTGATCGTCGTCCTGGCGGTGGTGGGCGTGTGGGGCTGGTATGAGCTCTACGGCCGCTTCAACGAAAGCACCGACGACGCCTACGTGAACGGCAACGTGGTGGAAATCACCCCGCTGGTCACCGGCACCGTGGTCAGCATTGGCGCCGACGATGGCGACCTGGTCCATGAGGGTCAGGTGCTGGTCAACTTTGACCCGAACGATGCCGCCGTCGGCCTGCAAAGTGCCCAGGCCAACCTGGCGCGCACCGTGCGCCAGGTGCGTGGCTTGTACAGCAACGTCGACGGCATGAAAGCTCAGGTCAATGCGCAGAAAGCCGACGTGCAAACCGCCCAGGACAACTTCAACCGACGTAAAGCCCTGGCCCAGGGCGGGGCGATTTCCCAGGAAGAACTGTCCCACGCCCGTGACAGCCTGACGGCGGCGAAAAACGCACTGACCAACCTTGAGCAGCAACTCAAAACCACCAATGCCTTGGTGGATGACACCGTGATCTCGTCCCACCCCGACGTGCAAGCCGCCGCCGCACAATTGCGTCAGGCCTACCTGACCAATGCGCGCAGCACCCTGATCGCACCGGTCACCGGCTATGTGGCCAAGCGCACCGTGCAACTGGGCCAACGCGTGCAACCGGGCACCGCATTGATGGCGGTGATCCCGCTGAATCAGCTGTGGATCGATGCCAACTTCAAGGAAACGCAACTGCGCGACATGCGTATCGGGCAGCCGGTGGACATTGAGTCGGACATCTACGGCAGCGACGTGAAATTCAGCGGCACCATCGACAGCCTGGGCGCCGGTACCGGTAGCGCGTTTGCCCTGCTGCCGGCGCAGAACGCCACGGGTAACTGGATCAAGATTGTGCAACGGGTGCCGGTGCGTATCCATATCAACGCCGATGAGCTGGCCAAGCATCCGTTGCGCGTGGGCTTGAGCACCCTGGTCAATGTCGACCTGCACGACCAGAGCGGCCCGGTACTGGCGCAACAGGCGCCGCAGAAAGCCTCGTTCACCACCAACGTGTATGACCGCCAACTCGCTGAAGCTGACGCCATGATCAACCAGTTGATCCATGACAACAGCCTCGCCGCGCCTAAGGCTGTGCAACGCTGATGAGCAATAACGCCTCCTTCACGCCACCCAGCCTGTTGATGGCCACCATTGGCCTGTCGCTGGCGACCTTCATGCAGGTGCTCGACACCACCATCGCCAACGTGGCGTTGCCGACCATTTCCGGCAACCTCGGCGTGAGTTCGGAGCAGGGCACTTGGGTGATCACTTCGTTTGCGGTGAGCAACGCGATTGCCTTGCCGCTGACCGGCTGGTTGAGCCGCCGCTTTGGCGAGGTGAAGCTGTTCTTGTGGGCGACCCTGCTGTTTGTGTTGGCGTCGTTTCTCTGTGGTATTTCTACGTCGATGCCCGAACTGATCGCCTTCCGGGTCATACAAGGCCTGGTGGCCGGGCCGTTGTACCCGATGACCCAGACCCTGCTGATCGCGGTCTACCCGCCGGCGAGGCGCGGCATGGCCCTGGCGTTATTGGCGATGGTCACGGTGGTGGCGCCCATTGCAGGGCCGATCCTCGGCGGTTGGATCACCGACAGCTACAGCTGGCCGTGGATCTTCTTCATTAACGTCCCCATCGGCATCTTTGCTGTGATGGTGGTGCGTTCACAGTTGAAGAAGCGTCCGGTCGAAACCAGTTACCAGCCGATGGACTACGTTGGCTTGCTGAGCCTGATTGTCGGTGTCGGCGCCTTGCAGATCATCCTTGACAAGGGCAATGACCTGGATTGGTTCGAATCCAACTTCATCATCATTGGCGCGGCGATTTCGGTGATTGCGCTGGCGGTATTCGTCATCTGGGAAATGACCGACAAACACCCGGTGGTGAATCTGCGGCTGTTTGCCTACCGTAATTTCCGTATCGGCACCATTGTGTTGATTCTGGGCTACGCGGGTTTCTTCGGTATCAACCTGATCCTGCCGCAATGGCTGCAGACCCAGATGGGCTACACCGCCACCTGGGCGGGGCTGGCGGTAGCGCCCATCGGCATCCTGCCGGTCTTGATGTCGCCGTTTGTCGGCAAGTACGCGCACAAGTTCGACCTGCGCCTGCTGGCGGGGCTGGCGTTCCTGGCGATCGGCTTGAGTTGCTTCATGCGCGCAGGCTTCACCAATGAAGTGGACTTCCAGCACATCGCCCTGGTGCAGCTGTTCATGGGTATCGGCGTGGCGCTGTTCTTTATGCCGACCCTGAGCATCTTGATGTCCGACCTGCCGCCGCACCAGATTGCCGACGGCGCTGGCCTGGCAACCTTCCTGCGGACCCTGGGCGGTAGTTTTGCGGCGTCGCTGACCACCTGGATCTGGATTCGCCGTGCAGACCAGCACCATGCGTACATGAGCGAAAACATGACCACCTACGATTCGGCCACCCGCGATGCCCTGCAGGCACTGGGTGGGGCAGGGCAGAAGGCCTACACGCAGCTGGACCAGATCCTCACCAGCCAGGCGTACATGATGTCCACCGTGGACTACTTCACGTTGCTGGGGTGGATGTTCATGGGGTTGATGCTGCTGGTGTGGCTGGCCAAGCCGCCGTTTGGCGCGAAGGCCGGGCCGGAAGCTTCCGGGCACTGATCACAGGATGTAAGCGGTCAAAAATGTGGGAGCGGGCTTGCTCGCGAAGGCAGTGTGCCAGTCAACTCATGTATCGACTGAGTCACCGCCTTCGCGAGCAAGCCCGCTCCCACATTCAGATCTCGATCTACAGGGAGTCAGGGGGGAGGTCATGCGCCAGGCAACGCCAATTGCGGGTTCACAAAATCAAACGCCGCCAACTGAAACCCTTGCTCATCCACCTGCAACGCCCAGCCCTGCTTGTCCCAATCCCCCAGCACAATGCGCTTGGCCGCTTGATCGCCAATCTGCAACTTGTGAATGGCGGGGCGGTGCGTATGGCCGTGGACCAGGGTGCGCACGCCAAACTGCTGCATCACCCGTGGCACTTCCTCGGGGGTAACATCAACGATGTCGTTGGCCTTCATGCGGGTCTGCGCGCGGCTTTCACTGCGCAGCTTGCGTGCCAGTTTATGGCGCGTGCTCAGGGGCAGGTGCCGCAGGATAAACAGCACAATCGGGTTGCGCAGGATGCGTCGCAGCTTCATATAGCCGACGTCGCGGGTGCAGAGGCTGTCGCCATGCATCAACAGCACGGGCTCGCCATGGAGTTGCACGACACTCGGGTCCTTGAGCAAGGTGGCACCTGCTGCTTTGCAGAACGCCTTGCCGATCAGGAAGTCGCGGTTGCCGTGCATGATGAAAATCGGGGTGCCGCTGTCGCTCAGTTCGCGCAGGGCTGCGCAAATCGAGCGCTGAAAGGGCGTCA